>Ga0316204_10011214_pt1 | contig 11299 bp, 11 predicted proteins | sample 6monrhotite_MG_2_FD_205661 | JGI IMG/M metagenome (GOLD analysis project Ga0316204, IMG submission 205661) | Microbial mat bacterial communities from mineral coupon in-situ incubated in ocean water Damariscotta River, Maine, United States -... | ecosystem: Environmental > Aquatic > Marine >...
CATTGGTCCGATTTGGCCTTCTGGATAAGTTGCGCCAGCGCAGACGGGGTATGCTGAGGCGTGCTGGTCTTTGAAGATCGAAAACGGCGGCGCACTCCCCAGAAAAGATGGCGCGCCAAGAGGGAAAAGGATTGAACCCCCAGTTCAATTCCCTCAGCGCAGAAGAGCTAAAAACTCTTTTCGATGCCCTTGAGGCCTGGGAACGCCATCTCGCACAGTTAGACTCGAAGAGTCTGAGGTGCGTCGATGAGCACTTTAGACCATAATTTCAATAAAATATCGAAGGGGTCAGCTGAGAACGATGCTGGCAAAGCGAAGTATCCGCCACCTTTTTCCATTCGCTTCACTTTTGAAGAAAGGGCACGATTGGATGCAGAACGGGGTCCAAAGGCCCTTTCTACGCATATCCGTGAGCTCTTGTTTGGCGAAGATGTTACCCCAAGAAAGCGGCCTGGAAACAGCCCTGTAGGGGATGCTGAGGCGCTTGGGCGAGTGCTTGGGGCATTAGGCGCTTCACGGCTATCATCGAACCTCAACCAGCTGGCAAAGGCCGTGAATACGGGCTCTTTGCCTGTATCAGCTGAGGTGGAATCTGAACTACTTGAAACATGCCAAGAGGTTCAAGAATTGCGCGCTGATCTGCTTCGCGCCCTTGGAAAAACGCCAAGGAGTGAACCATGATCCTGAAAGCCAAAGAACGGGGCGATGCAGGCCAGCTGGCAAGATATTTACTCTCGATGCGCGACAATGAGCATGTCGAACTACATGAGGTTTACGGCTTCGCCAGTGATGATCTGATCGGGGCTTTCAGCGAGGCTGATGCTATAGCACGTGGCACGCGCTGCAAGAACTACCTGTTCTCGATGAGTCTAAACCCTCCTGAGGGCGCTGCTGTGTCGAAGGCCGTATTCGAAGAGGCGGCAGATCAGATCGAGAAGAAGCTTGGGCTAGATAACCAACCACGCGCGATCGTCTTTCATGAAAAGGATGGTAGACGCCATGCACATGTCGTTTGGTCGCGCATCGATGTACAGCGCATGCGCGCAATCAACCTGCCGCATTACAAGGTCAAGCTGCGCGACGTCTCACGAGAGCTCTATCTTCAACATGAATGGGAAATGCCGCTTGGCCTTCAGGATCGGCGCTTGCGTGATCCGCTCAACTTCACGCGCGAGGAATGGCAACAGGCCAAGCGGGTCAACCTCGATCCGCGTGAGATCAAAACAGTTTTGCGTCAGTGCTGGGACAACTCGGACAATCGGGCGTCCTTTGAACAAGCGATCAAGGAACGTGGGTTCCTACTTGCTCATGGGGATCGTCGTGGATTTGTCGCGCTAGATTATCGCGGCGAAGTTTATTCGCTGTCACGCTATGCAAGCGTGAAGGTCAAAGAGATTGAGGCGCGTCTAGGGGAGCGCGAACATTTGCCTTCAGTCGATGAGGTCAAAGAGCGGCTTGCGAAAGGCATGACGCGCAAGCTTGAAGACTTCATCAAAGACGCTCGGCGCGATGCGAAACAGCATTATGCGATGCTGGATTTCCGTTGCACGGAAATGGTGGCACGTCATCGCGATGGGCGCCAAGGCCTCTCAAGGCTTCATGAAAAACGTTGGTTGGCGGAAACCAAGGAACTTGCAGCACGAATCCCGCGCGGATTCTCGGGGCTATGGCGTCGTCTGACAGGTGAATATGCTAGGATCAAAAGGCAGAATGAACAGAAGCTCCTCAAAGCTTGGCAACGTGACAGAGCTGAAACCGATGCGCTGATCGTTAGACAGCTTGAAGAAAGGCAATCTCTTCAAGCGGATATCAAGTGGCAACGCGCGCGAAGGCAGGATGAGTTGATGCAGTTGCGCCGCGAAATCCTAGAATATCAAACAGCCGATGGGCCAGATCGTGGCCCTGAACCTCGTAATCGATCATTGGGCCATGCGCCTTCGCGTCGCCGATTTGATCGATGATGAAGGAGAACCAAGAGCGCGTCGCAATCCTATCAGTTGATAAGAAATTTATTTGCGAACACAGCGAATAGGTAAGTATCCGTTTTTGCCGCTGCTTACTTGCAAGCACATGCTCGTTTATAGCTGAAGCCGACCGCACCAGCCGTGGTTGTAGCTGTCGCCCGGGTTCCTTTGCCCAAAGCACTGAAACACCCATTCCCCCCTGCGAAAGGGTTAGACGTCATGCTTCCGGAGGGAAGTCCGATTGCATTAAGAACGGATACGCAATTTGCGTTAGTTCCTCCTGAACCTGCAAAGTCACGAGTTCCATCCATATCCACTACAAGTCCCTCCGCAGAACAGGTGTTTGTACAGCTAGCGCTGGAAGCTCCTGCATACCAACAATAGCTTCCAACTGAAGCGCCTCCACAAGGCGGGCCACAATCAAGTGCTGAAATACCAGCATATGGATTTTCTAAGAAAGACGCTCCACCGGTATGCCATTCGCTATCGGTCTTGGTTGGCACCATAATTCCCAAAGGGCCAGAATTTGTGACTTCTTTACATACCCCGTGTTCATCGATTGTTTCGGTTGATCCTGCGCCGACAATATAGCTGTCCGCCGCGTAAACTGTTGAGAAAGTCAGAAAGGGGAAGAGGGCAATAAAAACCAAAATTGATAATGAGTTCATTTACTTATTATACAGGGTCGGACGAACTTATTCATTAGGTTTATATTCCTGACTCTCTTGAAGAAAAACAGCGAAATCTCATTGCAGATACCAGAGGTGCTCTCATTCAAATCGATGGTGCACTTCAAGCGCATCCTCCTCGAAGAGTCGTCGTAACCCTCGACCCATCAGGGGCCTTCTTTGGCCAATGATTATGGGGACGGGCCGAAAGGCCCTGAATGGTTCGGGGCCTCCTTGAAAATGAGGAGGATACAATGAAACTTATCTCTCGATTTGAAGCGGCAACACTTGGCACCGCGCATCTTTATGGATTGCGCAAAGATGCTTTTGTAGCGTTCTGCGCTGCCCAGCGCGGCTCGCAAGCTCAACGTGATGCATTGTGCACCATGCGCACAATCGAACACGAGCTGGCCACGCGTGCGCCAGCTCCCTAAAAATACTGCGGCTGGCCTAATGGCCAGTCGCAAATTTTCTGATCGCTAGAATAGGCTCAACTGTTTGCTGTCTGCTATTTTGCGCGCCCACTCCGGCGACATAGCTTCTTCGTCAAGCCATGCCAAAACATAAGCTTGCGCGTCTCCATGGCGTTCGATGTATTCGGGTTTGATAAATAGAGAGCGATACCCCGTTTCTGTGATCGGCAAAACTTGGCGATCCTCGCTGACCACTTCGATATGATCGATCTCGGCGATCTTTGACCACATGGGGCAATGTCGGATTTCTAGAGTTAGCCCGCGCCATATGGCGCGGCTGATCTGATAGCGTTTAGCGCGTTTATCGGCAGGCGTAGACATAGCGTCCTCCTGCAATTGTGGTCTCGGTGTATTCGACGCTGAGGTCACGGGCGATGGCGTCAAAATCGATGTAGTATTGAAGGCTTTCTGGAACATCACCGTATAGCCCTTCATCTACAAACTGCTCGGCCAGCTCTTTCAGGCTTTCGGCTGCGTAGATGTCCACACCAAGCAGGTCGGGGCTGTCGTGGGGGTCAAAAGTGTAACCACATTCACCCACCGCAATGATGACGTTGATCTTTTCGTGTTCTTCCCAGCTCTCAATGCATTCCAAGATTTGCGCATAGTTGGCTTGGTTTAGGCCAATGGCTCTGGCCAACTCGCAGTCTATAGTTTCACCGTCGATGAACTGAATTTCAAACTCTTCAACTGGATCGCCGTAGTCGTTTTTTAGCATTTTAAGTTTGGCCGCATACTCTTCGGCATTTTTAAAATAAAAGCCATTTGCACTGATGTCATAAGGTTGGGCAAAAAGGGTGATGGTCATTTTCTCCTCCAATGGGGTTATGGGTTGCTCCTGCAACCCTTGCCCTTCGGCGAGAATGGGGGTGCAAGCGGAGGGGAAAACCGGCGAAAGAAAATTGCTTCGTTGGGGGCAACCTTTAGGGGGAGCCGACTTAGCAGTTTTCTGTTCGATCTGTTTTGCTTGCAGTGCGCTAGGGGCGAAGCCCCAAGTCATGCGCAAAGGATGGAAGCCGGATGGCCGAGACAACAGGCTCGGTTCACGAGAGCCAGCCCCCCGAAGAGGGGTGCGCGAGTTAGTTCAAATAGGGACAGTTTCTTGTCGATCAGTACAACCAGAAGTGATATTGTAGATTATTGAAAACGATAAAGAATTGAGGTTTGCTTTGCATCTGTCGCGGATAAAGATTGAGAATTTCAGAAACTTTGCTGACCTTGACGTAAAGCTGGCTGGTAATCTTGTGGTTGTTGGCGAGAACCGTGTCGGCAAAAGCAATCTGCTTCATGCTCTGCGGCTCATTTTCGATCCTTCGCTTCCTGACAATGCGCGGCAGCTTGGGCTGTCCGACTTTTGGGATGGCCTGGAAGAGCTTACGAAGGAAGACAGGATATTGGTCAGTGTTGAAATCAAGAATTTCGAGGATGACCCCGACACCTTAGCGATACTCACCGATTTTCGGTTAGATGACGATCCAGAAACCGTTCGCCTGACTTACGAACTGAAACCGATAGCCGACCTCGAAGGCGAGCCTGGAGCGGCTGAGGACTATGAATTTATCTGCTATGGCGGTGAAAGCGAAACCAAGACGTTCGGCCATAAGCTTAGACGGCGGATTACGATGGATGTCCTACCAGCGCTAAGAGATGCTGAAAGTGACTTGTCGGTTTGGCAGCGATCGCCTTTGCGACCGCTAATCGAAGAGGCGTTCAAGGGCGTCGACTCCGGTGAGCTTGCGGAAATCGGTGAGGCCATCGAGGAAGCGACTGCGAAGATTGCGGAATTTGGCGAGGTTGCGGCTTTAGAGAAGAGCATTGCTGATCTCTTCCAAGAAATGAGTGGTGAGAAGCAAGATATTCATCCAAAGCTCGGTTTTAGCCCGACCGATCCTGCGCGGCTTTACCGCGCTGTGCGTTTATTAATAGATGAAGGGGAGCGCGGAATCAGCGATGCGAGCCTCGGATCGGCAAACTTAGTTTTTCTCACGCTGAAGTCTCTCGAACTAAGAAGACTCATCGAGGAGAACCACCGCGATCATACGTTTTTGGCGATTGAAGAGCCGGAAGCTCACTTGCATCCGCACCTTCAGCGGTCAGTCTATCGCCATGTCTTCGCCGAAGCGCAGGAAGGTGGCGCGCCCCTCTCTATCCTTTTGACAACTCACTCGCCGCACATTGCAAGCGTCGCCCCTTTGCGTTCTATTTTGCTGCTGAAAGATGAAGGTGCAAGAGGAACAAAGGGATATGCAACTCCGTCGATCAGTCTCAAGGCTAAGGAAGAGGATGATATTTCACGTTACCTAGACGTCACGCGCGCCGAAATCCTGTTCGCGCGTGGCGTGCTGCTCGTTGAGGGGGATGCGGAACGATTCCTTATTCCAGCTCTTGCGGAAAGTATGGGAAAGTCACTCGATGAGCTTGGTATTACCGTCTGCTCGGTAGCAGGTACAAACTTCCGTCCGTACGCGAAGTTTCTTGATGGTCTAGGTATTCCGTTCGCCGTCATTACCGACTGGGATCCAAGAGAGGGCAAGAGCCCTCTTGGCTGGAGTCGCTCTCTCAACCTAGTCACAGACATCGAAACCCAGCGTACGGGCGAAAAGCCTGAGGCGCTTATAGCTGAGCTAGAAGGCCTGGACGAAGATGACTTCGCTGATCGCTGTGAAGCATACGGAGTTTTTTCGAATATCAAGACGCTTGAGGTTGACCTATTCACGGACGGCTTTGCGTCAGCAATCATTTCCGTACTTAGGGAATACAAATTCAGCGCGCAGCGGAAGGAGAACATCAAGAAGTGGGAAGCTGATCCCACCACCCTTGATTCTGAGGAGCTTTTAAAAATGATTGACGCTATTGGTAAAGGGCGGTTCGCTCAGCGAATGCTATCCTACATCGATGATATTGATCCGCCTGGCTATATCGCCCGCGCAATAGAGTTTGTTGCTGACCGTGTCTAATCGCGGGCTCTATCTAAGTGCCGCAGAAGAGCTTCGTTCAAACGAGGGCCAATGGGCAGCGTACGAGTCAGTAGGACATTGTGTTGTCATTGCAGGGCCTGGAAGCGGCAAGACAAAGACACTAACGATCAAGCTGGCCCGGATTCTTTCAGAAGATGTACATGAACCACGCGGCATTGCTTGCATCACATATAACAACGAGTGCGCACGCGAGGTAGAACAGCGTCTTCAATCACTAGGCATCGAGCAAAGTGAACGGACTTTCATCGGAACGGTGCATTCCTTCTCACTGACGCAGATCATAATGCCCTATGCGAAAGTCGCGGGCATGGGTCTACCTGACAATTTCCAAGTTGCGTCGAACAACGAACAACGAGGGGCCCTAGAACGCGCCTATGACCGCGTCATCGCGCGGGGTGATGATCCGCACACGCGCTGGCGCGACCCCCTTGACCGTTATCGTCGCCGTTACCTTGATCGAGATAGTCCCGAATTCTTGGAGACGGATGCAGTCTTGGCCGAACTCGTGCTTGCTTACGAAGAAGAGCTGCGTGCGGTGGGTCGCATCGATTTCGACGACATGACGTTGCTATCGTTACGCGCACTCCGGGAACATGAGTGGCTCCGAGAGGCGGTCAAGGCGAAGTACCCCGTTTTGATCGTGGACGAATACCAAGACCTAGGCCGCGCACTTCACCAGATGGTGATGGGCTTGTGTTTTAGCACGGGCATTCGTCTATTCGCCGTTGGTGATGTCGATCAATCCATTTACGGCTTTACAGGTGCAGCGCCTGCGCTTCTTCAGCGGCTATCCGAGCGAGAAGATGTTGAGACCGTCAGGCTGCGCCTGAACTATCGCTGCGGCTCCGAGATTGTACGGGCATCCCAATTCGCTCTAGGCGAAGAGCGAGGTTATGAAGCCCCTGAAGACGCTGCCGAAGGCACGGTTTATTTTCACCCATTACGAGGAAGCTACGAAACTCAAGCCTCATACATCTTCGACACGCTGCTTACAGAAGCGATGGGAAGGTTTCCCGATCTTCAACTTGGTGATATTGCAGTCCTCTACCCAGCGGCATGGCTCGGCAACATACTCGCTGAAGCAGCCGCAGAACGCGGCCATGCTACCATTCGGGCTGACAACCAGGCGATTTATCCGCGTTCCAGCCGCTTGATGCGCTGGCTTGAGCAATGTGGGACTTGGTGCTGCGAAGGGTGGAAATCAGGAGATCCCCGTTTCTCAAGGATCGTGGGTGATGCGTACAGGATGTTTTCCGAGGCTTTGCCCACTGAAGGCGCACGCATAGAATTCCAAAGAGCCCTCTTGGGGCTGATGTGGGAGCGGCGCGATAGCAATCTTAGTCTTCACGACTGGCTCTCGTCATTTCGGCAAGAACTTCTTCGCGATGTCTTTGACGGGTCGCGAACTCTCATCGATGAACGCGAGAAACTTGACGCGCTTGTCTTGAAGACAGCACCAGGAGAACCGCACCAGGAAATGACGCTAGGCCAGTTTTGTGGGCACGGTGAGGGCAATAACCGCATCAACCTGACGACGCTGCACAGCTCGAAGGGCAGAGAGTTTCGAGTGGTTGTGATGTTTGGAATGGATGAGCGAGGAATACCTCGAAGAAATCCAAGCGAGCGGGATGTCAGAGAAGCTCGCCGCCTGTTTTATGTTGGCTTCACACGAGCTGAAGAAGAGATTCACGTCGTATGCACCCAGAACAATGTATCGCGCTTTGTAATTGAGTTAGCCGAAAGGCTCGCGGAGTAGGAAAAGAGGATAGTCTGCACTGCGATTAGGAACATGCGCTGTTGGTGAATTTATTAGATATTACTTATCGATAGTTGCAAGATAAGTATTGTAATCGATTGCCGGAACCGTCCCTAGACGCTGCAAGCGTCTGAGAAGCCTTAGAAAAAAGAAAGCGAGCGCGAAGTCCCGCCCACTTGTTTCGATATTCGTACCTTCGGTTGATCGCGTCGTTTCAAACGCTCCTGCCATCGCAATACATCCGAGATCGACCAGAAAGTCATCAGTTAAATCTTTGATACTCTTTGCGAACGCGTTACCGAATGGCGGGGTCCACCCAGAGGTTGTCGTCAGAATCCCACCAATAATAGGCGTGAGTTCGCGCGCATTGTGCTCGCCCCCGGCGTGAACGATTGGCGCACTGGTGCGTTGTAGCCGCCGAACAGACGCGATCTTGTCGGATGCGTATATCACGTTGCCGCGATCTAATTCTGGCTTGACCTCCAGGACCGCATATACACCCTCCGCAGGAATAACGCGCTGACCGTCAACATTGTAGAGCTCAGGTGTGTATTGCCGATCATAAAGGACGATATCGATTTGGTCGCTTTGCTGACCATTGGCATCAATCACAAAAGCAGTTTCTGCTTGGTATCGATGCGGCAGGTGATCTTGGAGCATTTTTAGCCAGTTAGATTCTGTGGCCGACCCTTTTGCTACGGGGTGATCAATGACGGATCGGCTGGCTTGCAAATTTGCCTTAAGTTGATCTTGTAGGCCAGCATAGGCTCGATGCAAGGCGGTTGGTGCTGCGTCACGGTCTACCATATTATTCCACCCCAATTCGGTTTGGCCGCGCTGATCCGGGCTTGATTTTCAATCGCTGTCTTTTCGATCGGGCTCAAATCATCAGAAATAATATTGTTTGAATTGGCGGGGTCTATGATACGTCGCTCTGAAAGGTTAGTGGCAAGATCGTTCAAAGCATGCATTACGTTACTAGCCAAAGCATTGGTCGAACGCCCTTTAAGCGCCTCAATGACAATGAGTTCGAGATAAAACGACGAAAACGCAAGATTATGGAGATCGCGCCAAAGTTTAATGGCTCTGATCTCCTCAACGCGACCAGATTTTGCAACTGTATCAATATGAATTTTCACATTGGTCTGCGTCCAACTATCGGTCTTTCTGCGATACAGGCTATGATAATTTTGATAACCACTCTGAATCCTTCCGGGGACAAGGTCGATCTTTCTTCCAGAAACTGAAATTCCGATGGAGACGTTCTGAGATCGCGGCGACCAGCCTTGTGATTGGGCTAAATTGAACAAGCTCCCGTAGATATCTTTCAAAGAATTTTGGGTATCCGCGCGCAAGGAGATAAACAAATCAACGTCTGTTGAGATCGTGTTTCCAGTTCCTTTTGCGTATGAGCCCGAGTAGGTTAGATTGCTTAATTGCGATCCAGCCCACGTTCGGATGCTAGGCGCGATCCTTTCGGCTAGAGACTGTGCTTGTCCCCGATTAACAACATAGCGCTGAAGGGCTGATTGAACGTATTGGTCGGGCGTCATCAAACACGCTCCGATGCTGGTTGAGCTTTCGATCTTTGCTGCTGAACAAAGAAATCGAAGACAACGCTGGTTTTTGCCTCAAGATCGTTTTCGTTGTATGCGTCAATTGGAAGACCTGTCTTGTCATCGTATAGGAAGTCGTAGATGGATTGACGGAAGCGATCACGCGTAGACGTCTTGCTGAAAATGTCCTGTACTTCGCGCATCTGCCGTTCAAGCTTCTGAAGAAGCGTTACTGCCACCGATTTAATCTTTTTGATGTCTGATTTGGACAAGTCAGGCTTCAGAAGCATGTCAAAGACAGCCAGCTGTTCCTCGCTTTCCAATCCTTCCTTCACGTACCTCTTGGACTCTGCACTCATTTCAGCGGTTAACCGCATCAATGCTTCAAACGTGGCTTCAATCGTATTTTTGTCTTTTTCCTTGTTATAGTCTCGCACAATCTCATCGAAACGTTCTTGAAAATCAGTGCGCAAAGGATTTTGCTCCAGCATTTTCTTAAGCCGATTTTCTACCACCGTCTTAACGTCCTGTACGTCAGAACGTTGTGTTTCACTTTTCGAAAACTCTTTCTGAAGCAGATCAAAGTTGATCTTGGAAATATCAAAAACCTTGTTGTCGGATTCGGCATCAGCCTTCACGTCGATCGCGTCACTGACGATTGCGTTTAATTTTTGGATTATCTCTGAGGTGTCCGCACTGTCACGATCTTCCTGAAGCGTCTTGTAGAGGAAGCTGATCGCTTCTGCGTCTGCGCGAAAAACTTGGACCCCTTTAAACGTAAGGGAGGCCTTATATTTCCTAAAGACGGCGCGAGCAGAAATCTCGAACTTCTTCCGGATTTCATCATCAATGTTCACCGCTTCCTTGGCATCAAGAAGTGCTTTGTTGCGCGCAAAACCGGTTGCCGCCTTTAGCGTTGCGAGTTCAAAGCCATTGTCTTTCAGTTGGCTGCGAACAAATTCTATCGCTTCTGCAAGTTCTTCCAGAAGTTCTTCTTCGGGGTGCAACGGATCATTTTCAGTGCCTCCCTCGCCATCGAAACCACCTTCGCCAGTATGCCCCGCAAAGGTCGACAATGCTTTTCGAAGGTTCTTCAAGATTCCGCAGTAGTCTACAATCAAACCATTGTTCTTGCCTTCATGCACACGGTTTGCGCGGGCGATTGCCTGCATCAGCGTGTGCGCTTGCAACGGCTTGTCGAGGTAGAGCGTCGAGAGCGAAGGCACATCAAAACCTGTGAGCCACATCGCGCATACAATGACCACGCGGAAAGGATGCTCTTCGCGTTTAAAAGCGGACTCAACGTCAAGGCGCTTCCCGTCTTCGAGAAGGAAACCTTCCCGCATCAGTTTTCGGTGCGGCAGAATATCTAGGTCCCACTTACGGAACTTGTCGACTTCACCCTGCTCGTCACTGATCACGACAGCCATTTCGGTTTCGCGCATCCATGTGAGTTGACGCTCTCGAACCAACTGATCTTGATCGTCTTTCGCCGTTGAAAGTTCGGCTTCCAACTCTGCAATTTTAGCCTTCCACGCCTCAAGAAAATAGCCATGCATGCGAACGGCGGTGATCTTGTCGATCGCGACGAACATCGCCTTTCCGGTTTCCCAGTTGGTCGAATAGTGGTCAGCGAAATCGGTCGCGATATGCTTCAGGCGCTTCTCGGCGGTGACAACATGATATTCACGCTTGAGCTCGTCCTCTAACTTCGCAGCCACGTCCGCATCGCTTATTTCAGCCTCTGCGATTGCACTTGCAAGTTTCTCATTCAGCCCTTCCGCAGACAATCCGAGCTTGTCACCACGCGCGTCGTAGTAGAGCGGAAGCGTGGCATTGTCCTCGATGGCGCGCTGGAAGTCATAGGTCGAGATGTAACCACCGAAGACGCGTTGTGTGATCTA
>Ga0316204_10011215_pt1 | contig 11298 bp, 14 predicted proteins | sample 6monrhotite_MG_2_FD_205661 | JGI IMG/M metagenome (GOLD analysis project Ga0316204, IMG submission 205661) | Microbial mat bacterial communities from mineral coupon in-situ incubated in ocean water Damariscotta River, Maine, United States -... | ecosystem: Environmental > Aquatic > Marine >...
ATACATCGAGCTGTTCTATAACCCAAAACGCAAGCACACGAACAACGGCATGCTGTCGCCCGTTGACTTCGAAGAAAGACAGCTCAAACTGAAACAGGCAGGTGTCTAGGAAACTAGGGGCACCTCACCTTGAGCGGTCGGTCGCGCCGACCGTATCTGTGCAACTCCTCGATCAAGAAATTCGTTATTCCGCCGGGTTGAAGGTGGCCTCCATAATATAGTGAGCCACCGGCGATAATGACGGTGCGGGCTAACTCCCCGAGCGTCATGCGGAAATGCGTATCCAGCAGGCCCAGTCGGTAAAGATCGGGGCTGTCAGATACCGACAAGCCAAGCTGTTTGCCGCGCAAAGCATCAGGAGGGAGGAGATCGGTTCTTTGCTGTTCCGGTGCCATGTCTACCCCCCTCTCGTCGCTAGCTGGCGGGGCGTCATGATATCGATATCCCGACCCAGGCGTGTACTCCGCGCATAGCTGATCAACACATCACGCTCTTCCGGTCCGAGCGGGGGATCGGGATGTAAAATGCGAACAGAGTTCTTGCTTTCGTCTTCACCGTGCTCCTCTAGAAACCCGTCGATCCAGCGCGACAGAGTTAGAGGTTCGGGGGCATGGGGTGCCCACCACGCGACATCCAGATCGGGACGTTCGCGCGCGAGGTCTCTTTGATGTAGCCACAGCGCGCGCTTCAGGCATTCATCGACCAGGAGATTGAGGGCGCGATAGACATCCTGCCTTTGCCAGCGTCCGTCCGCTTTCCTGACTGCGATCCGGGGCACATGGTCCATCAGGAACGAACCGCGCTCTTCGCCGATGCCGATGGCATCCATCATAATCACCGGCATGCCTTGCGTCTTTGCAATGACAACTTCGCGCTGACACCATTCCCGGCTGGAATACAGGTCGGTTCGCAAGGCGAGCATCGCGCTTGTACCGGATTTATCGCGTAGCTCCTGATCCCAGTCCGTACCAGGCTGCAAGTCGTTAGCGTCGAAAAACTCGTTCAGGCGCGTGTTGCGGATGACTTCCCGCACCAGTTCAACCAAGGCATCAACATCTTCACCCTCACCCTGACTGTGCCGTTTGGTGTGGCTAATGAACGCCGTTAAGCGATCCATCTCATCTGGTGAAACCAGTTGGGCAAGCCCCTGTGTCAGATCGCGGCACAGCATACTTGCGATATCTTCGCCGTGGCTGTGAGGGTTGCCAGCCGCAACGAATTGGAAGCTACCCAATAACTCCTGAAGCTTTGTTTCGTTCGTGGCGCCTGCATTCAACGCGTAGGGAAACACGCCGACACGTTCGGGCGATGCCTGATTCAAGTCCCTGATCGCATTAACATAGCCATGCCACTGCGTGTGCTCGTTTTCGGCGCACGCCGCCATTTCAGTGCCGAGCAAGGGCACCACAGCCACAAAGCTTGCGGGCTGGATACCGTTCGGACCTTCGCGGCCTTCAGCGTAGATCGGTCTGGGCGCAGTGGCCGCGCCCTCCCAGCCTGTGCTTCGAAACGACACTTGTACACCGCCGCCGATCACGCCGGAGAAGGTGGGACCGGTCATGAAGTGGTCGAAGATCGTCTCTGCCAACTGTGCACCACGATCATCATCAGGGTGCCAGACGACGAAGATTTCAAGGATGGGCGGTAGCATCTAACTCCTTTCGGTTGCAGGACGATCCAGGCTCGCACTTTGCGCATATATGGTGTAATCTGCAAGACAAGACACCGTATATGGTCAAGCTGAAAGGATAACACCGTTGAGCAACAAGACCAAAAATGTATTTATCAGCCATGTCCACAAGGACGACGATGGCCTGACCGACTTGAAAAATCTGCTCAAGAATAAGGGCATGGATGTTCGCGACAGTTCGATAAACTCGGATCGACCGAACAACGCGACGTCGCCAGACTACATCAAGTCACAGATACTTGCGCCTCGTATTGACTGGGCCAGCACGATGATCGTCTACATCTCGCCAGAAACCAAGAACAGCGAATGGGTTAATTGGGAGATCGAGCGTGCGCACAAGCAAGACAAAACCATTGTTGGCGTGTGGGAACGCGGAGCGAACGGATGCGAAGTTCCCGAAGCGCTCGACGAATACGGCCATGCGGTCGTCGGATGGAACGCAGACAAGATTATTGACGCTGTAAATGGAGATTATGAGCAGTTTGAGACACCAGACGGCACACCGTGCGACCCCCGGTCTATTCGCCGACATCCCTGCGGATAGCCAGGACACTGTGCCGGTCCTTCACAGCTATATTGTTGCTTATGATAGTGGGTTCGCGCCGAACCCGTTCAACGGGTATTGTACCCTAGCAACCTGTAAACCGGAAATCAGAAAGCACGCCGAGATCGGTGATTGGATTGTCGGCACAGGAAGCAACCGCAAAGGCATTCGGCGCGGAGGGTTTCTGGTTTACGCGATGCGGGTACAGGAAAGCCTGACATTTGCCGAATACTGGAATGATCCGCGCTTTGCCCAGAAGAAGCCAAACATGCATGGCAGCTACCGGATGGCATGCGGTGACAATATCTACTGCCCCACGGATGAAGCTGGCTGGCATCAACTCAACTCTTATCACAGCCGGGCAGACGGCGCGCCGCACCCAAAGCACATCAATCGCGACACCTCAGTTGATCGCGTGTTGATCAGTGAGGATTTCGTCTATTTCGGGGCCGAAGGCCCGCCAATCCCGGATGAGTTGAAAGCTGCGCGAATCGTGCTGGCCGGACGGGGACGCCGCAAGGTGACGGACACGGACGCTATAGCGGCGTTTGAAGCCTGGATTGTTGAATTGGGTGTCCGGGGATACCAGGGCAGGCCGTTCGACATGGTGGAAGCCGCGAGAAAGAGAGCGGTACAATGAGCGGACCACCAGCCAGCACACATGTTCTTCTGTCCGAGTACGAACAAGCCATCGCGCCGACGGACCGCTTTGAAGGCTCGGAAATCACACCGATCCTACTGGGCCTGTTTGGCGAAGTCGGCAGCGTGATGAGTACGTCGAAAAAGCTTCACCGGGAGAAGGCTGCGTTCACGGGTTTTCGGCGCGATGTTGAAGAAGAGCTGGGCGATACGCTCTGGTACGTTGCTGCGCTGTGCAGGCGTCTGGACGTGAAGCTCTCGGATATGTTCGAACAGGTACTGGACGGGAACGGATACGCTGTCAGCATTGCGGCCAACGCCGATCCCGCGCATCCGGTTGCCCAGGTTATGACTGCCAAAGATATCGCGCCGCTGGACTCCGTTCTGCTGCGCCTGGGTGAGCAGGCGGCCGGGCTTTTGAGCCTCAACGTTACTGACGATACGGCCAGAGATCAGGTACTCGAATTCGTCCGGGTCTATATCGAGGCCGTACAAGCCGCCAATGTCTCGTTTTCGGCAGTTCTGACTAGCAACATGACGAAAGCTTGCGGTCGCTTCATCGCGCCGGATGCCAATGATCTGCCGGATTTTGATGCCGACTTTCCCATCGAGGAACAACTGCCGCGCAGTTTCGAGATCGAGATTTCACAGCGGGCCGATGGCCGCAGTTATTTGAGATGGAACGGCGTCTTTATCGGCGACCCGCTATCGGACAATATCGCCGATGAGGACGGGTATCGCTTTCATGACGTCTTCCATTTTGCCAACGCGGCGATCCTGCACTGGTCGCCGACATTCAGGGCGTTGATCAAGCATAAGCGCAAAAGCCGAAAAGAGATTGATGAAGCGCAGGACAGCGGACGGGCCATTGTCATTGATGAAGGTCTGTCAGCCTACATCTTCTCCTATGCCAAATCCGTGAACTTCTTCGAGGATCAGAAGACGGTGTCCTTCGATTTGCTCAAGGCCGTGCGCAATTTTGTGCGTGGATACGAAGTCGAAGCCTGTCCTTTGCACCTGTGGGAATACGCAATCTTGCAAGGCTACGAGGTGTTTCGTGAAGTCCGAAAAAACAATGGCGGCATCATCGCCGGCAATCGCGGTGAACGCACGCTGCGCTATAAACCCGCCGGAGAGTAATAGGTATGACAAGTACACAAGAGATTTTCAGAACGCTGGAAGACATTCGGTTCGAGAACACCTTTAATCCATATTTCGAGCGCTGCCCCGTCCATGATGCGAAAGATGCACCGGAGCTGCGGCGGCACTATCTCGCTGAAATGCTGGACCGTGCTGCGGATACCGAACTGGATGCGATTTGGGTTGGACGTGACCTCGGATATCGCGGTGGACGGCGAACCGGTCTGGCGCTGACGGACGACGTGCATTTTGCCGATCATTTGGAGCGTTGGGGGCTGGATGTGCAGCGTCCAACCTATGGCAAGCCTGTTGCCGAACGGACCGCTGCTGTAGTTTGGGATATCCTGCTGCGGGTCAACGTTCCAATTTTCCTGTGGAATGTCTTTCCTCTTCACCCCTTCATTCAAGGCGACCCATTCACGAACCGCGCGCACAACGCCAAGGAGCGCAAGGCCGGAGCCGAGATACTGATTCAAATGGTTGAATACCTGCAGCCGAAGCGGATTATCGCCATCGGCAACGATGCCTACAATGTCCTGTCCGGTGTCTTTACCGAGGACTTCGTCTACAAGGCACGGCATCCCAGCTATGGCGGACAGACCGAGTTTCTGACGACTATGAACACGCTCTATGCGACGCAGATGGATGACTGCGAGTCTGATCTGTTTGCTAATACCTGCGCTCAGGATCATCAAGGCAAACGGTAGGCAGTTAGACGGCGCGGTAGGATTGGCATGCGAGCACCCGTCGATGGATGTTCGGAGCGGTCTCGGCATTGCTTGACGACCTTCAAAGAATCTTGCACTCTATTCTTGGCTTTAGGTGCATGCCGGTGTGTCCGCCACGCAAAGCAACGCAGCACTTTCATCGATACATGAAAATTCCAGTCCATTTGTCGGGATCTGGTTAGTAGCGGGCACCTAGTCGGATCCCCATTTGGGAACTGTACCATGACTATCAAGAACGAAATCCAAACACTCAAAACACTCGCCAAGCGCTATGCGCGTGCCAACAGGTTGCCTCTACATAAGGCGCTTAACGCAATGGCTACCGAGCTCGGCTTTGCGCATTGGAGCGAAGTGGCGAAAAAAGCCAAAGCGGGTTGGCTTCCTTCCGAAGAGGAAGTTTCCCGTGCCGAAGCCTTTGCGCGCCAAGCTCATCAGGATTCGGGCAAAAAACAGAGCTTCATCGAAGCAAGCTTTGAACGTCCCGTTGATGAACCCGTCAGGCAAGGCAAGATCGGAGGCCATGCGTTCTCTGTCTTCGAGGTTTTGGGAGATATCCGCATGGAGGGTGACGGCTGGCGCATCCACGTGGGCGAGGCTCAATTTGCCCAACCTGTGGTCGAGATTGAAAAGCCGTATTCGGAGACAAGCCCCATAAGGAGCTGTGAGTTTTTGGATGCGGCGCTCGTGATCGCCGATGAAGAGGCGGCAAAGGTACGCGCGGGAATTGCCACAGACTGGCCAAGGCGCTCCACAAAGCCTGATGCAGAAGGGGTTGTTGCTCACCCGCTGTTCGGGGATCGGGCAGCCGCGTGGTTCTGTCTTCACTGCGACGGTGAAATTTCAGGCACGCAACTCGCCGAGAATCTTTGGCACTGTCCTGGCTGCGGAGCAGCACCTATTGACATCTTCTCATCACCTGACTGGCTCGACGGCGATGATGTGAAAACGAAACCTGTCAGTGTCTCAGCCGCTCTGACACGACCGGAGCCACGGATCGAAGTTGTGGACTCACGGCCCAAACTGAACGTCAACGAAGAGAGCATCACCTTACTTTTGCGCACGGCGTTGCTGGAAGATGCAGCCACTCCCTCCGAGCGCATCGGTGCGCTCTTGGCGGAAATTTACGTCGATGAAGAGGGTGACACCTCTATTGTACTGGATGAGGACCTTTGGCCCGAAGACAAAGACCCTGAGGCCGCGATGGCTGTTGCAAAGATGTTGGGTTCTGAGCTTGAGCTTGCCGTGACTAGCATGACATTCCCGTTTGCATGGCCCAATCTAGGGCACGTGACGACAAGCACGCGGGAGTATGTTCAAATGCTACTGGATGCCTACACCGAGCACGGCGTCATTCATCGCGGCGGCGACGGTCACTGACTTTGAAGCTTAGCAAGCGCTTGTTCCAAAGTCTCGCAGTCTGTCTTGCGAAGAATTTCCGTCTCATATGAGGGAGAGAGAGCGGTGACTATGCCGCTCTCTTTCGCGGCTTTCAGATATGTGATGCCGTCGAGTCCCGCGTCAGCTTTCGCAACGCTTGCTATGGCTAGATCGGCAAGCCTTTCAGCCGTCAGAGGAGTAATTGTGGCGGCGATCTGTGTGTACAAAACAACGTCCAGTCCTGCGAAGTCAGTCAGACGTTCAACCAAGACATTCTTCTCTGTCACAACTTTCGGACGTTTGTAGAGACGGTCGGTTTGGCCTTGCCTGCCGATTTCCCGCCTATAAAGGATGTGGGTCGCTTCCTCTTCGGACAAATTCATCACGAAGACCTGGCCCACGACCTGAGCGCCGCCGCTTAAAAGGGGGACAAGCGTTGGTGCACCGCCTCGACCAGAACTGCTACGCGCGAACTCGACGTGGAACGGTGTCATCACGTCTTTGATGACTTCAGTGTGGTGCGTTTCGATCTCGATACGCGGATCGGAAATCAGTGAGCCGTAAGCGAGAATACCAATCGTTTTTCTGTTTTGCGCGTCTTTTGACATTTTTGATATCTGTTTTGTGCGTTCAAACAAACTTCAGTAGATCAGGATTCCACCATCTCTTTCAACTATCGGGCGCACCCCCTCAACATATTCGGGGGCGGGCTCTCGTGAACCGAGCCAGCGAGCCGTCTCGGCCATGCGGCTTCGATCCCTTGCGCATCATCTGACAGCCCTGAAGGGCTGACTTCTTCCTTTTCGTTTCGAGGGCCTGCGGCCCCGTCCTCCGTCAAGACCAAGCCCTTCGCTTTGGCTTCGGGCGAAAGCCATGGCCCGTGGCTCGGCTTCGCCTGCGCCCGCACCTCTTCCATAGCTTTCGGTCTGGACGGCCGTCCCCCCGCTCATTGGCGCGGGCCTAGTCCGGTTGCATGCGCAACCGACTACCCAAGAAAGGGGACAAGAGATGAAAACCGACATTTATGAAAGGGTTACCAACAAGATCATTGCCGACCTTGAGCAAGGCGAGCTGACATGGCTGAAGCCATGGAGCGCTGGCAACATGGAAGGCAAGATCACCAAACCGTTACGCCATAACGGCGTGCCCTATAGCGGTATCAATATCCTGATGCTTTGGGGAGCCAGCATCGATGCGGGTTATCTCTCGCCCTTCTGGATGACCTTCAAACAGGCGAAAGAGCTTGGCGCACATGTGAAGAAAGGCGAGCGCGGCAATCTGGTCGTCTATGCGAACACGATCACCAAGACCGAGGAACAAGACGACGGCAGTGAAGAAGAGCGCAAAATCCCCTTCATGAAGGGATACAGCGTTTTCAATGTCGAACAGATCGAGGGCTTGCCCGAGCACTACTACACCAAGCCGAAAGCCATCATCGATCCCGCGCGGCGCATTCATCATGCCGAAGAATTCTTTGCGAGCACGGGCGCGGACATTCGCCACGGCGGTAACTCGGCCCACTACAGCGGCGGCAGTGATCATGTGCAAATGCCGTACTTCGAAACCTTCAGGAGTCCGCAAAGCTACTATGCCACCTTGGCGCACGAGCTGACTCATTGGACCAAGCATCCCAAGCGCCTTGACCGCGAATTTGGCCGCAAGCGTTGGGGCGATGAAGGCTATGCCCGAGAAGAGCTTGTCGCCGAACTCGGCGCAGCATTCCTCTGCGCTGATCTTGAACTCGCACCCGAACCGCGCGCCGATCATGCGGCCTATATTCAGAGCTGGCTTAAGGTTCTGCAAAACGACAAGCGCGCGATCTTCAGCGCCGCCGCCCATGCCCAGCGCGCCGCCGATTTCCTGCATGAGCTTCAGCCTATCGTCGAAGAAGTGAGCAACGTCGCGTGATCATCGGGAAAAATTCGCGGCTGGCCTTCAGGCCAGCCGCGTTGATGGCCTCATAGACCAGGCGGGCGGACCGCTAGTTCGGCCTCGATGTTGTGCAGCGATGCAAGAGCATTGCTGCGTTCAATCGATCCGCGCGGAGCGGAAGCAAAGGCGTTGAAAGCCTCGCGTAAAAGAGCATGCAGTTCGGCTGTGCTGCGCGATGCTGCATCGAAGCGTGTGATGAGTCTCATCGTCACCTCCTGTTGATTGTCAGGAGGCCCCGAACCGTTCAGGGCCTTTCGGCCCTCGCACACATCATCCATGGCCCAGTGAAGGCGCTGATGGATCGGGGTAACGCACTCGAAATCAATCGGAAGGTGGCGCTGAAAAACGCGTGAACAGGCATTCGGTGTCGGCAGTCAGCGCAGCATGAACGGCCCTTTGCCCGTGCACGGCTTGCAGCAATTCGCCTTTCCCCTGACCGAATGCGGATCGCGCATCAATATCCTGCCCGCACCAGCTCGGCGGTGGCCTCACCCGTGTTGGACATGACACGGCGATCCTTTGCCTTCGGTCTTATCGGGGGGGCGTTAGCAAGCCAACCCGAACAAAGGAGATCAATCATGGCACGCAACAACACCCAAACCGCGCAAGAGCGCACACGCGAGTTCCGCGCACCGGAGTTTCTGGCGTGGCACGTCACCCAGAAAGGCGACAAATCCTTCTGGAACAAAGTCGGCGCAGCCTGGATGCACAAGGACGCCAAAGGCTACACGCTTCAGCTCGAATCCCTGCCTGTCGGCGGTCGGATCGTCTTGCGCGAGCCGTTGGAAGACACGGCTTCACCTGCAAACGACGCGGGGCGCTCATGAGCGCCCCAGTCACCAGTCAGATCGACTGGCGCGGTGTCGTGATAAGCATCAGTTATCATCGGCATCAGTGGTCGACGTTCGACCACATCGAAGTCAACGTCATCGGCGATGGGATAATCCCCATCACCGAGACAGGCTATCGCTCTCACTATCTGCATAGCGATGTCACAGACGAGTATGGCGGTGCCGTTGCCTACGTGCTCGCGTGGCTTGAGCACGAAGCGCAGACTCCGCAATGGAAGAAGCGCGAAGAAGCCGCGCGTCAGCTTTCATTGTTCTAGCGATGGTTATCGGTCGAGATCAGGACCGTCATAGGACGGTCCTTCTCTTTTTTGCTCGCGCAGTTTGCGCAAGCGATCCTGCGCCGACGTAGTGGAACGGGTCGGACGCTCGGGCTTGCGCTCCTTGAGCTTGTCGAAACGGGGACGCTCCGGCTGCTTTTTCGGTTCGGCTCGCAATGTGTCCAGGCGTTCGAAGTCGGTCTTTGCCTTGGGCTCTTCACCACGGCGCATCAGGCGATAGTTGGCAGCATCGTGATGCAGGGCACGCAGGGCTTGCGAATGTTTGGTACGCGCAGCATTTATTTCATTTTGCAGATCACCGCGCTCGCGCAATTGTGCATTGATCGTCATTTGCCGCTGATCCTGATCGCGGCGTAGCGCCCAAATCACTTCAAGCTGGTTCTGTTTTTCTAGCTGCGCCCGCTTGCCTGTGAGGCGATCCCACAGGCCCATCATGCCCTTGCGGAAGCGATCCGCTCTTGTGCGGGCTTCAGCTTCAAACCGTGCCTTCTGGCCTGCGTCCAGCTTGGCGCGTTCTTCGGCATGAGCTTTCGCCATTTCCATGCGGCGCGCGTTCAGTTGATCGAGTTCTACACGGGCGGATGCGCGAGCTTCATCGACATGCGACTTGATGCGCGGGAGAATATCTTCGGCGATGCGCTTGCGGGTTTCTTCCACGCTGTTCAACGCATCGGGCTTTCCAAGACGGGCGTGCAGCTCTTTCGCTCTTTTGCCCGTCGCCCGTGAGATTGAAATGACTTCACCTTCGAAGGTGACAGCCACATGGCCGCGCCGATCCCCGCGCGCCAAATAGAAGCCCCGTTCTTCAAGAGCGTGCGCGAAGGTGCGAGCTGAGTCCGAAGTCGCCCAGGCTTCCTGTATCAGTTCTTTCAATTCGCCCGCATGACGTCCGATCCGCTTGGCCTGCTGCCATTCATCAAGCGAGAAGTTGCGGGGGTCGCGGTCCTTTGGGTCGATCAAGCCGCGCGGCATCTGCCAGCCGTTCTCAAGATAGAGCTGACGCGAGACCTCCCGCAGCTTGTTCTTGTAGAACGACATCGGCTTGGCGGTCATCGTCTCAGGATCGATCCGGCTCCATACGGCATGACAGTGCCGCCGTCCTTCCTTCTCGTGGAAGACGACGACGCGCGGTTGCCCCGTCAGGCCGTTTTTTTCTTCGATGGCTTCCAGCGCTTTTTCGAAGGTACGAACGTGGACACGCTCGTTCTCGGGCGGGTTCAACGACACCGAAAACATGAACTGTCGGCACTTTGTGCCTTTTGCGATGGCCTCGGCTTCGCGGAGCGCGCCGACGACATCATCGGACATGAAGCCGCGAATATCGTGCAGCTCGACATGCTCGTTTTCTTCTGTCTTGAGGAGATGTAGCCCGAGCTGCTTTGCGCCGCTTCGTTGTGATCCTTTCAGGATCATGACGGCTCCACATCGGTACGATGGCCGAGCGCGCGAAGGAGCTCCCGCCGCATCAGCGCCACGTCGGCGCATGCGCGCCGAATGTCGCGTTCCGTATCGGGGAGAACGGGAAGCGTACCGAGATTTGCCATCTTGGCGAGCTGGTTCAGATTATTGGCGATCCTCGATTGCCCAAGCGTAGCGAGGACCTGCGCCAGCTTCTGTTCATCCTTGATCGGACGACGAGACCGCGCCCGTGCGCGTTTCTTCTTGAGCCCCTGACCATCGAAGACCTTGCGACGGATGTATGCCCCAAGCGGCATGTCGCCAGCCAGCTCTTCAAGCCTAGCGCGCTCTTCAAAAGTCAGTCTGAGGGAGAATGGAGGTGTCTTTGTCGTCATCGCGCCACCCCGCAAATGTCCCGATCAGGAGCATTTGCAGGGATTTGGATTGCGCTAAGCACCTGATTCCATTGAGCGAGAATGTCGAACAAGGTGTTCGAACTTTCTCCTCCTAGGTGCGCCACTTTGCATTTTCCGAAATTGCGCCGCGCCTGCGATGGGGTGCCGCTGTCTGTGGCCTGCGCAAGACTTCAACCGACGTGGACGGATTGCCTCATTCCCATTCGATCGTGCCGGGTGGTTTGCTGGTGATGTCATAGGTCACCCGGTTGATGCCTTGCACTTCGTTGATGATCCGGGTCGCCGTTTCGCCAAGGAATTCATGG
>Ga0316204_10011216_pt1 | contig 11297 bp, 11 predicted proteins | sample 6monrhotite_MG_2_FD_205661 | JGI IMG/M metagenome (GOLD analysis project Ga0316204, IMG submission 205661) | Microbial mat bacterial communities from mineral coupon in-situ incubated in ocean water Damariscotta River, Maine, United States -... | ecosystem: Environmental > Aquatic > Marine >...
CGGCTGGTACCTTCAGGATAACACCTCAAAGGCAGGTATGTTATAAGACAAGCGAATAGGTTCATTCGCGAACGTGGCTTTGCGGTAAAATCAATGAGTTAGGGCATTTCAGGCGATTCAAAAATCGCCGAAAATGCTCTAATTGGCGCCAGCTCATCTGGCTAGGAGAACGGGCGATACGATGACGCCAATCAGGCCTTCGGTCAGGCCATTAGCCTGAGCGATGACAGATCGGTTCGTGCTTATCTGAGTGCCAAGCGGGGCCAATTGCCGAGCGATAGAGAGGACAAACCCTCCGTTACATAACCGCGCCAACCTGCCAGGGAACAAATTCATTGTCGCCATACCCAAGTATTTCCGACTTCGATTGGCGGCCACTGGCGATCTCGAGCAGGTAATTAAAAATTTCCTCACCTTTTTCTTCGACGCTGACTTCACCGTCGGCAATCGGACCACAATTGATGTCCATATCTTCGGTCATCCGATTGTACATGGCGGTGTTGGTTGCCAGCTTGACCGATGGTGCAGGTTTGAACCCAAAGGCAGATCCGCGCCCGGTACTGAAACAAACAAGATTTGCCCCGGAAGCGACCTGGCCGGTAATGGAAGCCGGGTCATAACCGGGACTATCCATGAACACGAAGCCTTTGGTATTTACCATTTCCGCGTATTTAAAGACACCGGTCAGGTTCGTTGTTCCGCCCTTAGCCGCGGCACCCAACGACTTTTCCAAAATCGTGGTTAGCCCGCCGGCCTTGTTTCCGGGTGACGGGTTGTTGTCGAGGCTGCCATTGTTACGCGCCACATAATCTTCCCACCAGTGGATGCGATCGACCAGTTTTTGACCGACCTTATCGTTGATGGCGCGGCGTGTAAGCAGGTGCTCGGCACCATAAATTTCTGGTGTTTCTGACAATATTGCCGTGCCACCGTGGCGCACCAAAAGATCGGCAGCAGCGCCCAGAGCCGGATTTGCAGTCATGCCGGAATACCCATCAGAACCCCCGCATTGCAGAGCCAAGGTCAGCTCCGACGCAGGAATGGGTTCGCGTTTTGCTTTGCTGGCTTCTTCCAGCATGGCTTTAACCCGTTCAACACCGGCAGCAATGGTTTTGGTGGTTCCACCTTCTTCCTGGATAACCAGGGTCTGAAAGGTTTTGCCAATTTCCAAATTATAGGCATCCAGCAGGAACGGAATTTGATTGACCTCACATCCCAGGCCGACCATGAGAACGCCTGCAAAATTGGCATGGCGGGCGTACCCCCACTGAGTCCGTTGTAAAATGCCCCAGCCTTCGCCGTCTCCTGCCATTCCGCATCCCGTTCCATGAACAAATGCGGAGACACCATCAACATTGGGATAGTCGGCCAGAATTCCCGAATTATTAATTTCGCGCTCGATCATCTTGGCGACGGTGGCGGAACAATTAACGGATGTCAGAATGCCGATGTAGTTTCGGGTCCCTGCACGACCGTCGGCCCTTCTAAACCCATCGAAGGTCGCCCGTTCAGACTCTGGAAAATATTGGGTGTCTCGTAAATTCGTGCCGAACAGATAGTCGCGCTCAAACATCTGAAATTCACAATTATGGCTGTGAATGTGGTCGCCGGGGTGAATGGCCCGGGTCGCGAAACCAATTGTCTGTGCAAACTTGGTAATTTCCCCACCGAGCGCAATTTCGCTTGTTGCTATTTTGTGTCCTGCGGGCACATCCCCCTTGGCTGTTAGGGTTGTGTTTTCCAAAGTCTGACCGGCATCAACAGGGTCAATCGCCATTACAACGTTATCGATGGGGGCAAGTTTTACGGTACGTGGGGGGGCACTGGTCATTGGCTTCCTCAACTCATTAAATAGGGGGTACACTTGATTACCTTATGTGATCATCGATTGGCAAAGAAAAAGGGCCGGAAAAAAGGCATCCAGCCCTAAGTTTTGAGACAGGTTTCTTGGAAGAGCGCTAGAGTGTTTGCGATCCTCTGCCAAATTCCGGATAGGCTTCCATCCCGCATTCGGCCATGTCGGAGCCGCTATGCTCTTCTTCTTCGCTTATGCGAATGCCAACCGTTGCCTTAAGGGTCAACCAGACGATCGTACTGGCGACGACAGCAAAGGCACCGATCGCGACAATGCCAATCAGCTGTGTACCCACCGAGCCCGAGCCAAAGATACCGACACAGAGTGTTCCCCAGATGCCAGCAACCAAGTGGACGGAGATCGCACCAACAACATCATCAACCTTGAGTTTGTCTAAAAGTGGGACAGAAATCACAACCAGAACGCCGCCAATGGCGCCAATAATGGTTGAGGTCAGGTGATTGGTCAGGTCAGGGCCAGCAGTAATGGCAACCAGACCCGCCAGGGCACCGTTCAGTGCCATCGATAAATCGACTTTCTTGTAGAGGATTTGCGTGAGGATCATCGCCGCGACCACACCACCAGCAGCAGCCAGGTTTGTGTTGACGTAGACAATGGACATCATCGTCGCATCTGCGGCTGAACCCAGTGCGAGCTGTGATCCACCGTTGAAGCCGAACCAGCCGAACCAAAGGACAAATGTGCCGAGCGTCGCCAAAGGCATATTGGCACCGGGGATCGGATTTACCCGACCATCAGGGCCATATTTGCCTTTCCGTGCACCAAGAATGATAGCGCCGGTCAGAGCACACCAGCCGCCGACAGAGTGAACCAGTGTAGAGCCGGCAAAATCCGTGAAGCCCATAGCGTCCAGCCAACCACCGCCCCAAACCCAGGAAGCCTGAACGGGATAGATGATGGCGGAAAGAACGACAACGAAAATCAGGAACGGCCATACTTTGATGCGTTCAGCAACCGTGCCGGACACAATCGATGCCGCTGTTGCGACAAACACCATTTGGAAGAACCAGTCAGAAGCGACGGAATAACCGGCATCGGTAACCGCTTTGAGTTGTTCTGCGGTTGCTTCTTCAGCACCCAGCAAAGCAAGTTCGGCTTCGCCCGGGTTGTAGAGGAACGAGAACGATCCCATAAACCCACCTTCAGGCACATCAACGTACATCAGGTTGTAACCGACCAAATAAAACATAATGCCAGCGATTGAGTAGAGTGCGATGTTCTTTAGGCAAATCGTCGCGGTATTTTTTGAGCGGACCAACCCAGATTCCAGCATGGCAAAACCGGCTGCCATTAACATGACTAGAAACCCGTGTACCAAAAATGAAAACGTATTGAGTACGTAGGCGGTCTCAGCAGAAACATCCGCCTGCGCGTTGCCACTCATAAGGCCGAGGATTGCAGGGGCTGCAACAACGGCTGGCAAAAACCGTTTGAATTTTGTTGATAGTAACATTTGAAAATCCCTTTCTAGAGCATTTCTGGTGATTTTTGAATCGTCTGAAATGCCCTAACTCATTGATATTACCGCAAAGCCACGTTCGCGAATGAACCTATTCGCTCCGGTTTTGCTTTAGAGCGCGTCTGAATTGGTCTCACCGGTGCGAATTCGCACCGCTTTGTCCAGGTTGTAGACGAACACTTTACCGTCGCCGATTTTTCCGGTTTGTGCTGCTTTTGTAATTGCTTCGACAACCTGTTCGGCGATGTCGTCATCGACGGCAATTTCAATTTTTACTTTCGGTAGGAAGTTGACCGTGTACTCTGCACCGCGGTAAATTTCAGCTTGTCCTTTTTGCCGTCCGAAGCCTTTGACTTCGCTGACGGTCATGCCTTCAACCCCCATGGGCGTCAGGGCCTCGCGGACCTCTTCCAATTTGAAAGGTTTGATGACAGCCATTATGAGCTTCATCTGCATAATCCCCTTTTCTTGATGCGTCCCGTCTATAGCCATTCGAAACTGGCTCTCGGTCTGCATCCTTTCCTGTCGCCCAGAACTGTTTCCGGCCGTTCGTATGACTGTTCATTACAAGGACCGTGCCAGTTTAGGGAAAACTTGATTTATCGTTGTTTTTCAATATATTATGAGATGTTCAGAGAATATATGAATCTAAAACACATCGTATATATGCCTATTTTTTATACTTAAATATAATTTTGCCTATTTATTAACCAAAAACGAGATTCGCCATGACAAGGAAAACCAACCCCCAGGAAGCGGATTTAGGTTGCGACGTTCTCATCGTCGGTGGCGGCTTGGTCGGTGCGGCACAAGCCATCGCGCTGGCGGAAGCGGGCCTGGAGGTTGCGGTCGTCGACCAAATGGACCTAACGGACGGACTGGACGCTGCGTTTGATGGCCGGGCTTCGGCAATCGCGTTGGCAACCCAACGGGTTCTCAGTTCAATCGGTGTTTGGGAAAAACTGGGAACGGACCCAGCCCCCATATTGGATATCCGCGTCACAGATGGCCCATCGCTGTTCTTCCTGCATTACGACCACAGGGATATTGGCGACCAACCTTTCGGTTATATGGTTGAAAACAGACACATGCGGCGCGCGTTGATGGCCCGACTGGATGAGCTGGACACTATTCATTTGCTTGCGCCTGCGAAAATTGAAGATTTGAAACGTTCAGAGACGCACGTTGAGGCACGACTTGAAGATGGGCGCCGTCTAACGGCGCAGCTGGTGATTGCCGCTGAAGGCCGCAGGTCCGCCCTGCGCGATCAAGCGGGAATTCGCCTGACCCAATGGTCCTATCACCAGACAGCGATCGTCTGTTCGGTGTGGTTGCAGCACGGGCACGATTTTATCGCGCACGAACACTTCCTGCCTGCCGGACCTTTCGCCATTTTACCCCTGAACGGGGATGATCCTGAAAATCCAGGTAACGTTGCGTCCATCGTCTGGACCGAGCATCAAGATCTCGCGGATATCATGCTCACCTTAGATGATGATGAATTTAAATTCGAATTTGATCAGAGAATTGGGGACTATTTTGGCCAAACAGAGCTATTTGGACCACGCTGGTCCTATCCTTTGAGCCTGCAGTTTGCAGAAAGCTGTACATCAGAACGCCTGGCCCTGGTTGGCGATGCCAGTCACGGCATGCATCCCATTGCCGGGCAGGGATTGAACATGGGGCTGCGCGATGTTGCGGTTCTGGCTGAAGTATTGGTTGAGGCCAAACGGGAAAACCGTGATCTTGGTTCTCCAGAAACGCTGGCAAACTATGAGCAGTGGCGCCGCTTCGACAATACCATGATGCTAGCCGCCACAGATTTTTTAAACCGTTTGTTTTCAAACAACATCCGGCCCCTCAAATTGGCCCGCGATCTGGGTATGGCAAGCGTCGATAAAATACCTGCGCTGAAAAAAGTGTTTATGCGCCATGCCATGGGAGAAACGGGAAAACTGCCCAAGCTGATGCGCGGAGAACGCATATAAAAAAGGCGATTCAAGATGTATCGAAGCGCCTTTTAGGGCATTTCCGGCGATTTTGGAATCGCCTGAAATGCCCTAACTCATTGATATTACCGCAAAGCCACGTTCGCGAATGAACCTATTCGCTCCGGTTTTGCTTTAATAAACTCAGATCTGAGCTGAATTAGGTCAGCAACCAGCCGCCATCAACGTCGATTGTCGTTCCGGTGACAAAATCGTTTTCAACCATGAAGATGATGCCTTGGGCGACTTCGTCAGCCGTACCAGGCCGCGGAATCAGGTTGTTCGCTGTTGCTTTTTTATAAAACTCAGTGCGCGCATTGCCTTCTGTTGAAACCATCGGTGTATCAATGGTGCCAGGAGCGACGACGTTCAGGCGGCGGCTGGGTGCGATCTCTTTAGCAACGGAGCGCACCAAGGCTTCGACAGCGCCGCCCACAGAGCCGATGGCGACCTGTCCAGGACGAGTGTTGCGGGCCGGGATACCGCTAACCAAAACAATCGAGCCGCCTTCATTGACGTGCGGTGTGCCGTAACGGAGCACGTTGGCATAACCCCAAAGCTTGTCGAAAGACGCCTGATAACCGTCCAGATCCATTTCAAGGAAAGGGCCAACCGCCCGGGCGCCGCCAGTGGCCGCACTGATCAGAATGTCGAAAGGCGCACATTCGGCGAACAGGGTTTGCATGGCATCACGATCAAGAACATCGCATTTCTTCAGCGTAATTCCTGCTGGCACATCACCGGCTTTTTCGGGGTTGCGGCTAATCGCAATCACTTCGGCTCCCAGAGCTGCCAAGCGTTTCGATGTCGCCAGTCCAATACCGGAAGTGCCACCAAAAACAATCGCCTTTTTACCTTTAACGTCCATCGTCATAATCCTTCATGCTAATATTAAGTGCTAAATACTTGGTCTTGAAATGTCGTTGAAATCAGGGATCGCGACTGAGCCCTTGTGTCGCCAATGCAGTTACATAAGTATCCCATAGCTCGTCCTTACGCGTGCCATAGTCATAGAGCGTTTGCCACGAGAAAATACCGGTGTCGTGAAGATCGTCAAACTTTATTCGCACGGCATAGTTTCCGACCTGTTCAACATCCATGATGCCGACATGCCGTCTGCCCGCGACCAGCGTCTTCTGGCCAGGGCCATGGCCCTGAACTTCAGCCGAAGGACTTTCTACGCGAAGAAGCTCTGCCGGCAAGGAAAAGGATTTACCATCGTCGAAATCGACCTCCAGCGTTTTTTCATCGCGTTTAACGCGAATCTCTGTTGGTGTGTGGCGATTGCTGTAGGGGTCGTTCATGAATTGTCTTTCGTCGGCGCGTCGTCGAGTTCGCGCGCCTCATCGATCAGCATAATGGGGATGCCGTCGCGGATGGGAAACGCGAGGCCCGCCGCCTTGCTGATCAGCTCCTGGCGGTCCCGATCGAACTCAAGGGAACCCTTGGTCACCGGACATACGAGGATTTCCAACAGTTTTGGATCAACACGATGGCTTGTCATTCACTTTATTCCTTTCGGCCAGCCGGCTCAATGGCGCAGGCTGGGGGTTTCATCGTCACTGTCGTAAGCCGACATCTGCATGATGGAGCAGACCATCTCCGCCTGCTCTTCAAGCCCAACACATTCCAGGATGGCTTGTTTTTCGCCGGGTGCAAAAGGCGCTGACATGGCAACGGCTGTTATCAATGCCTGATCATTGGCATGTTCGAACGATTGCTGGTTCTGATCGGCACCCAGTTTGTCCAAATAGGCAGATAAGGTTGCCATAAAGCCCGTCCGGTCGTAAGTGGCGCCTTCCTGCTGCGGTGTCGATTGCCTGAAGGGGCTGAAATCGGCTTCAACCTGCCGATAGCCGTCCTTGATTTGCAATTCACGAACAATGCGATAGCGCGATACACCGGTCAGGGTAACTACGTAACGGCCGTCATCGGTTTCCGCGAAGGCCGTCAAACGACCCAGGCAGCCGATGTCATAGATGCTGGCGTCGTTGTCGACGGTTTCTTTTGACGCTTGGCGCGGCTGCACCATTCCCATGTAACGCGAACCGGCAAGCACGGCGTCAATGAGGCTCAAATAGCGCGGCTCGAAAATGTTCAAGGGCATCCGGGTATGTGGGAACAGGACCGCACCCGTTAAGGGGAATATGGGAAACTCCGTCGGAAAGTCCTGATCGGATTTCATTAAGGTGCTTCCCTTTTTACGAGAACAGCACAGATGATAGTCGTCGGCGTCCGTCCGTGACAACGGGATCTGTCGGGCCAAGTGCCTCGAAAACTTTCAACAGCTGTACCCGCCCGGCTTCTTCATTCCAGGCGCGATCACGCCTGATCAATTCCAACAAATGATCAACGGCGTCTTGATTTCGCCCTCCCGCAGATAACGCACAGGCCAAATCAAAGCGGGCCTGATGATCGTTTTCATTGGCTGCCAGGGCGGCTTCAAATTCGCCCAAATCGCCAGCGTTCTCGCCCATTTCGGCAAGTTCCAGCGCCGATACAGCGGAAGCGATTTCTGGTTTCTGGCGATAGGCATCATCCAGGCCATCGACGATTTCACGCGCCATGGTTAAATCACCCATGGCCATTGCGGAACGAATGACGCCACCCAAGGCTTCCATGTTTTCCGGATCATGGCCCTGAATTTGCCGATACAGGTCGGATGCGGCCTGTCCATCGCCTGCGTCAAGGGCGGCTTTTGCCTGTTCCAGCGCGGCTTCAATCGGTGGTTTTGCGTCCCCCAGCAACTTTTCGATAAATCCCTTGATCTGGCTTTCCGGCACCGCACCGGTAAACCCGTCCACGGGTTGGCCATCTTTAAACGCAAACACGGCAGGGATCGACTGAACGCGCATTTGCGCCGCAATCTCCTGATTTTCGTCGACATTAATTTTTGCCAACTTCACCAGTCCACCGGCGTTATTCACCAGTTTTTCAAGGATCGGGCCAATGGTTTTGCAAGGCCCGCACCACGGTGCCCAAAAATCAACGATGACCGGACGCTGTTTGGATTCTTCAATGACGTCCACCATAAATGTCGCGATGGTAACATCTTTAACCAAGGGTCCGTCTGCGGCAGGTGCCGGTATCGCGGTATCCGCAGAGGGTTCCATGTAGATCCCGGGCTGAGCGGCAGGGTCTGGAGCGTCGGTGCTCTGGGGCGCCATCGTCCCATCGGGGTTCATTTTGAATTCCATAACAATCTTACCTCTAGTCTTCTTGAATAGTCATCTCATTAAATGGTTTCTATCGTGTCCGAGCGCAAGATGCACGCTTAGCCCGGTTGCAAGTCGATGATTTCGGGTTCGTGTCCACACGATGAAATAAATGTCAGCAGGTCGTCGGGTGTGATTTGGGTTGTCGCTGTGTTCTCGAGAGGATGGAAATTCGTGATGTCGTAGGCCATCATATCCTTATCAAGGACAACCTGCACCCGCTGCTCCGTGTCATTAAGCAGTGTAAATGGAGAAACCGAGCCTGGTTCGACCCCCAAAACGTCCATGAGGACGTCAGGTCTCCCAAATGATAGATGGGCAGAACCAATCCGAACTTTCAGCTCTTTCATATTGATGTCACGATCTTCCAGACAGACGACGAGCCACAAAACACCTTTTTTGTCCTTCAGAAACAGGTTCTTGGCATGTGCACCCTTGAGCTCACCGCGATGGGCCTTGGCGTCCTCAACGGTGTAAGCGGCGGCGTGTTCGACGGTTCGCGTTTCGATGTTTAACTCACGTAACCGTTCAAACAGATTTTCCCTGGTTTTTTTCATGCGGCGGATACTAACCTGCAGCCCTCAACGGCTCAAGCATAGCCTTGGAAACGGCGGTCAAAAACCGCTTCAAATTTTTTTCAAATGGCTCTTGCAAAGCGCCCTGCAATACGTATGATCGGCGCGCCTTCAGAAATGAAGGATACCCCTTTGGTTAGCGCCTTGAATTGCTGGCCGAAAACGCAAAATTTGATGCGGGCGTAGCTCAGGGGTAGAGCGCAACCTTGCCAAGGTTGAAGTCGTGAGTTCGAATCTCATCGCCCGCTCCAATGAAAGCCCCTGGGGATCATCTTCAGGGGCTTTGTTCGTTGGTCATCTCAGGTGTTTTGGGTACTTAGCAAAGTTAACAGTGTCGTGAGACACTTTGGCTTGGGGGTCAGCAGAATCAATCAAGAACGGAAGAGTTTTCGACCGGTTAACGGTGGCCTTGATGGGTTTCTCCGTATCGTTTGTGTTTACTAATTTGTGCTGGTAACAGTTGCTAAGATCAATTAATCGAATTCATGCAGCGTTTCGTCGAGATTTTATTGTAGATGCAATGTTCCGGCGCGGCGAATTTATAGAAGCTAACAGGGTAAATGGGGATTAATTATGAGTGGTAAAACATATGTGTTGCTCGGTGGTGCCGGGGTGTTTGCTATTCATACGGCGAAGTTCCTTTTGGAACATGCAAATCCACGCAAAGTCATTGCTGTTGGTAGAAATCGACCACCAATTTCGGCTTATTCTCTCGATGTGGGCCTCGACGATGAAAGATACGAATTCCATCAAATTCATATCGTCTTTGAGCAAGACCGCCTCTTTGAGTTGTTCGATAAAGAGCAACCAGAAGTAATTGTTAATTATGCAGCTTTGGCTTATGCGACGTCTTGGGACAAAGCTTATAGGTATTACGAATCCAATGTTGTGAGCGTTGCCCGCATGTGCGAAGAGCTAATGAAGCGAGATTATCTGAAAAGGTTTCTGCAGATTGGATCAGCAGAATTATATGGCTCTGTGGAGGGCGCCGTTGATGAGGATGCCTTGCTGCGGCCAACAAGCCCTTATGCAGTGTCAAAAATGGCCGCTGACTTGCATTTGGAAACGCTTTGGAATGAACGTGAATTTCCCATGAACATCATTCGTCCTTCGAATTCTTACGGGCCGGGGCAATATCTATATCGAATACTACCGCGTGCAGTGTTGTGTGGGCTGACGGATACCAAACTTCCTCTGCAAGGTGGCGGTATGGTGAAAAAGTCGTTCATTCACGCGACCGATTTGGCTAAGGCGATTTATATGATCATCGATAAAGCGCCCTATGGTCGGATCTATAATGCAGGTCCCGAAACCCCCGTCACCATAAGAGAAATCGTTGAGTTGGTTGCCTTGGAATTTGGGAAAACCGTCGAAGAGTTTTGCGATATAACGTCCGGGCGGACGGGTGAAGATGCACTCTATTGGTTAGATAGCAGTCGTATTAATAATGAATTGGGATGGAAGCCTGATATAGGTTTACAAGAAGGCATCAGAGATATGGTTAAATGGGGGCAGATGTATCTTGATCAAATTAAGGATGAGCCCGTTGAATTTGTCCTACGTGCATAAGCGGACCGCCGGTTCAAGAGGCCATACTCCTTGGTTTGGCGCAGGCCATAATAATTAAATTCAACAACAAAATGACATTCCAGATGACCCGAGGGTGCAGCCCGTGAAATAGGGAATTTTCCCTTGCGTTCATGCCATGAACGGATTAGTCTGCCGTAAATTCGCAAAGAGCGAATGAAAAGCCGTTTCCGTCAATACATTAAGTTCTGGCTCGCATACAATGTATTGTAGAATATAGTCGATCTGATTAAACCGAGAGTGGTTTGGGTTCAAGGTGCCAATTCCTGTCCAGGTCCTGCGTTAAATTGTGTGGCTCAAAGATTTCAGGTCGGTAATGCAGAGAAAATGGATATAGTAGCGTCTCAGAAAATTAAAACGGCGGTTGTTACCGGCGGTGCTGGCTTTATCGGCGGTCACATGGTGGATGTTCTCATAGAAAACGGCTTTCGCGTTCGGGTTCTTGACAATTTTACGGGTGGTCATGAGAAAAACTTGAGTCATCTTCAGAACTCTGATCAGCTATCGGTTGAACGAGCAGATATTCGCAATATCAACCCATCTTCGCCTGTTTTTAAGGACGTGAACTACGTTTTCCACTTTGCGGGAATTGGAGAT
>Ga0316204_10011217_pt1 | contig 11297 bp, 9 predicted proteins | sample 6monrhotite_MG_2_FD_205661 | JGI IMG/M metagenome (GOLD analysis project Ga0316204, IMG submission 205661) | Microbial mat bacterial communities from mineral coupon in-situ incubated in ocean water Damariscotta River, Maine, United States -... | ecosystem: Environmental > Aquatic > Marine >...
GAACGAGCAGGTCGTGCTCTGGCCGATCTGGATCGGCTGCTTGGTCGCCGGGTTCATGCCAACTCTGGCGTTGCGGTGTTTTTTCGTGAAAGTCCCAAACCCGCTGATCGCCACCTTTTCCTCGGTTTTGAGTCCATCAGAGATGGCGCTGATGACTGCTTCAATCACTTTGCCAGCTTCCGACTTTGAGCTTTCAAGTTCAGAAGCAACGGCTTCGATCAAGTCTGATTTGTTCATTGCTAAGCCTCCATGCTTATAACACGCTGCAAAACATATTTTATGTGAACCAAGCCGGTGAGAGAAAGACGAGAATCCCGGCAACAAATCACCCATCGGCCCGGATTGGCCGATTCCTTTAATTTCCCCAAAGAATCCACCCTTTATCCAGAACTGATCACAATCTCGCCTGCATCGTTGCTCAGAATGACTCAATCCCATGCTCTTCCAGATCTATGATCTCTTCCGTGAGTACGCCTCCAAAGCCCATAATTGTTCTTGCTGAGCCGATCTCTGATGCACCGCTGTGTTGGATCCGTGATCGCTCAACGATGCTCGAATCCATCCCGGGGGATCGCGATTCGCTTGTTGATCAGCTCTCCCAAGCACAAGCGCTGATTGTCCGCACCTACACAGCTGTTAACGCCCAGCTCCTCGATCACGCCCCCAACCTGCGCGTCGTGGCTCGGGCGGGCGTGGGGCTCGACAATATCGATCTTGATGCGTGCCGATTAAGAAGAATCCGTGTGGTATACACCCCCGCTGCTAACACCGGCGCGGTTGTTGAATATGTCACGCAGCTGATGCTCGAAGCGATCCGCCCAATAGCAAGGCTAGATTCACCGTTGGGTAACGAAGAATGGCACGCGCTCCGAGATGCATCGATTACGCATAATACCTGTGTTGGGTCGCGCCTCGGGATCGTTGGTTTCGGAAAAATAGGATCAGCTTTGGCGAGAGTTGCCATCGCTCTGGGTATGGAAGTTGTCTATCACGATATCCGCGAGATCCCAGCAGAGGATCGAGCAGGGTGTGCGTCGTTACCGATCGACGAGCTCGCCAAGACCAGCGATGTGATCTCCATCCATGTCGACGGGCGGGCGAGCAATCATCAACTGATCAGTGCGTCGTTTTTTGATCATCTTCAACCCAGCGCGATCTTCATAAACTCATCGAGAGGCTTTGTAGTTGATCACCATTCAGCCGCGAAGTTTGCCCTTGAGCACCCCGCCGCGAGACTCATTCTCGATGTTCATGATCCCGAACCGCCCGCTCCCGATTCCCCAATCGCAGGCGTGGCCAACATCATCGCAACGCCGCACATCGCTGCTGGGACAGCAAGGGCAAAGGAACAGATGAGTTGGGTTGTTCGAGATGTGATGCGTGTGCTTTCAGGGGAAGAACCAGAGTTCCCAGCGGTGTAGTTCCTGCTTGAGTGGATTCAAGATTTTAAGCTGTTTGTCAATCTGGATTAGCCCATCCGTGCGTGATTGCACCTTCGCGCGATACACGAACCCAAACCCCGCCACGATCCGCGGTGGCATACCAGACACAGCCTCGGCGAACATCATCCCACCGAGAATCGTTGAGACGGCTCGACCCTGTTGATTGCACAATGACCTTGGGATTGATCAACCGCACAAAATCGTCGGCACCCGGTTTTGCGCTCCCGTGATGGGGCAGCTCGATGATATCTGCCTGTAGATCATTGTTGGCGACGATGATCTGCTCCATCGCTTCTCTTTCGATATCGCCGGTGAGCAACACCGTCCGTTGTTGAGAGTGATTCGTGCTGCTCTGATCATGATCAGCATCAAGAATCGGCACATCAACGCGCATCACCGCCGAAGTATCGTTGTCCTTCATACCTTCGATTTTGCTCGGGTCTGGCCAAATGCAAACGAGCTCAACCCCTCCGAGTGAAATTGATTCTCCCTTCAGGAGCTCCCGGATCTCTATGCCCATCGCCCGGATCCGAGACTCGGTCGCTCGCCACGCATCAGAGGGCTCGTCGATCATCCTCCTTGTAATCCACACCCGTTTAAGCCCGACCATCGGGGCGATCTCGATCACTCCATTGAAATGATCGAGGTTATCGTGTGTCACGATCGCGTCCCTGATCGTACGGAGTCCAAGCTCTCTTGCCGCTCGCCCGGCCTGCATCCCTATGCGCCGATCGAGCGACCCACAATCCCATAACAACCCTTCGCCCTGAGACTGAACAATCACGCATGAGCCATCGCCTATATCGAGCATGTCAATCCGAAGCTGCGATCGTTCGCGCAGCATCATCGGCTCGGCGATAACCCAAATCACCAACAACCCACAAGCAGCGATCGTTTTCCAACTGCGAACCCTGAACCTTCCTGTGACGATCCCTGCCATCACCCCAGTTGCGATCAACGCCCATAAAACACCCACAGAGTTCATCCGAATCCAAGAACCTGGTAAGTCGTCGACCCAAACCATGAACGCACCGACCAAGCCCGCGATCCAATCAAGAGCCACGATTGTGTGCTCCGCGAGTTCAGGCCAAGCAACACCGAGAGCGATCTGCAGATAACCGATGAACATCAGTAACATCACTAAAGGAATCAAAGCCATTGATACAAGCGGTGCCAGAAGACTCACAATCCCAGCGTGATACATGATCGGGGGAACAGCCACCATCCAGCATCCCAAGTTCACCTTGAATGTATCAAAGACAATTCCTCGCGACTTCAAGAACAAACCGGTTGGTTTTTCACTGCCGAACCTTGGAACATCCGAGTTATCACCAACAGCTGTCTGCTTGTTGTTTGCCAAGATCACCAACAAACCAGTAATCCCCATGCTGAGTTGATAACCGAGTGAGAACGCGTCCATCGGGCGCCAAACCAGGAGCCCAACACCTACCCACATGAGAATTGTCAACCGGTCATACCGCCGCCCAACACTGTTTGCAAAAAGCAAAGCGATCACAATGACCCCCGCGCGGACAATCGGCGGACGCATCGGGATCACGAGTATCCCCAGCACCAAGACCGTCATGATGATCAGTGATTCAATCCTGGCGTGCTCGCCGATGAAACGGACACACACGACCGCGAGCAGAATAACGAGGGCCAGATGGAACCCAGAAATCGCAAGCACATGCGCAACGCCCACCCGCTGGAATGAGCTGTAGACCTCTCCGAAAGCCGGGTCTCGTTGTCCGAGGAGCAATGCCCCGAGCATCGCTCGTCGACTCAGGTTCTCTTGTGACTCTAACCCTATAGCCCGCATCGCCCGCGTGCGGATCATCGCTCTCCACACGACCACTCTGCTGCCGAGTCTGTTGAGCACCCCGGAGTGCTCGATGTGATGTATCATCGACGCATCGCCAACGACCATTGTCCCCACGCGCCCAGATTGAGCCGCGAGCGAATCCCAATCGAGATCGCCGAAGTTCCGCGCCCGTCCGCCGGGCTTGTACATCCCCAAAATCTTTACGCGATCCCCAGCTCGGAGCGCACGCTGAGCTTGATCCGTATTCTCCATCGCGAACTCATTTATCCCATCTGGAAGCACGATTCGCAACGAGCCCGAGGCGTCCACCCAGGTGCCTCGCCCGCTCGAGTCACTCATGTAGACTTGATCGACATTGAGAATCGTTCCCGTCTTTGTGGCTGGCCATGTTGGTGGATCGCCGGGCGATGGCTCAATGAACTGCGTCCGAACCGGTTCGACAAGCACACCAGTGACCTCTATGGGCGCTCGTTGATCAGCAGCCCCGACAGCGCCCACAATCTGATCTAGGCGATGATGCGCCGGCTCATGCGTTCGCATCTGCATCCATCCGCCTGCGATCATCATGAGCGCGATGATCATCGTCCATGATTTGAATCGGCCTCGGACTAAGATAGAAACCGCGACCGATCCGCACGCGATGCTGAACCACAGCGCCGATCCGATCGTTGGTAGTGCATCAGCAATGGTAATCCCGCCAATCGCAGCGCAGAGCGTGAAGATTGCCCGTCTTCGTGCTTGTTGAACAGATGATACATTCACGAAAGTGTTGTACTCTGAATCACGGATAGATGCGAACCAATTGCTCGATAGATATAAAACAACCCCGCGGTTTGCGGGGTTGTCGTTGCAGTCCTGCGCGATAGAGTTAGTTCACTGTGCTGAGAATATCATCGAAATCGTTAGTAATATCCACCGTGATGGACTTGCCGTCCGCGTCGGTCACACGTGTTGCTTGGTCGAGCTTGTATTGCTTGCCGAAATCGACATGGAACTCGTTGGGGATTATGTTGGCCTTCCACCCTTGGTCATCTGTGCCGAAGTAGTATCCGTCGACACCAGCCGACTGGACGATCAATCGCCCGCGCGGGCGGACAGGATAAATATCGGTGTAATCCGCGTCCTCAAGGTTGGTTCCAGACTCGAGCACATAATACGAAGGGCTCGCCAAAAGCGTTGCCAGCGTGCGGATCCGATCCTTGTTGGCGACCGGCGAGAGGAGAGGGTCCACATTACTCAATGAACTGATGGCGTATTGATTCTTTCCAGATTCACCCACGGAAGTAGCGTTCTCTCCGAAGAAAGTCTCGTTCGATGCGAGGTAGAACCATGCTGGTCCTTCATCACCTCCAGAGCCATCGGAGTTAAGTGTCACAAACTGGTTGTACACGTCATCGCTGTTGCCGACATCAGGATCAATCGATCCCCGTGCGCTCTCGTCCTTCGTCCAAACCAGTAGCGGATTGCCAAACGCGTCGACAACATCGGGCATTAGGTTCTGGCCTTGATTACTCGACGAGCCCTGCTGCCCGGTGCCGGGATCCATTGTTCTGATGAACTTCTTGTCCGGCGTGAAATATGCACCCGAAGAACCGATGAGATTGATGTTGACAATCAAAGGCTCAATGTTACCTCCCGGTCCAAACGGGGCGATCTCGATAATGCCCTGAGCCGGATCTGCGTTGGGAACGCCGTCCTCGCCTTTACGCCCGAGCACTGCATCGTTGCCGCTGAGATCGAGCATGGCGTTTTCCATTGCTGACATCCCCTCCCCACTGTCACTGGAAGAGTCCCAGTTGTCGCTGTGCCCCATCAGCGCCGGCGAGTAATACCCAGGCATCTGTGATCCGTGATCGTTCGAGAACGCGCTCGCTGCATTGGTGAACGCTGCGATCATTGACGCTGTGCCAGATTTTTTACCAGCCTGTCTCACGCCATTGAGTGTGGGCAGCAGGATCGCCATGAGGAGTGCGATGATCGCCATGACCACCAAGAGCTCAACGAGCGTAAATGCGTAACGAATAGAGGTAGTTGGCCGATGCATGTTCAAGATCCCTGTGTTCTCGCGGGCAGTGTTGCCGGCTTGCTCATTAGACATTAGTACTCCGCCTGATTCTCGGCGAGCAGATTTGATCAAAGCCATCCGACTGTCTCGGATCCAAACCATCAATCGGCCCATCGCGTTGCTGCGCTGGAAACGGGTACGCCGGCGTTGCCTCACCAGCTTGTTCTGTCTAGTCCAAATTGCCCGAGTACAAAACTATATCGAGCCAATGATATCCACCCGCTGGTCGTAGCCACCAGCGTCATCCCCGCCAATATACGCCGAAAACAGGTCCTTGGATGCCCACGAATCGTCCACGAGACGAGATGACTCGAATTTCACTCGTCTCTGTAAACAAAAGCAAACAATAACCAAACAAATTATGGCCTCATCGTGATAAGCCAGAATAAAATCATGATCAATCCACATATTCCCGCAACGATCCAGAGCGACATAGTCTTTGGGGCTTCGCCCAAATACCACCCGCAGTTTGGACACATCTCGGCCTGGTCGTAGATCACCGACCCGCAGTTGGGGCATGGGTCCACTTCATCGCCAAAGCGATCAAGATCCTCCGCTGAAGGTCCATCGGGGTCGAGGCCCTCGGACAAATCCCAATCCTGATCAAACTCGTGCTGCTCTGGGCTCATTCTTGATTCTATCGCTCGCATCTCTGCTAGCACAAAAGTCTGTGAATCAACATCACGCACTGTATCTGTGTGGTTTTTCGTCCGATTACCACATATGCAGATCGGCAACTTCGGCAACTTCAACTTTGGGATCCGTGCACTGGGTCAGAATCAGGACCAGATCGCTGAGTCTCTCGAGCGCCTGGCGACGGGGAAAAAGGTCAACCGAGCTTCCGATGATCCTTCTGGAATCATCGCAATAGAGAAGCACAAAGCCCGTATCTATTCCATTGAAGGCCAGCTCAGATCCTTTGCCCAACAAGAATCCTACCTGGGCGCGAAAGAGGGCGGGCTCTCGGTCATCGCAGACAAGGTCATCGAACTCAACGAGCTGACCGTTCGCGCTGCAAACAAAGCGGGCAACTCTCAAGAGGAACAAGACGCGATCGAGCTCGAGATCAACTCGGTGCTCGAGTCGATCAATCACATCGCGCAGACCACAACCTTCAAGGGACGATCGGTGCTCAGCGAGTACAGCTCTGGATCAATCGCAGATGGGCTCGAATCGTTGGCCACACTCGCGTTTGAAGATCCAGAAGCAGCACAAGCTTTGGCTCAAGAAAGTGTTGATAAAATTGCAAAAACCCGAGGCGCGATCGGCAATCAACTCAACGAGATCGAATCCCAGAGATCCGTTCTCTCAGACGAACTTATCAACCTGACCGGCTCGCTATCGAGCATCGAAGATGTCGATTTCGCAGCAGAGTCGGCCAAGCTCGTGCGGGCACAGATCCTCGAGCAGGCCTCGATCCTCGCGATCGATGTCAACCGCCAGAGCGCCCAGCAGGTTCTCGGGCTTATCAAGGACGCGACTCAGATCGCAAACACGAACATCTAAAATCACCCTTTGATTATCGGCACTGCTTGTTCTTCGCCAGTTTGACTCATCGGAACGCCGACGGATTCAATCGGGCATTGTCTTTGCATCGCGTGGCTCTTAAATAAACGCTTGTGTCATGTCCAGCATCAACTCAGTTTCGTCGTTGTTCCTAACCAATAGCCTCAGTGCAAACAACCAGGCAGCAATGAATACCCTCGAGCGCCTGGCGACGGGCAACGCGATCAACCGGGCCAGTGATAACCCCGCCGGCTTGATCGCGTCCGAGAACTATGCATCAAGACTCAATGTGATCCAAACCAAAATCACATCCCTCGAACGCACAGGGTCAGTGCTCAACATGCAGGACGGGCGCTTGGGGGCAACGCTCGACAACATCTCTGATCTCGATGGTTTGGTTGTTCAAGGCGCGAACCCGGGGGCGCTTGGAAGCGAAGAGCTGGGCGCGATCCAGACACAGATCGGCGGCATCCTCACAGGCATTTCCCGCACCGCTTCGGCAGCAGGGGTCGATGTGATGAACAGCGTGACAACCGAGATGGTTGTGGGAACCGATGAAACCACCGGCGATCCGATCACAGAAACTGTCTCGCTCTCAGATCTATCGCGTGTGCTCGAGACTGACCCTGAAGCAGCCCAACGGCTGGTCGACGGAGCACGCGATGTTGTCGTTCAAGCTCAGGCCGAGGTTGGTATTGAAGCAAGGGCCGCAGAATCGGAGCGCCGTGTGCTTGAAGAGGAGCAGATCAATGTCGCCCGCGCCTACTCACAAACACGCGATGCTGACTACGCGAAAGAGAGCTCAAGCCTAATCCGGTCACAGATTCTTGGGCAGGCTTCGGTCTATACCATGCTCGCCGCTCGACAGAGCGCAGAATCAGTGCTGGGATTGCTCAGCAATGTCATCGCCTGATCTCCATAGCCCGCCCGCACAACCGATACACACGCATTGAAATACTCCTCAATGCGTGTGTTTTTATGTATACCCTAATCGATACTTTGGACAGTCCCAGCGGGTGTGGATGCTCCCTAGGTGTCGGCGGGTTGACGAACTCCGAGCGTTGTCAGCCTCCGCGGATCATCCCCTGCACAAGCCCCGCGCCAGTACCCCCGGCGCGGGGTTTTTCTATGAAGATTGTGCTACGCATCGTTCATAGGTTTCTAGCTATCCAACGGGATCTACACTTGGCTTCATGCAGACCCACACTACCCGCGTACTCAAGTTCACAGACACCCTCGCCGACATCAACGGCGTATGCCGCTTTATACAGAACATCGCTCAGAGTGCGCATGATTCAAGCCGAGAGCTCACGGTCTTCACCTCCACTCGTATGCCGATGCCACCCATGTCTGAGCATGTTGGCAACGTGATTAACTTTGCCCCGGCCTTTGCGATGAAGATGCCGAAATATGACACGCTTGACTTCGCAGTCCCCCCACTGCTGGCGATGCTACGGGCAGCGGACGAGTTCCGTCCCAATGTGATCCACATCTCAACGCCCGGACCTGTTGGAATGACCGGGATGCTCGCTGCCAAACTTATGCGCGTGCCGATTGTCGGCGTCTATCACACTGACTTCCCCGCTTATATCGACGAGCTCTTCGAGAGCAAAATTGCGTCGATGACGTGTCGGGGCTTGATGAGCTCGTTCTACAAACAGTTCCGCTATGTGTTTTCGCGCAGCTCCGATTACGCTCACCGGCTCGAATCCATCGGCATCAACAAAGAGAAACTCCTGCGACTGCAGCCCGGTTTCGACAACTCGAAGTTCGATGCGACCTTGCGGGATCAATCTATCTGGGATCGATACAACATCAGAAGCGATTCCATTAAAGTAGTTTTTTGCGGCCGAGTTAGCACAGAGAAGAACCTACCGATGCTCGAATCCATATGGCCAAAGATTGTCAACCGCGTTGAATCCGCGGGCAAGTCGATAGAACTGATTGTCATCGGGGACGGCCCATACCGCCAACAGATGGAGTCGAATCTCGTCGATCTACACGCACACTTTCTTGGGTTCCGCAACGGCGTCGAGCTCGCGACGCTTTACGCATCATGCGATCTCTTCGTGTTCCCGTCCACGACCGACACGCTCGGGCAGGTCGTGATGGAATCGCAGGCGTCTGGTCTGCCGGTGATTGTCACCGATCAGGGCGGACCCAAAGAAATAGTTCAAGACGCAAAGACCGGGTTCGTGCTCCCTTTCGATGCCAAGAACCAGTGGATCGATAAAATTGTTGATCTTGTGATCGATGATTCCAAGCGCACCGCGATAGGGCAAGCGGGCATAGAAGCGATGAAAGGCTTTACATTTGCCGAGTCATTCGAACACTATTGGCAGGTCCACGAGAGCGCGAATGAGCGCATTGAATCCTGAGTTATGACAACCCGAGCCAATAAAAAAGGCGGTATCCCCCACGAGAAGACACCGCCCGTTGTGTTCCGTTGCAGTACCCAGGAGGAGTAGTAAGCAACAGAACACATAGACACATCACCAGTGGCGCATGTTTGACAAGTCATCCATGCTGTTCGCCGAGTGAGGCTCCAGGGTGCAGACCAAGGAACCAACCAAACCCCCATTCGACCAACTTGCATGTGCGTGTGTGCACGCTCGTTGATCTGATTCAGACTCGGCAAATGATCAAGCCGAAACTCAATCAGGTGTGTGCGATCAGTTGTTCAAACCGACCACGACGCCGGCGATGACCCAGCATCCCCGAAATCAGTATCTATGTCAAAGGGTTTTGGGTGATTCTCGAATAGAATATGTCCCTAACCGGTGGTTTGAGGGCTAATCCTGAGCTCAATACCCCGGATCGGGACCCGGGCGAGTGCTTGAATCTCACTCATCCCCCCACTTTTCAACCAACGATCGACGACGTGGCGCTGGGCTGCCCCGGGTACCATGACGATCAATTTACCAGCTTTGAGCCCCGCGATCTGGGTGTAATCGCTTATTTGATCTGGGGTTGCGGTCTTCCATGCTTCCATTGCGGACGATTCAGCAAGAGAGATTTTTTTCAACGATTTCATTTCACGCAAGAGATCATCACCGATTCCGCGAGCTCGGTCAGGGCGGTTGCGCAATCTGCGCAGCCGATCGAGCTGGTCACTCGATGAGCCTGCGCCGGTGCTGCCGGCTTGTGGATGATGTGAAGATTGCCCGGATTGTCCATCGTAGATTGGCACGCGCAGAGTCTACCACGAAAAAATCGCTATGATGTCCCCCTATGGGTACACAGATCACGATTAATAACTTGGTGAAGGTCTTTGGCTCTGGCGTGACCGCTGCTACCGCGGTTGATCATCTCTCGCTAGTCATCGAGCCCGGAGAACTCTTTTTCTTGCTGGGTCCCTCAGGTTGTGGCAAAACAACCCTCTTGAGAATGATCGCGGGGTTTATCGATCCCACCAGCGGGCAGGTCGCATTCGACGGCAAAGATGTCACCCATGAGGCTCCAAATAAGCGAAATACGGGCATGGTTTTCCAGTCCTATGCGCTCTGGCCACACATGACAGTGGCCCAGAATGTCGCGTTCGGGCTCAATGTCCGAAAGGTGCCCAATCCAGAAAAAGACATCCGGGTTCTCGAAGCTCTCGCCGCGGTGCAAATGGAGGATTACGCGAACCGAAAACCAAATCAACTTTCGGGTGGTCAACAGCAGCGTGTGGCTCTCGCTCGTGCATTGGTGATCAAACCCGATGTGCTCTTGCTTGATGAGCCGCTGTCGAATCTCGATGCCAAACTACGCAACGATCTCCGACTACAGATCCGCAAGATCTGTAAGGCGTCTGGGATCACCACGGTGTATGTGACACACGATCAGAAAGAAGCACTCTCGATGGCCGATCGGGTTGCACTGCTCAGAGATGGACAGATCATGCAGGTCGGTTCGCCCCGCGAGTTGTACCGCTCTCCCAATACCAGGTTTGTCGCTGAGTTCCTCGGGGAAACAAATCTCATCGAGGCAAAGCCAATTCGCGATGGGGACTCTCCAGCGTTTGAAGTTGAAGCCGGACGGTTTGCAGCCCCTGTTGATTTACGCACGCAAACAAAAAGCGAACAAACACTGCTTTCCATTCGCCCAGAAGCGATCCGGCTGCGAAAACCGGGTGAAAACAACACGCTCACGGGCAAGTTATTAGAAACGACATATCTCGGCGAAACGGCTCAGCACCTCGTGGAAATCAAAGGCTGTCCACCGATCAAGATCGCTGAGATGAACCCCTTCGGATCGACCTCAGCTGTTCATCCTGAGCCAGGCGACGATGTCCATGTTGAGTTTCTCGCGGGAGATATCGTCGAGATCAGCTCTCATTAAGCGGGACGATATGATCGTTTTTGATCGGATTCTGGCAAGGTGATGATCATCTTGGTGCCAACATCTGGGACAGATTCAGCAGTGATCGTACCGTGGGCGTCTGCGAGAAGTTTTTTGCAGACCGACAAACCGAGTCCGT
>Ga0316204_10011218_pt1 | contig 11296 bp, 11 predicted proteins | sample 6monrhotite_MG_2_FD_205661 | JGI IMG/M metagenome (GOLD analysis project Ga0316204, IMG submission 205661) | Microbial mat bacterial communities from mineral coupon in-situ incubated in ocean water Damariscotta River, Maine, United States -... | ecosystem: Environmental > Aquatic > Marine >...
CCCAGAGTGTGTGAAAACTAAAATAGCTATATAATCATCTTTTCCGGTTGGATGGAGCATCACCATGAGTGGATTCATCAAGGGCGAAGCCAGAACGCAAGCCACACTATTTCCTGAAAGGCTTGATGACTATATCGCTGAAGACAATCCTGTTCGTGTTATTGATGTCTTTATCGATGGGCTTAATCTAGCCCGCATGGGGTTTAAAACAGTTCCTGAGATTACAGGCCGCCCCGCTTACCATCCCGCTACCATGCTCAAGCTCTATGTCTACGGTTATCTTAATCGAGTGCTATCAACACGTCGACTAGAGCGAGAAGCCGGTCGTAATGTTGAACTGATGTGGCTGATGGGTCGTTTAGCGCCTGACTTCAAAACCATCGCCGATTTTCGTAAAGACAATACTAAGGCTATTCGTTTGGTCAGTCGTGACTTCGTCATGGTCTGCCGAAATCTCAATTTATTTACTGATGCTTTTGTTGCTATCGATGGCAGTAAATTTAAGGCTGTTAACAACCGCGATAAAAACTTTACGCAGGCTAAATTAAAACGCCGATTAGAACAAATAGACGAAAGTATTGATCGCTATCTTGTGCAGATAGAAAGTGTTGATCGGCAAGAGTCAGAATACTCAAAAGGAAAAACTGAACGCCTTGAAAACAAGGTCGCTAAACTAAAAAATGAAATTGAACGACTCAATAATATTGGAATCCAGTTGCGTGCTACGCCCGATAAACAAATATCACTGACTGATCCAGACTCACGCTCTATGATTACTCGTGGGACTGGTATGGTCGGCTACAACGTGCAAACAGCAGTTGATGCCAAGAACCACTTAATCGTGGCGCACGAAACAAACAATGTTGGTAATGACCGTGGCCAGTTAGCAAACATGGCCAAACAAGCTAAAGACGCGATAGGGAAAAATTATCTGACGGTTGTCGCTGACAGAGGTTATTACAACGGCAAAGAAATTAAGGCGTGTGAAGATGCAGGTATTAAAACATACCTTCCAAAATGCCAAACCTCAGGCAATCAAGCCAAGGGCTTTTTTGGCAAACGTGACTTTATTTATAATCCTGAAAATGACACGTATAAATGTCCTGCAGGTGAATGCGCCATCTATAGGAGTACTCGACACGAGGCTGGAAAAAACATCAAACGTTATTGGTCATCCGCGTGTGTCAGGTGTTCGATAAAATCACAATGTACAACCGGGAAAGAAAGGCGTATTAGTCGTTGGGAGCATGAAGCTGTACTTGATGTAGTGGAAGCTAGAATTGACCGAGAGCCTGAACGAATGGCCGTCAGAAGAAATACTGTCGAACATCCATTTGGGACGATCAAATTATGGATGGGGTACACACATTTTCAAACCAGAACCTTGGAACGCGTTAGCACAGAGATGAGTTTGCATGTTCTTTCGTATAACCTTAAGCGCGTGATGAACATCATGGGTGTTGGTTCGTTAATCGAAGCGATGCAGGCATAATGCTTGTGCTTGACTGGTGAGAATAGCAATTATCAGCGGCCTGTAGAGGTCTCCGATGAATTTTTCTTAAGAAGAGTATCTTCATACAAAAGTAATTAGACTTGTACTTAACCGCTTAGCACCCCTTTAAAGCATTTCTGGGGCTGTAGAGTTAACGGATAACGATGGAGGTTTAGTTTTCACACACTCTGGACCGAACAAAAACATAGCAGAACAACTGAACGCACCCAACCAAAAAATAATAACAATCATGAAAATAACTAAGGTTCTCAAACAGGGCTTGCTACTCATCACGATGGGCTCGATATGCTCAACCACATGGGCCGCGCCCGACAATGCACTTGTACCCACTGTACAAGAGATCCGGCTTGAGGCCTGCCAGCAACACTTGACTGATGCCCATCACGGAAATAAACAGACCTTGCGCGATGAGGTTAATCGTTATCAGCTGCTTGCAGAGCAGGCACTGACCTATCGCGAAGAGAGCATCAGGATCGCTGGTCGTCTGAAGCAGAGAATGGATAGCGATCTGCCACTTTCAGGGAAAGACCTCGACAATCTAAACGCCGGTACTATTGCGCATCTTGAGCTACGTGAAAAGCTACTCGCACTTGCCGAGTCTCATGAGTGTTGGCTCAATCTGAGCAATGCGGAGATGAAGGCAAGTGGCTTGTCTAAAGCCGATGTGATGCAGGGGGTGATGGTTTCACTTTCGTCTGCGCTGCTACTCTATGATAACTACCTGCTGGCAATTTCCCTGTTTGAAGAGGATGCAAAACTCAGGCGGTTTTTAAATGATCGAGACTCAGGCTACCAAAAAGGGCGGCTGGAACTGGCAAAGGTGACGCTTTCCTATAACGCTATTGAGAATCGTAGCCGTGTGAAAACAGCGATCCGCTTTTATGAAAAGAATATCCCTGACTACAAAGCGGCGCTTGCGCAAGACGCCAGTCTCGCCTACCTGGATGCACTGATACAGCAGAGCCCTTCCTATAACATGACAAAAGAATTTTCGCCGCTACTTGTATTGGGCCGAAAACTGGGTTTTATGGAATCGATTAGCCGAGATGCATTGCTGGCTGTCGGTAATGAAGGGATGAATATTTTTAGCGCGTTGTTTGGCAATATCGTGGGTCTGGTCGAATTCCGAAAAGGAAAGCTCTATCAGCGCCCTGATGTGCTCGATACCGTGAGCGGGCAACTTGAGGCGGGTGATATCTTACTGGAGAAGACACCGTTTCGGCTAACAGATAAATTCATCCCCGGTCACTGGGGGCATGCCGCGGTTTGGGTGGGCACCGAACAGGAGTTGAAGGCGCTGGGTATCTGGCAGCATGAGATTGTAAAACCGCATCATGAAGCGATCTCTGGTAACCACCTTATCGTCGAGGCACTACGTTCAGGGGTAGAGATGAGCTCGCTTGATAAATTCTCTAACGTGGATGACGCCGTTATCCTCCGAGAACGAGTGACCAATGATCAGGAGCGAATCACGATTATTTTGCAGGCACTTAGGCAGGTGGGGAAATCCTACGACTTCAACTTCGATGTTGAGACGACCGATAGGATCGTCTGCTCAGAACTCGTCTATATCACTCATACAGAGATCGAGTGGCCTACAGACAATGCCCTTGGGCGCGAAACGATTAGCCCTGACAATATTGCAAAGAAGGCACTAGATGACGGCCCGCTTAAGGTTGTGCTTTTGTATCATGATGGGCAGTTGGTAGCGGCAGAAGGCGCGGTTCAAAAGATGGGGGAGTTGATGAGCTTGTAGTGAAGGAGAATAGATGTAGCTTGGGTTCACCCGAGGGCACACGAGGAATGTCTTTATTCCGTAACCCAATGGCTGTGCCGATAGGCACTCAAAAAGCATATTGTATTGCATTCGCAATGCTTGTTGGGTTACGCAGAATTGCTAACCCAACCTACATTGATAAAGAGTCATGCCTCTCGCTTGTTATTCCGCAAGGGCTTAAACGCCTCCAATTCCCACGGTCGCATCGCCAGCATCAATCCAAAGTTCCCACGCTTACCCAGTGGTAGCTTCGCATCCTGACGATGTAACTCCCCAAACTCTTTCGCCAGTGCCTGAAGTTTATTGTTTAGCACTTCAACAGATGCATCACTTAGCAGCCCAAACAGAAACAGCCGTTGCTTCTGTTCCCCTTGAAAACCTGATTTTAGAAAATGACTCTGTACCTGCTTTTCAAAGAAGCGTTCAATCGGGCCGTTGGGTAGCCAGCGAAAGTCTTCATCAATGCGCAGTTTGATGCGGTTGCCTGGCAGTAGGTCAATGATCTTAAGTCGGTCGAGCTTGGCGAGTGCCTGAATGCATTCGGTCTCTTTGATTGCATAATTACTGATGATCTCTTCAAAGCTTAGGCGGTTGCGCACGCTGACGGCGATCAATAGTAGCTTGGTCTCTTTCACCAGCTCTTCTTCCTGCTCTTTGGTGAGCTGGGTGATGCGCTGGCGGGACTCTTCGTAGAGGGTGAACAGGTCGCTGAGTTCCATCTTCATCAGCTGGCAGATCTCTTCCAGGCGGTCCAGGCTAAACCTTTTGGTGGCGAACATTCGCTTCACATTCGCTTCACTCATATCGAGCCGCCGGGCGACTTCGGCATAGGTGAGGCGGTTTGTTTTGAGCGCCTGTTTAAGCGTGTCGATCAGGGCGACGGTCTGGGCCATGTGCTGTTCTCCGGTTTTGTTGGGAGTGGCTGGTTAACAAATGTCATTGCGAGCGCAGCGCGGCAATCTCTCGGTTTGGGGATTCTTCGTTACGGCGAGATTGCCGCGCTGCGCTCGCAATGACAGGTTAATTAGCTGGTTAGTCTACCCAGAGTATACTAATAGGGGTGAAAACTTCAACTGATTTCGATTTGGTTTATTAAATGGTGCCTCGGGTGCAAGATCCTTCATGACGCTCATCCATCAAAAAACCACAAGGAGATGAACATGAAGAGAACAAAATCATACTTTAGCCTGCCGCGCCTTTGCCTGTTGCTGGGCATGCTGGTGACTGGCAGTAGCCATGCGGCTGGGCTATTAACCCCGAAGGACGGCATTACCCCTGCGCTTAAAATCAAACAGAACCACGTCGAGGTGGTGATAGAAGATGGCTATGCCATTACAGCAGTCGAGCAGCTCTTTCATAACCCTCACGCAAACGATCTCGAAGCGATCTACTCTTTTCCGGTACCGGAAAAAGGGACGGTGGCGGAGTTTACGGTGTGGATCGACGGCAAGCCGGTGACGGGTGAGGTATTAAAAAAGAAACAGGCGCGTCAAATTTATGAGACAGAAAAAGCGGCGGGGCGTGATGCCGGTTTGACTGAGAAGGATGCATACAAAACCTTCGATATCAGTGTTTCACCTGTGCGTGCTGGGCAAGATACCCGTATCCGTTTTGTCTACCTGCAACCGGCCCATGTGGATACCGGCATCGGGCGTTATGTCTATCCCTTAGAGGAGGGGGGTGTTGATGAAAAGAAAAACGCCTTCTGGGGTGGTAATGATGTGGTTGAAGAGCAGTTTAGTTTTAATTTGGATATTCGTTCTGCTTACCCAGTGGATGCGGTGCGTATGCCGAATCAAGCACTGGCAGCCATTACACAACAGACTGCAACAGAGTGGCGTGTTGCACTGGGTGCCAATGCAACGACGACTGCTGTGATTGATGAAGAAGAGATCAATCACTCTCATGCCGCGTCAATACAGGCACCTGCTAGCGCTGCTTATAAACTCGATAAAGACCTGGTGGTCTACTGGCGTCATCAACAGGGCTTACCGGGTGCGGTTGACCTTGTGACCTATAAACCAGACGCAAACGGGCGCGGTACCTTTATGCTGACCGTGACACCGGGTGATGACCTGCAACCGATTACAGAAGGGCGCGACTGGGTGTTTGTGCTCGATATCTCGGGTTCGATGAAGGGTAAATACGCAACGCTTGCGGCAGGTGTGCAGGATGCGTTGCAGAAACTCAATCCACAAGATCGTTTCCGTCTTGTGCTTTTCAATAACCAGACGAATGAACTGACCAGCGGTTTTGCCAATGCGACAGCCGAGAACGTTAACTACTACATCAATGCGTTGATTAACGTACAGCCGGGTGGTGGCACCAATCTTTATGCTGGGATTAAACACGGGATAAAGTCGCTGAACAGTGACCGTACCAGTGCGATTATTCTGGTGACCGATGGTGTGGCGAATGTGGGTGAAACGGCGCAGAAGAAGTTTATCGAGATGATCAAACAGAAAGATGTGCGGCTCTTTTCTTTCATGATGGGCAACAGTGCCAACAAGCCTTTACTGGATGGGCTCACTAAAGCCTCGGGTGGCTTTGGTGCTTCGATTTCGAATAGTGATGATATCAGCGGCCAGATACTGAGTGCGATCAGCAAGGTGTCACACCAGGCGCTGCATGGGGTAAGGCTCGATATCGACGGCATCAAAACCGCGGACGTGACGCCGACGGAGATCGGATCACTTTACCGTGGCCAGCAACTGGTGATGATGGGCCATTACTGGGGTGATGGCATGGCCGATGTGACCCTGACGGGGCGAGTCTCTGGTGCCGACAAAACGTACCGTACGCAGTTCGCCTTTCCAGCGACAACAGTAGAAAACCCTGAAATAGAGCGACTATGGGCATATGCCAGCATCGAAGAGCTGCAACTACAGATCGACAATTTTGGTGAAGATGAAGACAGTAAACAGGCGATCACCGATCTGGCGCTGGAGTATGGCCTGGTGACCGACCACACCTCGATGCTAGTGGTGCGTGATGAGGTGTTTGAGTCACATGGCATCAAGCGCAGTAATCGTGATCGTGTTGCAGTTGAACAGGCGGCACAACAGCAACGTGCGCAAAGTGCGCCAGTCTCGCGCCGTGTTGATCAGCAGCAACCGATGTATCCGCAGTCGCGCCCCTCATTAGGTGGTGGTGCATTTGATCCATGGACAGTTGGCTTGTTGATGATGTCGATTTTTGTTGGCCTGCGTCGGGCTGGTCTAAATCGGGTTGGCCTTGGATGTAAGCGTCAGAAGCGGACTAACTAAAATAGCTGTCATTGCGAGAAGTGCGCTCGAAGGAAGTGTCCTTGGGGTAAAGCGACGCGGCAATCTCCTGGTTATTTGATTCTTATGGTGCTGAGATTGCCGCGCCTTATTCCACTTCCTTTGGGCGGGCTCGCAATGACAACAAATGCGGAGAAGCAAAATGCAAGTGCAAAAAATAAAAGCTGGCTTGATTACATTAGTTTTGATTTCAATAGCACTGTTGAGCGGCTGTAGCCTTTCCCCGACGCAGCAGTATCAATATAGTGATGAAGTGGGGTACCTCTATCCTAAAGGGGGCGGTCAGACTCCACAGTCGCATAATGGTGTGAGTGTGGCAGCACTACCACTGCGTATGGGCATTGCCTTTGTGCCAGATCGAAACCCAAGGGGCCCCGATTCTGCGTTATTGGAGCAGCAAAAGATGCAGCTGATGCAGGCGATTAAACAGCAGTTGTTGGTTGATCCGGTTATCGATAAGGTTGAATTGATTCCGTCATCGTATCTTACTTCAAGCGGGAGTTTTAGTGACCTTGACCGGGTGAGTCGTGTCTTTGGGGTGGATACTATCTTTCTCTTTTCATTCGAACAGGCGCAGTATACTGACCGTGGTCTGTTGTCACTGGGGTACTGGACGATCATCGGTGCTTATTTTATACCGGGTGAAAAGAATGACACCAATAGTATGATCAGCGGTGTTGCCTATGATATTCGTCAGCGACAGATGCTTTTTCGTGCCTATGGTGTGAGCCAGTTGAAAGCGCTCTCGACACCGGTTAATCATAGTCAGGAGATCAGAGAAGAGCGTATTCTTGGGTTTAAGAAGGCCGCTAAAGATCTGGTTGGCAATCTGGATGTTGCGCTTGAGGATTTCAAGATGAACCTTAGAGAGACGACTCCGGCGCTTGATGCGATTAAGCCTTCAACGGGCAGTGATGAGGGTTTCTGGGGAGGTCGTTAATAGTTGTTTTTTAGGAGCAGCGATGAAGATTTTTATGGCATTCATAATCGGTCTGTTGTTAATGCTGCCGCAGGTATCTTCAGCGGAGATTTTTCAACAGCCTGTCGCGAGCAAGGGCTGTGTCATCCTGCTTCATGGCTTGGCACGTAGTGCGAGTTCCTTTGAGAAAATGGAGGCGTCACTTAGCCAGGTGGGCTATCGAGTGATTAACGTGGATTACCCCTCTCGCAAAGCGTCGGTTGAGACCTTGGCAAACCGGTATGTTTCAAAGGCGGTCGCTGAATGCAGGGGTGATACGATTCATTTTGTGACGCACTCAATGGGAGGTATCTTGGTGCGTTATTATCTGGCTAATAATAGGCCTGATAATTTAGGGCGCGTGGTGATGTTGAGTCCGCCCAGTCAGGGCAGTGAGGTGGTGGATAAGCTGGGCGATGTGCCGGGTTTTTACGCCCTGAATGGTCCGGCGGGACAGCAACTGGGTACCGCTGATGATAGTCTGCCAAACCGGCTGGGGCCTGTGGATTATCCCGTCGGGATCATTACCGGCAATAGAAGCATCAACCTGATTCTTTCGCTGCTGATTCCTGGCGATGACGATGGCAAGGTCTCGATTGAGCGGGCTAAGCTGGCTGGTATGACTGACTTTTTGGTGGTGCCGCATACGCATCCGATGATTATGGATAGTGATGAAGTGATCAGGCAGACGCGTTATTTCCTACTAAATGGCAGGTTTGATGGTGCCAGTAAGTGAAGGCATCGCATCCCCGTTGATGGCTGATTGGTGTAGAATAGCGAGCTTTAGCCTTGTGCCCCATTAATACTATGACCGCTGCAATCTCTATCAATAATGTAAAAAAATCCTATGGCTCAGTTGAGGCGTTAAAAGGCGTTGATCTGACGATTAACCGCGGTGAGTTTTTTGGCTTGCTGGGGCCGAATGGCGCGGGAAAATCAACGCTGATTAATATTATCGCCGGGTTGGCAAATGCCGACTCTGGCTCGGTGAGTGTGTTGGGGCATGATGTGGTGGCCGATTATCGACAGGCTCGGCATGCACTTGGCGTGGTGCCGCAGGAGCTGGTGTTTGACGCCTTCTTTTCGGTGCGAGAGGTGTTGCAAATTCAATCTGGTTATTTTGGTCTGGGCAAATCGAACAATGCGTGGATTGACGAGCTGCTGGATGCCTTGGCGTTGACGGATAAGGCAGATGCCAATATGCGCGCACTGTCGGGTGGAATGAAACGCCGTGTGTTGATTGCGCAGGCCTTGGTGCATCAGCCTGAGGTGGTGATTTTAGATGAACCAACTGCTGGCGTAGATGTTGAGTTGCGTAAGCTGTTGTGGGACTTCGTTGTGCAATTGAACAAGAAGGGGCACACCATCGTATTGACCACCCACTATTTAGAAGAGGCTGAAAAGCTGTGTGATCGAATTGCCATCTTGAACCATGGTGAGGTGATTGCGCTGGATACCAAGGCCTCTATGTTGCAGAGTGAAATCTGCAAAACGCTACATTTGGTGATTAAAACCTCGGAGCCGATCGAGCAGTTGCCAGAATCATTGCCACTCGCTATTCGAGAGAAGGTGAAGCATCTGGATGGTTGCGAGATGCGACTTGAACTGCATAAAGATAAAGATGCGATTGTGGATGTGTTGGCTGCAATCTCAGCCGCTGGGATTAAGGTTGTCGATTTGGAAACGGAGCGGGCCGACCTTGAGGATGTCTTTGTTGAGCTAACCAGTAAGGCGACATCATGATCAATCGCGGCTTTTATACGCTTTTTTATAAAGAGACCTTGCGCTTTTATAAGGTGGCATTGCAGACGATTCTCGCACCTATTATCACCACTTTGCTCTATTTTATGGTGTTCTCGCATGTGCTGAAAGATCGTGTGATGGTCTTCGAGGATCTTAGTTACACATCCTTTCTGATTCCAGGTTTGGTGATGATGACGATCATCCAGAACGCCTTTGCGAATAGTTCATCCAGTCTGATTCAGTCGAAGGTGACTGGTAATATTGTGTTTGTATTACTGACGCCGCTCTCGTATGTGGAATTTTATCTGGCCTTTATGCTGGCGGCAGTCGTGCGTGGGCTAGTGGTTGGGCTAGGGGTGTTTCTGGTGGCGATCTGTTTTGTGCCGGTGCCGGTTTATAGTTTTACCTTCCTGTTTGCTTTTGCGCTATTGAGTAGTGCGGTGCTGGGTACGCTGGGGATTATTGCGGGTATCTGGGCGGAGAAGTTTGATCAGCTGGCGGGTTTCCAAAACTTTGTGATTATGCCGCTGTCATTTTTGAGTGGTGTTTTCTATTCGATTCACTCGTTGCCTGCATTTTGGCAAGTGGTGTCTCATCTGAACCCATTTTTTTATATGGTCGATGGCTTTCGTTATGGCTTCTTTGGTGCGTCTGACGTTTCGCCCTGGGTCAGTTTAGGATTTATTGCACTGGCCTTTGTTTGTTTGGCGCAATTCGCAATCAGGCTGCTTAAGCAAGGTTACAAACTGCGCCATTAGCGAATGGTTAGCGAGGGTTGTTGGCCACTTTTTCAATCGCATCGTTGACTGCTTTTTCTACATTGCTATCAATTTCAGCGCGTTCTTCGTCTGGAATATAGAAAATCGCATCGATGGTGTGTCGAACATAGCGAGGGGGTAGCTGGTTGAGCGCCAGGCAAGCGATGTCTTGCGTGGCGTCGTAACTTAAGTTGATCTGACGATCGGCACAAGTCTTGCTAATTTGCTGAACCACCAAATTTTCATAGAAATTAGAAATCGAGATCATTAATCAGCTTTCCTTTTCAAATCATTATTAATAGCAGAAAGTTTACCGTGCTATTGAAATGAATGTCGATGCTTAATTAGGCTTTAACGAACTGCGTTTTTCGTTTGATTTCGGAAGCGGTTAGCTCCCAGAAACTTTCGGGGTAGTCATTAATTGGCAGGTTTAGTTTGCTTGCTGCGAGTACCGCGAGAAAATATGGCTCTTTGCAGGAAGAGACATCTGCCATTTGCACCGCTTTTTCAGTGATCTCGTGAAGTGCCTTTTGGTCGTGATACTCTTCCGCCTTTTCAGCGAGGCTGATGAGGTTTTTGATGCGATTAGCTGCATCCTCAAACCAGAATGGCTTGTGTAAGTAATCGCCTTTTTCCATGATAAAGTTGACGTTGGCAGGATCGCTTAGCCCACTGATAAACAAGAAGCGTATTTTTCCGTTTAGTTCATGCATCTGCTTGGCGAGTTGGATGCCGTCAGGCGCGGGCATAAAGACATCAAGCACCGCCGCATTAAATTTTCTGGGGTCTTCAGAGAAGCGTTCAAGGGCAAGTGATGAATCGAGGAAGGCTTCGTACTGCACGCCAAATCGTTTTGCAATGCCTTCTAAGTAGATGAGAATATCTTTGTCGTCATCGACAATCATTAGTTTCATTGCAACTCTCCCAGTTGATATATATTGAAACAATCCTGTTTCTGTCATTCCTATCGTCAATTATTGAGTAATACTTAATTGGCATGAGGAAGATATCGGGCCCTTTTTATCGGGTTAACAAAATTTAAGCGCTGTTTCATCTGATTCCCTTCAATTACTTTAGCTTTTTTTGGTGTGAAATTGATTGTTTTTTACTTATGAAAACAATGGGGTAACGGTTTTTTAGTCTCTCCTTAGTCACAAAGAAGTGTTGGTATGACAGCTTTTATTGTCGATCTTGACTGTAATGGTCTATTATTTGGTTAGAATGAAGTTCAGCGCTGGTTCAGTACGGTTCCGATTACGAGTA
>Ga0316204_10011219_pt1 | contig 11296 bp, 9 predicted proteins | sample 6monrhotite_MG_2_FD_205661 | JGI IMG/M metagenome (GOLD analysis project Ga0316204, IMG submission 205661) | Microbial mat bacterial communities from mineral coupon in-situ incubated in ocean water Damariscotta River, Maine, United States -... | ecosystem: Environmental > Aquatic > Marine >...
AAAATTTTTCCAATTTTCTACTAGTGTGTCATGATCAGGATTATTTTTACTAATGAATAAGTCGGAGCACATAAAGATGCCGCCGTTTTTCAAAGATCTGTATATCTTTTTAAATAGGGCTGTCTTTTCTTCGGCGTTACAATGATGTAAGCTGAAGCCAGCAACGACTAAATCGAAATGATTCTTTTTAAACTGAAAATCTTGAAAATAGGAATTAACATACTGGACGTTATAAAGATTGAATCGTTGTTCACACAAATGAAGCATTTCTTTAGACGCATCTATAAGTGTATAATTTGCTTTCGAAAATTTTGAAACAAGTGTGGCGGCTACATTCCCATTTCCACAGCCTAAATCGAGTATTTCATGTGGCTTGAATTCTTTCGGTAAATGATCGGTAAAATGCGACATTAAGGTTGTGTAATAAGGCACGCAACCAGTCATATCGTTGGTATAGTTTACTGAAAAAGCATCAAATTCGTTGGCTATGTTATCTCTTATTTTCATAACGTAGGTTTGATATTAATATACTATTTTTTAGTTCACCTAATTTACTATTCACCAGGATGGTATCTCGATGTTGCTCTTTTGAGAACATCTTCCCTATAGAAAGCAACATTTTTAAATTTAGCATCCGCATATCGTTGCGATTGATCATCGAAGTGAGGTGATTTTTTATCGCCACTTTGCCCCCCTGCTAACATCGTTTTTGCTTTAAGTTTTTCACCAAATTCTACCACGGCTACAAAACTATTTCCTCGAGTACCATATATTTTCTTTGTGTTGTTGGTATAGCGTTCTCCGTAAGCCGCAAGAGCGCCCCAACGACCAGAAGCAAACCCAACAGCAATGCTAGGTTCATCGTCATTAAATGGTTGGCGAATATCTCCATTTAACCGCTGAAATCGATTTACTTCTCCCCATGGTTTTTTCCAAGTTCCAAAATCAGTAACTAGTTGATCGATGGTTTTTTCAAAGATTTTGAGCTGCTCACCCTTTTCACTTCCCCAAAAAATAATTCTTTCCATAGGTGTCATTCCTTTTGGATAGCTACCTTCTCGATAATAACGTGTTCCATAAAAATGTGCCAAAGTCATGGCAACCGATTCTTTCGAAGTTTTATAATCCCATTTTGCTAATACTTTAATTGCTTCATTGAGTTTTGGATTTTTGTCATCATGACTATTATAATTTTTTATCAAACCAGGAATGAGCGCTTCAAAAGCAGGTAAATGAGGATCATGAGCTAAGTCGATTAAACTTTCTAACGTGTGACCTTTAGAATCGGTGAGAAGATCAATAGCATGTATTCCTCGAAAATTTTCTCTGTCGATTGACATATAGTTGGGATAGTTCTTTCTTTGAGGACTAAATTCTAATGCCGAAGTATAAGGCGTCGAATTACAATTTTGAAGCCATCCGTTTTCAGGATTTAATAGCATAATATTTTCGTCTACAGTGTGTAAACCTTGCCAGTCAGTTTTTGGATCACTTCCATCTACTGGCTCTTTATAGTTATAAGTTGTATCGCGTTTTGGCACGAAGTTTCCATGAAAATAGGCAATGTTTCCTTCCGCATCAGCGTACACCGTATTATTAGATGAATTGGTTCTTATATCCATCATTTCCCGAAACCCTTTATAACCAGATTGTTTTGATCTAATATAAGATTGTTCTAATGCTTTAACTGGTTCCCACATCATGGCGGTTGAAGTCCATTGTCCATCTACCATATGTGTTACGGGTCCATGATGTGTACGATGTATAGGAAAACTTTTCTCCCTGAATTCGCTTCCATCTTTATATTTTAAGGTGATGTTAGAGGTTTTAATTGGTCTTAATTCCTCTCCATATGTATAAAATAAATCGCCATTCATCTTTACTACATTTTCTTTGAATTCATCAATAACATCAGTATATGTTGACGTGTGCATCCAACCTGTCTTTTCATTAAATCCTTGGTAAACAAAAAATTGCCCCCAAGTTACCGCGCCATAAGCGTTTAAACCTTCTTCACTGACTACATGTACTTCACCTCTAAAATAAAACGAGGTATGCGGATTGATCAGGAGTAGTGGATTACCAGATTTGGTTAACTTTCCTGAAATAGCGATTCCGTTAGAACCTTGCGGTTCTGCCATTTCTTCCTTTTTTTGAATATCTAGTTTTTCCATTTCTGGAATCTCCATATCACTCTCATAAAATGCTTTTATTTTTCGAGTAGCAATGCGTTCAATATCACCTCCAATAGATCCTTCACTAAAATACATAGGCATCCACGGTTCAAAGTGCGTTAATAATTTTGGTTGTACTTCGGGATGTTTAGAAAGGTAGAAGTTAACACCATCGGCAAATGCCACACATAATTCTTGTAACCATTTAGGACTCTTGTTAAAATTATCTTCGGCTTCTTCCTGCGACATAAAAAGCTTTGCTCTTAAATCACTATAGAGTGCTTTTTCGCCTTCTACTTCTGCGAGTCTGCCAGTTGCCCAAATATAATTTTGTTCTACACGATTAAAGTCATCTTCACATTGTGCATATAATAACCCAAAAACGGCATCGGCATCTGTTTTTCCATACACATGGGGAACGCCAAAATCGTCTCGTATAATTTCGGTATTTGATGCATGTTTTTCCCAACGTTGTTGTTCGGTTAGTACTTCAGTCGTAGCTTCTTTTTTTGCACAGCTACATGCTAGAATGATTAATAGGAGATATATTCTATTCATATTTCTGATTTATTAGAGATTTGTACAAGTCAATACTCAGGTGAATCCGAATATCACGAACGAAGTTCGGCTTTTTAATTTAAAAAGTCAATATGAATAATCTTTGAATGTTGATATTACTTTAGATCAAAACATTATATGAGGTAAAAAAAACACCTTACCAATAAAAATTGACAAGGTGTTCTTGACGTTAATAAGGTAACCAAATTAATGAGCACGCAGATTATGATGAATCTACATTAAATATTACTTATGTCCATTTCTAATCACAATGCGTAATTTTGTAATCAATTAGCTTTATAAATTTTATAAGAATATTCATTTTGCCATCAAACAATGACTAAAACATCACTGGTTATAGCCATTTTTGTTTCGGTTTGTTTTACTAACAGGTGTGTCCAAAAATTAACTTCATCTTCGCTCCAAGTTGGAAAACGAACATGCAATAATTCATGAATAATATCATCTTCATGCAACACTCTAGTATGAAAGATGGTGCCTTTTCTTTTTTCAAAGTCTATCGAAATCCCCACAAATTCATGTCCTGGAGTATTTCCTTTTAAGGCATCTACAACTTGCATAGCTGAAATCGATTCACATGTGATATTCCAATCCGAAATTTCAAACAAAGATTTCCAGTGTTCTATCATTCTATAACACTGAAGCATATTTTTGTTTGTAATCATGTATTTATTTGAGTCTATTTGCGTGCTCCTTCGAGAGGATTCTCCAACATTCGTGACTGCCACTTTGTGATGTGGTAACTGCAAAATACCGATTGTTTTTTTCTCTGATATCATAATTGTCTGATTCGAATTTAGATTTGCTTTTTACATCGTAAAAACTTAATGTTTCTTTCATGATTTAAAATTTTGGATCGACTTATTTGGACATTCAAGTATGTCGTCGATCATGTTTATAAAATAGTTGTATAGGGTCAATGCTATTAAATTTATGAAATCATATGTTTAGCATAAATTCAATAAAACCCTAAAATTAAAATGTAGTTGAAAATAAAAGTTATGAAATAGGAGGACCTCTGTCTTGGATACATCTGTTCACCTGAGTGGTAGAGATAGATGCCTCTACGTTTATAAGAATTCTATAATTCTCTACTATTGAAGATATTGAGTTATCTGTAAGAATGAATTGATATCTTCTTGTAGACATAAATTTACAAAATTCACATTCCTCTATCTCACTAGAAATATGCGACTGATGAAGACAGTTATTTTTGCTAGAATCTTTGTGAAATACGGTTTCATGACAAGCGTTTAATTCTCCTTCAACATGATCATCGCAGATAAGAAGATTTTCTTCATGGTCATGACCTGGATTGAATGAAACGAATGTTGCTGCTATGCAAAGCAGGAACAAAAAAACTATATATTTTTTACTTGTTTCAGTCATAATATAAAAAGAAAGCTAGGTCCTAAAAGATACTCCACACTAATTGTATGGGGTATCTTTTAAAACAAAAGCTATTCTCACTACTTAATTCATTTCAGTGTTAAAAGTAACTGTAATATCGGTTTCATTTTTATGTCGGCTAAGCCATTACAAATCTTCTATCTCTACATTAAAAGTAACTGCAATATCGGTTTCACCTCCTGCATCGCCTAAGCCTGTATTTGGCTTTGTTGGCTCATGGCGAAGGGTAAAGGTTAGCGTGCCCTCGCTCACAGCACCTGCTGTCAAGGTAAATTCGGTACCTAAATTGTTTCCATCACCATCAAAACTCGTATAAGCTGTCGTGGCATCTAAACCACCGCCAACGGTATAAAAGAATTGATGCTCCTCGTCTTCAGCTTTTACTTCTACCGTAATATCTACTGCTGGGTTTTCTGTTTCATTCAGAAGAACGATTACACCGTTATAAGTTACGCCTGTTAGTAGATCTTCAGAAACTGTAACTATTGGCGCATTTGGGCCATCACCGTCTAAATCTTGACTTTTTAATGTAATGGCAGTGCCACCACCTCCGTCGGGTGTTAACGTTACCGTCATGGTAGTAATTACTTCTTCTTCATTAACTGGGTCTGGAGTATCATCGCCCGAACAAGCTGTGAGTAGTGAAAATGATAAACAGATAAGACTTAATATTTTGAAATATTTCATAATGTTATTTTTAATGTTAATAATTTAATTTAAGTGATATTAAAAAATTTCTACCCAAGTCGTCTGCATAATAACGAAGACGATTTAGATAATTTCTATACTTGGTATCTAATAGATTAGTGACACCTAAGCCAATAGTTAAAATTGAGGTTTTATTTACGTTAAAATCCAAACTTGAATTAAAGTTCAAAAGATGATAAGCACCTGGAGGTGTGCTAACATCTACAATTTCTGAACTTCCAAGTTCTGGTATAAAAACTTCAAAGTTATTGTTTGGAAATTCATTTTGACGAAAGACATATTGACTTTGTAACGCTAATCGCAAGTTTTTTATTTTTTTATTTTTATAAACCAATTCATTTTTGGTTTCTACTGGAGGCATATTGATAAGGGGTTTGTCAGCTGTACGATCATATCCTTTTACCAATGAAAACTGATGTGCAAAGTTAAAATGATCAGTAAAATCATAAGAAAAATCAAAGTCAACCCCCAACAATCTAGCATCTGTTTGACGATATTCCCAAACCTGAAAATTACCACGTATAGTTTGCTGTACTTCTGTGGGTTCAATTAGAACAAAATCATTAATGAAATTTATAAAAGGACTAATACTAAAATTAAATTTCGAGTTTTCCTTTTTAAAAGTCATCCCAAATTTATGCCCTACTTCAGGAGTAAACCGTAAATCACCTATTTCGATACGTGATGCCGAATGATGCAATCCTTCACTAAACAATTCAGATGGGTTAGGTGCTCTTGAAGCCAAAGAATAATTAAACAACAAATTATAAGTATCATTGATAGTATAATTAATCCCGGCCGTCGCGGAGGCATTATTATAATTCAATTTAGGGTTTGTCAAAATTTGATTGTCAAATTCTTCAACAACAATCTCAGGAAACAGGTCGTCATAATTTCTTAATTCCCAAAGTGAGGTTCTGTAAAATTTAAAAACATCCAAATGCGAGAAATCAAATCGCCCTCCAAACTCAAGAGTCAAATTATTACTAACTCCATAATCAATGATTCCGTATATACCCAGATCATACCTTTTGTAATCAGGAATAAGTCTTCTTACGCCAGTATTTGGGTTTGCTGTATTGTCCTGAAAACGGCCTAAAATCCCAGCTTTTAAACTTATGCTTTCTGATAGGTCTGATGCTAAGTCTAAGTTCAATGAATGCGTCATTAATCTTAAATCTAATGATGCTTGATCTCTATCATCCCCCCGTCTAATATCAAATTCAAGTCTTTTATTAATTTGAAAATCATATTGAAAACTCAGTTTTCCAAGACCATCGAACAATTTTGAAGCTTTTACTCTCGCCAAGTGATGCGTTACATCTTGCTTAGGGGCATTGATATCATATGTAAAAGGATCTACAATTAATGGTCTGTCACTACCGATGGCACTTACTTGATCTTGAGCGCCTCCTAAATGAGAAGCTCTGAGAATACCAATTTCATTCTTGAAAATTGAATAATATCCTTCTAAAGTATAATTGAACTTATTAAGTACGACTTTAACAGAAGCATTCCTTTCAAATAAACCAGTATTACTTAAAATGTAATCAGGGGTCTCAAAATCTCCAAATCGTTTTAAAGTTCCTTGCAAAGCAAAAGACAAACCATTTTTAGCACTCTTCGTGAGTCTTGTCGTAATAGTGCCTCCTTGACCATTGGATAGACCAGATAGAATAGTTTTACCAAATAACGTGTCTTTTACAGGAGCATTCGCAGATTCAGCGATGATGACCCCACCAATAGCATCACCACCGTATTGTAAAGCTCCTGCACCTTTAATTAATATTATGTTATCAGCAACATTAATATCAATATTTGGTGCATGCTCAGCACCCCATTCTTGATCTTGCATGCGCACGCCATTATTCACTACGACAACACGACTACTATGTAAGCCGTTAATCAAAGGTTTTAAAATAGCATTTCCAGTGCTTAGCGAAGAAACACCACTAATCTTACTCAAAGCATCCCCTAAAGATCCACTACTAAGGCGCTCAATTTCTGCACGAGAAATGTTCGCATTATTTATAGTTTTACTTTTTTCTTTAAAGGCTTTACCAGTAACTGTAATCTCATTAAACTCCTCTAAATGATGTTCTAACTTAAAATTTCTCGTTGAAGTTCCATTAATATCAATCGAGAATATTTTAGTTGAACAGCTGGGATGAGCCACTTGGATACTATAAGACCTATCACATAACCCGTTAATAGTGAACCTCCCGTTACTATCAGTTTCGGCAGTTATATTGGTGCCAGCTACTAATAACAGTGCTTCTGCTAATGGTTTTCCATCATGAAGGTCTAAGACTTTTCCAGATAGTTTCGAGTTACAATCTTGTGAATAAGACAACATACTACTTGCAAGCAGTAGAATTAAGACAATACGCATTTATACTTTTTAAATTTGAAATTTCCTTTTACTTAGTTTAAGAAAAAATCGGAGGCCCTCGAGAAGATTTAAGTTTTAAAAAACCTAATGAATTAATCTGGGTAGTGGTATTAAAACGCTCAAAATAGGTTTTAATAGCAATTTCGTCATTGTAGTGGTGTAATAATATAAAATTATTATCAATAATGGTATGATAAATACTACAATCATCATTTTGTTCATGTATATGTTTTATATCCTTCGCAGTACATACAACATGTTCATGATTTTCAAGCGCATGTATGACCTGAATTGTCGATGGAAACAAAACTACAAGAGCAAATAATAATGCAAAAATTCTATGTCTATTTTGTTTTTCCACGCTGTCGCAAGTTAACTTATAATATTAAATAATCAAAGTTAAAATATGCATAAAGGTTTAGATCGAAATAAACCATTTTGGTTCAAAGGTCAATTCGTTTGCTTCACAGCTTTTCCTTGTTGTTTGAAATTTGAACCTTTGTAGTTTGCCTTGAAGGTATAGGTATTACCTTTAATACCTGTAATCTTTACATAAAAAGGAACACTATCCAATCCTTTTTTGGGGTTTATTTTTTTTAATTCATATTCAAAATTAGACTTCCAGCGAATCGAAAAAGTATCTCTAACCTCATTGTAAATTTCAATTTGCATAGCGTCACTTCTTATGGCTGTAGAGACTTCATCAGAATCATCAAGATATGTTTTGTAGGTACCTGTTCTAAACTGTTCTACATCTGCATTCTTTTCGCACGAAACGCATAAGAGTAAAAGAATGATATATATAGCAGATTTTTTGAGCATTAAATTCCGGTATAATTACTAGGTGAAATTGCTTTTAATTCGCTCTTAATGTCGTCTGAAACCTCCAAACTATCAATAAAAGCCCCTATAGATTGCTTATTTATTTTTTCATTCGTTCGGGTTAAGCCTTTCAAAGCTTCATATGGGTTTGGATAATTTTCTCGACGTAAAATGGTTTGAATAGCTTCGGCTACAACCGCCCAATTACTTTCTAGATCTTGCTCGAATTTTACTTCGTTTAACAATAATTTGTTCAATCCTTTTAAAGTAGATTTAAAACCAATAATAGTATGCGCCAATGGGATTCCAACATTTCGCAGTACAGTAGAATCTGTAAGGTCACGTTGTAAACGTGAAATGGGGAGTTTCGCAGAAAGATGTTCGAATAATGCATTTGCAATACCCAAGTTACCTTCTGAATTTTCAAAATCTATCGGATTTACTTTATGTGGCATGGCAGAAGAACCTACTTCTCCTTTTTTAATTTTTTGCTTAAAATAATCCATCGAAACATAGGTCCAAATATCTCTATTTAGATCAATAAGGATGGTATTGATGCGCTTTAGATTGTCAAATAAAGCTGCCATATGATCATAGTGCTCGATTTGTGTTGTAGGAAAAGAGTGATATAGTCCTAAACTTTGTACAAAATTGCCTCCAAAAGCTTTCCAATCTATTGTGGGGTATGCAACTTTATGCGCATTAAAATTACCTGTAGCTCCTCCAAATTTTGCAGCACTTGGAATGTCGTTTAGTAGGTTAAATTGTTCTTTTAAACGCACAACAAATACTTCTATTTCTTTACCCAATCTAGTAGGCGAAGCTGGCTGTCCATGCGTTCTTGCTAGCATAGCAATATCTGCCCATTCAACTACTAATTCTTCAAGTTTATTTAAAACTAAGAGATATTCCTCAATATACACATCTCCAATGGCCTCCTTTATAGACAACGGAACGGCCGTATTGTTGATGTCTTGAGACGTCAAGCCAAAATGAATAAACTCTTTAAATTGATTTAAATGTAGATCATCAAACTTTTCTTTTATAAAATATTCAACTGCTTTTACATCGTGATTTGTAATACTCTCAATGTTTTTTATGGCTTTAGCATCTGCTGTAGAAAAATCTATATAAATGTTGCGCAGTGTATCAAATAGAGTAGGATCAAAATCTGACAACTGAGGTAAAGGTATTTCGCAGAGAGCTATGAAATATTCTATTTCTACTTTTACACGGTATTTTATAAGAGCTTCTTCCGAAAAAAAAGGTGCTAATTCACTTGTTTTGTTTCTGTATCTGCCGTCTATAGGAGAAATTGCATTTAAGCTGTTGAGATTCATTATTCTTAGTTCTATTAAGGGAACAAAAATAACGATTTAGAAAGATTTAAACAGTTAAGAATGGAGTTATTTTAGGCAAGATTATTTTTTGACATTAGCTCCAATATTTTATTACCTCTTGTTTCATAAGCTGGACTTTCAATAGGAATGTTTTTTTCAAGTATCATCTTTAATTCATAAAGAATCCATGAATTTTGTAATCCTAAAAAATATAGGGCTTCCATCGCATGTGCTTTTGTTGCTACTTTGGTATCTTCCTTTTTCAACCAGTAAAAACAAGTTTCAATAACTTGTTCTAATTGTTGTTGAGTCGCAATAATTTTGATTGGTGAGTCAAATTTTGAGTTAACTTCTTGAGCAATTAGATTACATATTTTAGCGGCTGGTCTTATCGCACTATCATTATCTAGTTGGTGAATATTTTTGGTAAAGTATGGTAAACTATAGGCTATCCAATCTAACCTATGCTCACAAACAATTTCCAAAATAAGAGCAGCTTTTACTGATGTTTCATTATTATAATCGAATGTAATTTCAATCAATGATTTAAAGAGCGTTTCATCTTTCAGAACTATTCTACTAATCTTATCACGATGAGATTTACTCATGCTCTTGATGGCATTTAATTCTTTGATCAAAGAATATTTAGTCATGTTTTTTATAGATTCCATTAGTTGAAAAGCATTTGTGTTTAGGGTGAATACAAAAAGCTTGAAGTATTTAAACTCATTTAAACCCAAAATAGTATACCATTCATATACTATTTTGCAGGAAAATTTTTAACTGAATGATTCTCTTGTATTTGGGTTCGTATATTTTGGGTAATGAAAAAGCTTCTTTCAAACGAATTTGAAAGAAGCTTTCTACAAACCTAATTAACCAAACTTACTACTAACTTAATTTGTTGCTAAAAGAGGTAATATCACTTTGTCAATGGCGTGGATTACACCATTCGCTGCTTGAACATTCGTTGCTACTACATTACTTACTCTACCATTTGCATCCGTCAATGTAACACCGTCTGCAGTCTTATTTGCAGTGATATTTCCACCAAGTGTGCCTAGCGTTGATTCTCCATCTGCTATTTCATCAGCGGTAACATTTGCTTCACCCACGACATGATATGTTAGTGTTGCATTTAGTGTTGGCTCATCAATATCGGCTAAACCTGATGCATTCAATTCTGTTAGCAATGCTGTAAAAGCATCATTGGTTGGTGCAAATACAGTAAAAGGTGCTGGATCAGTACCGTCAGCTGTAGATAGAATGCCTACAAAATCTGTAGTTAACCTACTATCAGTTAAGGCGGCTACAAGTGTACCGAAAGTTGGATCTGCTAATGCAAAATCTACAACTGTTGGTAAGCCTATAACAGCATCGACTGCATGAATTACACCGTTTTCGGCAATTACATCCGCTACGGCTACTGCAGAAACTCCGTTGAATTTAACACCATCTGACGTATTGAAATAAAGGCTCATGGCATTGTCTCCTGCTCCAGTGGCTTTCGTATTTGCATATCCAGCACCGGCAGTTGTCAAATCCGTAGATAATGTAACACCATCTAATACATGGTTTAGTAATACTTGAGTAAGGGTAGCCACCTCAATATCCCCTAACGCTGCTCCGTCTAAAAATGCTGTAAATGCAGCATCTACGGGAGCTAATACTGTGAATGGTCCCATAGTATCAACAGTGGTTACTAAATCTGCTGCACTTAAGGCTGCGACTAAACTTGAAAAAGATGAATTTGCTACAGCATGTGTTGCGATAGATGGTAAGCCAATTACATTATTAACTAAATGAATAATGCCATTATCTACTAGATTGTCAGGACCAGTTACAGTTGAAACACCATTTAAACTTACACC
>Ga0316204_10011220_pt1 | contig 11295 bp, 9 predicted proteins | sample 6monrhotite_MG_2_FD_205661 | JGI IMG/M metagenome (GOLD analysis project Ga0316204, IMG submission 205661) | Microbial mat bacterial communities from mineral coupon in-situ incubated in ocean water Damariscotta River, Maine, United States -... | ecosystem: Environmental > Aquatic > Marine >...
GACCAAGGCGCACCGGCTTCGAGTATCACAGTTATTGATCCGTCGCCGTCAAGATTACCTCAGGGCCTGATGGCGCGAACAGATTACCCGGATAGCGATCCTCCGGAGCTGGTATTGCTGGCGGTCAAACCGCACATGCTCGGAGATATAGCAGCCGAACTGGCAAATCATTGCGCCCCCCCCACAATATTGGTGTCTATTCTTGCGGGAACGGAACTAGAGATTTTGGCAGAGGCATTTCCGAATGCTGGTACAATTGTCCGGTTGATGCCCAATATGGCCGTTACTGTCGGAAAATCGCCGATGATCATGGTTAGTGAATCCGGTGATTCAGCGTTGAAAGAACAGATGAATAATTTGTTTTCACCGCTTGGGCCTCCAGAGTGGTTGGTCGATGAAGATCAGATGCATCTGGCGACGGCACTATCGGGATCGGGACCAGCTTTTCTGTTTCGCTTTATTGATGCGTTATCTGTATCTGCCAGCGAACTGGGCATGGACAAAGATCAAGCCGCGCGATTGGCGCTTGCCATGGTTGAAGGGGCGGCAGAATTGGCCGCACATGCTGAAGACAGTCCGGGAATATTGGCTGATCGTGTGGCAAGTCCAGGAGGTGTAACGCGAAAAGGCCTGGATGTGCTTGATGCCGAAGGTCGCGTAAACATGTTGATGAAAGATGTGTTGAAAGCGGCAATGGACCGTAATCGCGAGATGGCCGAAGAAGCTAGAAATTAGAATTTCTTCAGGCTTTTTCTTTGCGCAGATCAAAAACCATTTGTCGATCCGGCTCTGGAATCAATCCCTCCAGCACATGCCAGAATCCTGCCACCGATTTCTGTCCCGCTGATTGGTAGGCGGTTGATAGGCGTTGACGTAGCTGATCGAATAGGTCGCGTTCCAGTTTTTCTCCTGCATCGGTTAGCCGAAGAAGTTTTTGGCGCCGGTCGATCCGACCTGCCTTGGTAATTACCAAGTCACGTTCATGTAGCTCTTTGAGTACACGTCCAAGCGATTGCTTCGTAATGGCGAGGAGCTTAAGCAAATCTCCAACAGTAAGCTCTGGCTGTCGTGCGATAAAATACAGCGCCCGGTGGTGAGCCCGGCCAAGCCCCTGCTTAGCAAGCTCTTGGTCAATGGCATTGGTCAGACGGGTATACCCAAAATAGAGCAGTTCAACTCCGCGACGAATTTCATCCTCGCGAAGAAAATGCGGCGAGGTAGGGGAAGAAACGGTAGAGTGAGATACGTCAGTCATGTTGACGTATCTTGACAGGCTGGCCGACTGATTGCAAGATATGAAATCAGGCTTCCATCTATTCCGGAAATGGTCTCTTTTCTCTAGCGAAAGCAGCAATATGGCAGAATCCAGTAACCCATCATTTACCATTGAGAAGACCGATTCTCCGGTTTCTGATGCAGATCGCGAAAAACTGCTCGAAAATCCGGGCTTCGGAAATCTGTTCACCGATCACATGGCGATGATCCGCTGGTCAGAGGAACAGGGCTGGCATGACGCGCATATTCAAAAACGCGAAACCATTCAGATGGATCCTGCCTCCAGTGTACTTCATTATGCACAGGAAATATTTGAGGGTATGAAGGCCTATCGTCTTGAAGATGGCAGCACTGCACTTTTCCGTCCGGAAGAAAATGCAAAGCGCTTTCAAGCATCTGCCAGGCGAATGGCAATGCCCGAACTCTCGGTAAATTTGTTTATGGAATCGATTGAAAAGCTGGTTGATATTGACCGGGACTGGATTCCATCCATAGAAGGTGGCTCACTTTATCTAAGACCATTTATGTTTGCCAGTGAAGTGTTCCTTGGCGTTCGGCCGGCCAAGGAATATCTATACCTGGTTATTGCCTCGCCGGCAGGCGCCTATTTCAAAAAGGGATCGTCTGCTGTCACCATTTGGGTATCAAACGATTATAGCAGAGCCGCTCCGGGCGGTACGGGTGCTGCAAAATGCGGCGGGAATTATGCATCCAGTTTAGTTGCGCAGGCAGAAGCGATTAGGCAGGATTGCGACCAAGTTGTTTTTCTGGATGCTGCCGAACAAAAATGGGTAGAAGAATTGGGCGGCATGAACCTGTTTTTTGTGATGGATGACGGGCGACTCATCACACCACCGCTGACGGGAACAATCTTACCGGGTATTACTCGGGATTCGATAATGTCGCTGGCTCGCGAGGAAGGATTGACGGTCAGTGAGGAGCTATATTCCATTGACCAATGGCAAGCCGATTCGAAAAGCGGGGTTTTGCGCGAGACGTTTGCTTGCGGCACTGCAGCAGTTGTCACACCGGTGGGTACCGTTAAATCTGCGGAGGGCTCGTTTACGATTGGTTCGGGTGGTCCCGGGCAGTTGACAGAAAAGCTCAGGTCTCGTCTGGTTGATATACAGCGAGGGGCAGCTCCAGACACACATGGTTGGGTAAAACGCTTGTTTTAGACAATAAGCGACAACTGCCTCTTGCCCCATTGCAGTAAACTGGATAATAGCCCTGTCACCGACGGTACGACCGGATATATTGGGGTGTCGCCAAGTGGTAAGGCAGCGGCTTTTGATGCCGCCATGCGCAGGTTCGAATCCTGCCACCCCAACCATATTAGATTTGACAAATTAAAAGCCGACAGGTTTCCCCGCCGGCTTTCATGCGACCCTGGAGAGAAACCCAGGTGCGTGACGATTTCTCAATTTTTATAGCAGAAGTTGACGGCTTCATTTGTAAATCATTGTAACTCGGCCCGCGAAGTGCTGGCAAAAGTCCTATGTTTCAGGATAATACATGTAAACTGAGCTAAATTAGAGGTTTAGGTTAAAGAAAAGCCCCGCTGCTTGGGGTCATCTTGAACGGGGAGCAAAGATGCGAATTGCAATTGCAGATGACGACAAAGAGATAGTTGAGTTTCTCGGCAGTATTGTTGAGAAATTGGAACATGTCTATGCGGGGTTTCCAGATGGCAACGCACTGTCTAGCGCACTTTTGCGGGATACATTCGACTTGGTAATTCTTGATTGGAACATGCCGGGAAAAACAGGGATTCAAATCCTTGAATGGATGGAAAATGCTGTGGAAGATCGTCCGCCGGTAATTATGATGACCAGTCGAGCGGCTAAACAGGATATCAGCGATGCGCTAAATGCCGGTGCTGATGATTACATTACCAAACCGGAAGACCCAGGCGTTATAGCCGCACGCATCAAGGCAATATTGCGGCGCGGCAGCGGGTCATCAGCGATGGAGCCCTCTGCGCAATATGGAGACTACAAGCTTGATCGGATTGAGCAACGCGTGGATCACAAAGGCAAAGAAATATCATTGACGGCCAAAGAGTTTGAGCTGACGGATTTGATGTTCCGGAATCGCGATAGAACGCTATCACGTCGCTATATCATGGAAACGGTTTGGCGCACAAATGCTCACCTCGCGACACGGACGCTTGACATGCATGTTTCACGGGTGCGATCCAAATTGTCTCTGACCCCTGAAAATGGTTTCCGAATTTTTACAGTTTTCGGCTATGGCTATCGCTTGGAGACATTGGGTAACGGGAGCTAACGATGCTGAAAAGCCTGAATCGTGATGTAAAGAGAATCACATATTTGTGGCTTTTTCTGATTCTAATCGCTGCCGCAACAGTTCCCGTTTTAGCTCAGTCCCAGGCTGACAATCCGCGCGTGGAGTATCGATTTCAATCCGGTGATACTCTGATTGCGCTAGCGAAGAAATATTTTCGCAAGCCATCGGACTATCGTATTGTTCAACGGATAAACCGTATTCGAAATCCGTATCGTATTCCGATCGGTAAGAAAGTGGTTATTCCGTTCCATTTGTTAAAATATCGCAAGAGCGAAGCCAGCCTCAGTGCTTTTCGAGGCAATGTGACAATTGCTTCCATGGGAAAAACGCTGCAACCAGTTAAGGGTCTGGATCTGAGCGAAGGTAGCCAGATAATTACGGCGGCCGGTAGCTTCTTGACTCTGCAATTGGAAGACGGATCCCGGGTTTCCATGCCATCAAATAGCAAAGTCCGTATTACAAGGCTCCGGCATATATTGTTGACCGACAGTGTCGACTATGAACTTGCCGTTGACCGTGGTCGATTGCGTTCAAAGATAACGCCATTCGGGGCTAAGCCGGGGCGCTATAAAGTGCGGACTCCGGTCTCGGTCTCTGCCGTTCGAGGAACAGACTATCGCACGCGCGTTGATGAAAATGCTGAAGCGGCGTTTTCAGAAACGGTTGAGGGTGCGGTCGACGTTGCGGTTGGAAAGAATATTATAGGCGTCACAAAAGGAATGGGTGCGCGCGCCAATGATGAAGGCGATATTGCCACAGCAAAACTTTTGCGGGCGCCAGAATTGGTTGATCCGGCGAAAGTGCAATCGGATGAGATCCTGGTCTTTGATATGGTTCCCAGCGATTTGAGCGCTGGGCATCGTGTTCTGGTCTCGTCAGATGCTGGCTTTGTAAATGTCGTAGCGGAAAAGAAACAAAACGGTAGCCGGGTTAGTTTGACGGGAATTCCAAACGGTCGATATTTTGTCAAAACCACCGCATTTTCGAAAGATGGCTTTGAAGGAATGCCTTCAACCTATTCTTTCAAGCGCTTGCTAAACACAATAGCGGGTAGTGCTGAGCAGGGTGACTTTGGATATAAATTCAAATGGTCCGGCGAAGGTAGTGGCAAACGTCTATTCCGATTCCAGCTGCTACTGAATAGCAAGACAGCTATCCCGATGGTTGATGAATCAGATCTGACGGTCGGAAGCCTGACCCTCTCGGACTTGCCGGCAGGAGAATATTACTGGCGCGTTGGGGTTGTTCAGTTTACCGATGATGCTGAGCTCGGCGTCTCACAGAAATGGACTGAGTTTGAAAAATTGACGGTAGCAAGTTAGCCTTCTAATCCTTTCCGCAACCCCAGTTAAAATAAGCGGAGAACTTACTGCCCATGAAACCGCGCCCATCAAGATTACGGCGGCGTTTGGGCGTTGAGTGGGCCGGCGTAACCCTTGTAGCGACATTATTAATCGTGGCGATTATCCAATGGGATGGTCTGTCGAGCTTTGACAATCTTATCTATGATCAATTTTCCGATCTGGACCGGCCAGCGGCATCTGAGGATATCTTGATTGTCGCCATAGATGAAGACAGTTTATCGGCATTTGGGAAATGGCCCTGGTCTCGCGAACGCCATACAGCGTTGTTTGAAAAGATGGCGGGATCGGGTGCCAAGGCCATTGCATTTGACATTCTGCTTAGTGAACCCAGCGATCCGGAAATTGACGCTCGTCTTGCAGATGCAATGTCGAAAAACTCAAACCTTTACTTACCGGTCCATTTTGTTGTTCCGGGAGCAAACGGAGCTAGTTTTGATTTGAAAGAACCTGTTTTCCCAATCAAGGAAGCCGCCAGAGGCCTCGGCCATGTCAACTTAACTTTCGATAAAGATGGGATGGTACGCCGGACGTCACTTTGTTTTGGAGAAAATTCTGCCAAAAAATGGCCCCACTTGATGGAACAAATATTTCGCCATGCAAGAGGCATCGCTTCTCCAGCATTTGAACGGCAATCAGATTGCAACAGAAAGCTACTGCAACCTTTTGCCGCTAGAGGAAGTTTCTCCACAATTTCATTTGCGGCACTGGTCAATGGCGAAATGCCGATTGATTTTTTGCATGACAAAGTCGTTCTCATAGGTGCAGCAGCGCAAGGTTTAGGCGATCAGCATCCGGTGCCGATGCGGGACGGCGGAACACTTGCTGGCGTAGAGATCATGGCAAACTTGTATAACGCTTTATTGGATGACAGTTTCATTTCCCCATTGCCAAAGTGGCAACAGTTGATCCTGTCCCTTTTGCCTGTGTGGATATTGTTGATCGGGTTTTGGCGTTGGCGCCCCAGGACAACCATGTTGGCATCTATTGGTATAGTATCGATTGTCTTGGTTGCTAGTTTGGGATTGCTTTCAATTAAGATCTGGTTTGCGCCCGGAGCGGCTCTTGCAGGGTTGATTTTTGCCTATCCAATCTGGGGATGGCGACGCCTGCAGTCGACCAGTGATTTTATGGATGAAGAACTCGAAAATTTTCGATTGGCCAAGGTTGATATCCCTGTTGTTGCCGCTCCAGCAGGACCGGTAGATGTTGTTACGGGGCAGGCTGAAGAACTAACGCACGCCATTGCTCATGTTCGCGATCTGAGGCGGTTCATTACCGATGCACTAAGTAATTTACCCGACCCAATGTTTATTACGGGCATGGATGGGAAGATCAAATTTGTAAATAAACTGGCGCAAACCGGAATTGAAGACGGATCTCAGGACCTGGCGCTTGATGATATGTTGAACCGATTTGTGGCTCCAGCAGACCTCGACGAAGTCAAAGAATATCTTGCGATGAAAACGGAATCGAAAGAACATGACTATGTGGACTTCACATCGTTGAACGATGAAATATTCGCCATGCGCCGTGCTTCCGTAGTTTCAGATGAAGGGGAATTGCGCGGTTATATCCACTATCTCGCAGATATAACGGAAGTCGCCAATGCGGCACAGGAACGGGAAGAAGTCTTACAACTATTGTCACACGACATGCGCGCCCCGCAGGCTGCCATATTGGCGTTGCTCAACGGAGAATCTCAATCTGAAGCTACAAAACGCATAGAAAGCCATGCCCGCAGGACTCTGGCATTGGCGGACAATTTCGTTGGTTTGGCGCGGATCAAATCCAAAGAATTTTCCGGAGAAGAAATTCTGCTAAGCGACCTTGTCATTGAAGCAAATGACAGTCTGTGGCCACTTGCCAATGCACGCAATATTAAGTCGACGATCGAAGATGAATCTGATGGCGCGTTCATTCTGGGAGAACCATCCAGCCTACATCGATCCTTTGTCAATCTCATCGACAATGCGATTAAATACAGTCCTGACTCCGGAACTATTCACATCGTAATGCGCGCAATGGAGCTGGATAAGGAGCCCTATATCTCAGTGTCCGTTTCCGACGAAGGAGAGGGTATTTCAGAAGAGATACTTGGCAGTGTGTTTGAAAGGTTTACGAGCGATGACAGCGGCTCAAAAGGTAGCGTGAAGGGTGCTGGGCTTGGCCTAAACTTTGTAACAACAGTGATTGAGCGGCATGGCGGATCTATCAGAGCTGAAAACATAACTGGCAAGAGAGGGAGTAAAGGCGGAGCGAGATTCACAATCTTGCTACCGGTCGCTCCGGAGCCAGGAATTGACTGAGCTATTCCAGTCCGTGACGTTTCATGATTTTCCGCCGAGCTTCGCTTTGGAAACCATTTCCAAAATCGGATAGTGCTGCTTTGACGAGATAGGGGGCACTTTGCTCGAGGTTGGCCTTGCAATGATATTCAGATGCGGTTCCTCGGTAGAGTTGTTCACCAGAACTCCGCTTTACAAAGCTGATTATCAGGCGATGTTCTTCATCCTTGCAAGTCTGAAACGGTTTTTTTTCTTTTGCATCGGCTAAAACTTGTCGCTGCTTGTCTTCTCCCAAATGGATGCTGATTGAAGCGGGTCTATTGGCAATCGAAAAGTCCAACAGAATGGGCGCCTGTTCAGAATTTGACAGACCCCTGGCTTTCAATGCCTCGCGCAACTCCTCTTTGACCAAATTCGAGATCTGGGAATTGGGGGTAACCATAGTTGCGAAATTAAAGCTGGAGAATCCGGCTTTATCAGCGGAAGACATGGTTTGGACGCGCGTTTCAATAGGCCCGGAACAGCCGGTTGCGCAAATTAGGATCAGTATAAAGCTAGCGGCAAAACGAGCCATATTGGCGTTCCCGAACCTATCTAAAAGAAAAACCACCGTAGGAAATCAAAGAGAAAATGTCACGAACAATAAGTTCGAGGCCAATGACGCGGTTCGACACGTCTAAATCCATTTATCGCGTCAAAACAAAGTAAATGACGTAGAACCAAGAAAAAATACCGTGGATAATCGCCCATAAAACAGATTCATGGGTGGTGAAGCTGATTGCAATTGCAAGGGCGCTGCCAAAGCCCACACCATTTTTAACCACTTCCTTGCGTACATAAGTTGCACCTCGTGCCATCGGGCTTTCTCCCGGTTCATAATCTTCGGGACGCATCCGCGCGGGTTTGATTTTCTCTGCCACTATGCCGCTTCCTTCGCACGCTCTGACAGCTCCTGGTTGAGCATTTCAGCTAACAAAAAGGCTAGCTCCAGAGATTGTGCTGCATTTAACCGTGGGTCGCAATGGGTGTGGTAGCGATCGCCAAGGGAGGCATCGGTAATAGCGACGCCGCCGCCTGTACATTCGGTAACATTCTGTCCGGTCATCTCACAATGGATACCTCCGGCGAAAGTGCCTTCAGCACGGTGGACGGCAAAAAACCCGCGTACTTCAGACAGAATCCGCTCAAAAGGTCGCGTTTTGTAACCGCTATCCGCCTTGATGACATTGCCATGCATCGGATCACACGACCAGATAACAGGGTGGCCTTCGGCTTTTACAGCTCGGACCAGCGGCGCTAGACCGCTTTCAATTTTGTCCTGACCAAAACGTGAGATTAATGTGATCCTGCCAGATTCTCGTGCTGGGTTCAGCGTATCGAGCATTTTTAACAGATCATCAGGTTTCAGCGAGGGTCCACATTTCATCCCGATCGGATTGCCGATGCCGCGTAAGAATTCAACATGGGCAGAACCTTCGAACCGGGTGCGGTCTCCGATCCACAGGAAATGGGCGCTAGTGTCATACCAGTCACCCGTGAGACTGTCTTGTCGTGTCAATGCTTCCTCATAAGGCAGTAGCAACGCCTCGTGACTGGTGTAGAAGGATGTAGCCTTGAGTTGCGGAACGGTGTCCGGATTGATCCCGCATGCCTCCATAAAAGACAAAGCTTCACCGATTTTCTTGGCCATTTCTTCAAATTTTTTGGCCCATGGGCTGCGGGACATGAAATCATGGGTCCAGCCATGAACTTCTTTCAAGTTGGCATAACCACCCGTCGAGAAAGCACGCAGAAGGTTTAGTGTTGCGGCGGCTTGGTTATAGGCCCGAACCATACGGTCCGGATCGGGGGCCCGGCGGCCGGCTTCAAAATCGATGCCGTTGATAATGTCACCCCGATAGCTTGGCATTTCGACGCCGTCTTGAACCTCAGTAGGTGCTGATCGCGGTTTGGCGAACTGACCTGCCATCCGCCCCAATTTAACAATCGGTAATTTGGACGCATAGGTCAGCACAACAGCCATCTGTAATATTACACGAAAAGTGTCACGAATGTTATTGGGATGGAATTCCGCAAAACTCTCGGCACAATCGCCACCTTGGAGCAGGAAGGCCTTGCCTTCTGCAACTTCTGCCAGTTCCTTTTTCAGATTACGAGCTTCCCCGGCAAAAACCAGAGGCGGGTATGATCCAAGCAGCTCTTCTGTCTCGGCCAATTTAGCTTGGTCTGGATAGTCGGGCATTTGCAGCCCCTCAAAATTTCTCCAGCCATTTGGCGTCCAATTTGTCGCCATATTTGGGCACTCCAGTTATTTGTAAATAAAATCGGGAGCCTTTAGGCTGGAATCAAGTGCAAAGGCAAGGGAAAGCACGGTTTGGTTGCGGGTGTAACCAGGCCAGCCATAGCACTAGTATCTAACTGCCCGGTTTCTTTTTCCAAGTGCCGGCGTTGCGATATCTGGATTTGATTTGACCGATTTCGGGAAGCCTTTGACCGGCAAATGCACTGTCACCGCCTTTTGCCTGGGCTTCCTTGCTGTAATTGGGTGTCTGATAAGAGCGCGGTTTTGAGACAGTTATGCTTGGCAGGGGCAGGTCGTGTCTGCGTGCATTGTCTGCCGCTACAGCAGCCGCTTTTTCGGATTTAGCTGCTTCAGCCTGCGCTTTACGGCGGCCCTCTTCATAGGCCCGTTCCAGCGCAATCGGGTCAAGTGATGGTGACGATTTAGCGGCTGCATATTTTCGCGGTTTAGGGGCTGGAAGCGGTTCGCCACCGCGATAGCGTTGGGTAAATGCCCGTGCCTTACCCGCGCTGCCTTTCCAGCTGTAGAACCGATGCGCGCCAATTGTACCCAGAAAACGAAGGCTAGGCGCCCAATATGGATAGACATAGGTCGCGTGATAATGGGTTGCTGTGCCAACTGTTGTGAAACTTTTACCAGCCAGTGCAGCTGCAGCTACTTTTTTCGAACGGTTCCAATGGAATTTATTTGGCTTGCGGCGGAGTGATCCATCACAAGTGTAGGAGAATTGGCAGCCCGTTTGGCGTTCGCTGCCTTGATAGATGACACCGCATACCGTGCCGGGATAGCTAGGATGGCGGGCACGGTTGAGAATGACCTGCGCTACCGCTCGTTGACCTGCGTCAGGTTCCATCCCTGCTTCGTAATATATTGCCTGTGTCAGGCATTGCAAAGCGCGACTATTGTCGGTCAACGACCCTTTGAATGCCACCGGACGGATAAAGTGCGAAGACGCTCCGATACCATCGGAGCTATTCTCGTTATCGCCTAGACTACCAATAGATTGATCCCCGGTATCCGCCATTGGATCAATCGGGAGCCCACCATAATTTTGCGGGATCGCATAATTGGGATCGATGAAGTAGAAGGCCGATCCAGCGAAATTTTCTTCTGCGCGCTCAACTGATTCCAGATTAGGATCGCTAGGATTAAATTTTTGAGCGTCGACGCTGGATTCGGGCATAGATATCGGAACCATGATCAAACAAGCAACGAGCATTGCTGCGAGTATCCGTTCCCGAATAGAGAGTATCATCCAGTTTCGCTTAGAATATCCGATTTGTTCTAGAGGCGACCCGGTTTTGGGAGAATTGGAAGCTTCTGGCACCGATTTCTGCGTTTCAGCATGTAAGTGATCGATCGTTTCCCCAGCTGCGGCAGACATCCTGTATCCCGCAGGCCCAGCGACTGCTGATGCGCCACTTCCAAGATTTGGAACATAGGGAGGAGGGACACGCATTATGGTTTCGAAACACCTGCATCAGGCCCGAGTGGGCGGAAAAATAAGGATATACAGTGATTTCCTTACCTTTTCGCATGTGCAAAAAAGGTTGTTTCAAGATGGGACGCGATGTTGCTGCTTGTTAAATGGTTAACGACGCAATTCTGGGCGTAAACCGCTTTTTTTCCTCTATCGGTAGGAAAAACATCCATTCTCTCGCTTAGAAAAACAATGATTCAAGCAAATTTTTAGTTCGAATCAGGTTGATGAACTCGCTCCTGAAAGCTGATTAAGTGTCGAGTGACAAAATAACCCAAT
>Ga0316204_10011221_pt1 | contig 11295 bp, 11 predicted proteins | sample 6monrhotite_MG_2_FD_205661 | JGI IMG/M metagenome (GOLD analysis project Ga0316204, IMG submission 205661) | Microbial mat bacterial communities from mineral coupon in-situ incubated in ocean water Damariscotta River, Maine, United States -... | ecosystem: Environmental > Aquatic > Marine >...
CCGCATCCGGCCCCAAGCGACGGATTTTATCCGCCTCGTAGTCCTCGAAGTTACCCTCGAACCACTCGACGTGGCTGTTGCCCTCGAATGCCAGCATGTGGGTACATAGGCGGTCGAGGAAGAAGCGGTCGTGCGAGATGATTACGGCGCAGCCGGCGAAGTCGGTTAGGGCATCTTCGAGGGCGCGCAGGGTCTCCACGTCGAGGTCGTTGGTTGGCTCATCGAGCAGCAGGACGTTGCCGCCGGAGCGCAGCAGTTTGGCGAGGTGCACGCGGTTGCGTTCGCCGCCCGACAGCATGCCGATTTTTTTCTGCTGGTCGCCGCCTTTGAAGTTGAACGCGCTGACGTAAGCGCGGGAGTTCATTTCAGCGTCACCCAGTTTGATGATGTCGAGCCCGTCTGAGACTTCGTCCCACACGGTTTTGCCATCGGCCAGTGCGTCACGGGATTGGTCGACATAGGAAAGTTGCACGGTGTCGCCGAAGGTGACCTCGCCTGCGTCGGGTTTTTCTTGGCCTGTCAGCATTTTGAACAGGGTCGATTTACCCGCGCCGTTGGGGCCGATCACGCCGACGATGCCGCCCGGTGGTAGGCTGAAGGATAGATCGTCGATCAACAGGTTGTCGCCAAAGCCCTTGGAGATGTTTTCGACCTCGATCACCTTGGAACCCAGACGGGGGCCGTTCGGAATGATGATCTGGGCACGACCCATTTTCTCGCGCTCGGATTCGTTGGCTTTTTCGTTGTAGGAATTGATCCGGGCCTTGGACTTGGCTTGGCGCGCTTTGGGGGATTGGCGCATCCATTCCAGCTCGCGCTCCAGCGTTTTTTGCTTGGATTTGTCTTCGCGAGCCTCCTGTTCGAGGCGTTTGGCTTTTTGTTCCAGCCATGCGGAATAGTTGCCCTCGTAAGGAATTCCGCGGCCACGGTCGAGTTCCAGAATCCAGCTTGTGATGTCATCAAGGAAGTAACGGTCGTGGGTCACACAAAGGATTGTGCCTTTGTATTCAATAAGATGCTGTTGAAGCCAAGCGATTGTTTCGGCGTCGAGGTGGTTGGTCGGCTCATCGAGCAGCAGCATGTCGGGCGCTTCTAGCAGCAGTTTGCATAGGGCCACGCGACGCAGCTCGCCACCCGAAAGGGTTTTGATGTCGGCGTCATCGGGGGGGCAGCGCAATGCCTCCATCGCGACGTCGATTTGGCTGTCGAGATCCCAGAGGTTTTCGGCGTCGATGGCGTCTTGAAGGGAGGTCATCTCTTCCATCAGCTCGTCGGTGTAATTGTCGGCGAGTTCCATGGCGATGGTGTTGAAACGATCAACTTTGCCCTTCTTTTCGGCAACGCCAAGCATGACGTTATCGCGAACGGACAGGGTTTCATCGAGCTTGGGTTCCTGCGGTAGATAGCCAACTTTGGCGCCTTTGGCAGCCCACGCTTCGCCGGTGAAATCCTTATCCATACCGGCCATGATTTTCATCAGCGTCGATTTACCAGCACCGTTGTTGCCAACCACACCGATTTTTACGCCCGGCAGGAAGGAAAGGTGGATGTCTTCGAACAGTTTTTTGCCGCCCGGGTAGGTCTTGGAGACCCCTTCCATATGGTAAACGTATTGATAAGAAGCCATGGTGCCACCCTTTGAATGAAATTGGTTTAAGGCTTTTTAATCAAAGGCGCGGGGCGGGGCAATGTCTAAGCGTTGACATGGGCGCTTTGTGCAGGGACAAAGGCGACATGTTAGGATTTCCGAAAGCTAGTGATGATATGCGGGTCGGGCTGCTGGGCGGCTCGTTCGATCCGCCGCATGCGGGGCATGTGCATATTACACGCCAAGCGTTGCGGCGCTTTGGGCTGGATCGGGTTTGGTGGCTGGTTAGTCCGGGAAATCCGTTGAAGGTTGATGGGCCTGCACCGATGGAACGGCGGATGGCGGCGTGTCGGGAGATTATGCAGCATCCGAAGGTCGAGGTGAGCGATATCGAGGTGCAATTGGGCACGCGATTTACGGCGGACACGATTGAAAAGTTGCAAGATGTTTACCCAACAGTGAGTTTTGTTTGGCTGATGGGCGCGGATAATTTGGCGAGTGTTCATAAATGGGAGCGCTGGGATTGGATTTTCGGGAACGTGCCGATTGGCGTGACCTCGCGCCCAGAGGAACACCTTAGGGCGGCAAGGTCGAAAGCTGCGGTAAAATACGGTGCGGCGCGATTGGATGCATCGGATGCGCGGCTTTTGCCATTTCAAAAACCGCCCGCATGGTGTTTGTTGGACGGGCCCGTGGTTGATATTTCCTCTACCGAGATTCGCGAAAGCGGAGATTGGAAAAAATAGTGATTTCTAATGGATCGTAGACATTTTCTAGCGTCGGTTGCGGCGTTGCCCAGTCTGGCTTGGGCCAGCCCGCCGAGCACGGCAACGCGCCCGGTTTTTCGCAACAGAGCGCATTTGCAGCGCGCTGCATTATCGTCAGCGCGGTTTCTGGATCCGGCGTTATCGAACATCACGGGCTACGCGGTTTTTGATGTGGAAACGGGCGAGGTTATTGATTCTTATCAGCCGGATTTGGCGTTGCCGCCGGCCTCGGTCAGTAAGGCGATTACGGCTGTTTATGCGCGGCATGTTTTGGGGCCGGAATATCGGTTCGTGACCCGACTTGTTGCAACGGGTCCGGTAGAGGACGGCATCATTCAAGGCGATTTGTATCTGGTGGGTGGCGGTGATCCGGCGTTGGATACGGACGAGTTAGCGGAGCTGGCGAGGGCGGCGGTTTCAGCGGGTGTGCGCGGGGTAACGGGGCGATTTATTGTCGATGGCTCGACCTTGCCGGATATCAGTCAGATTGATCCTAGTCAGCCGGATTATCTGGGTTACAACCCTTCGGTTAGCGGTTTGAATTTGAATTTTAACCGCGTGTATTTTGAGTGGAAACAGACCTCTGCGGGGTATGATTTGTCTTTGGACGCGCGCGGTGTTGAGAATAAACCGCTGGTTCGCTGGATGGATATTCGCGCTGAGGATCGCGGCGCGCCGGTGTTCAAATATGGCTTGGTGAACGGCCATGATCGTTGGTCTGTGGCCCGTTCAGCGCTGGGCAACGGCGGTGGGCGCTGGTTGCCTGTGCGCCAACCTGCCGATTATGTTGGTGAGGTGTTCCAGACTTTGGCCGCTGGTGCGGGGCTGCGTTTGCCCACGCATAAGCACGGTAAATCGCCATCAACATCGGTTGAACTTGCTCGCTTCGAGAGCAATCATCTGGACGAGATTTTGCGTTGGATGTTGAAATATTCCAATAACTTAACGGCAGAGTGCATCGGGCTTACTGCATCACAAAAGCTGGGGGGGCGGCCCTTAACTCTTGCGACTTCTGCGGGTGCGATGGGGCGGTGGGTGCGCTCGAACCTTGGGGTGTCCGACGTGAACTTTAAAAACCATTCGGGTTTAACGGACCTGTCGAGGATAAGTGCTGCGCAGATGGCGGGGTTGCTGGCGCACTCGCGCAGTCAGGCCGGCTTGAACGGAATTTTGAAGACGTTTAATCTGGTGGACCGTAGCGGAAATTCAATGAATGTGGGCGATGTGCGTGTTAGCGCGAAAACCGGGACATTGAATTTTACACGCGGTCTGGCGGGTTATCTGGAAAAGGGCGGGCGGAAATACAGCTTTGCGATTATGTCAGCTGACCTGACAGCGCGCGCGAACATTCCTTTGGCCGAGCGCGAACGCCCGCGCGGCGCGAAAACCTGGAGTGGGAAAGCTAAGCGTCAGGAACAGGCTTTGCTGCGACACTGGTTGGATATGGTTTCCTAGGGGCTGACCGCGATTCCGCCGCCTGCGAAGCGTTCGATTTTTCGGGTTACTTCTAAATCTAAAAGCGCAGTCATGACCTCTTGGGCGGGGCGTAATGTTTGGCGCACGAGGATGTCCTCCTGGACAGGCGCGGAGCCGATTAACGACATCAAGGTTCTCGATAGGGTCTTGTCTGGTTGTTTTGCTTTTGGGCGCAGCGGGGGGATTTCTGGTGGTGCTTGCGGGGGAGGCTCGAGGGCCTCGATTATGTCGGACGCGGAGCGGATGAGCGTGGCACCGTCGCGGATTAACATGTTGCATCCAGCGGCGCGCCCGTCCATTGGGTTACCCGGAACGGCCAAGACCTCGCGGCCCTGATCAAGGGCGTTTTTCGCGGTGATCAGGCTGCCGGATTTGCTTGCGCCCTCGACTACCAATACGGCTTGGGCGAGGCCGGATATGATGCGGTTTCTACGTGGAAAGTGGCGGGCCTGCGGCTGCAAGCCGATAGGCATTTCTGAAACACGTAGACCGTTTTCAAGTACATCTTGCGCCAAAACGCCGTTTTCTTTGGGGTAAATTGTGTCTACACCACCCGCGAGCACAGCGATCGTGCCACCGTCAAGCGCAGCCTTATGGGCTTCGGCGTCGATACCGCGGGCGAGGCCTGATACGATAACATACCCCTTGGACGAAAGATCTTGGGATAGTTTAAATGCCATTCGCCGGCCAAGGGAGGACGAGTTGCGCGCCCCCACGAAGGCGACGCTTGTGCGAAAGGCGATTGACGAATCCCCGAGTGCCCATAGGACGGGCGGTGGATCTTGGATTGTGGCCAACCTTGGGGGGTAATTGGTGGCCCCGAGGAACAGCAATTCGGCACCAAGGGCTTGGCCGGCAGCGTATTCTATTTCGGCGGTTTCGCGCGACATTGTCTGATAGTTGGTAACGCCGGAAGCGGCAGCGACGTTGGGCAATGCATCCAGTGCGGCAGCGACGCTACCGTGTTCGCGAACCAGCCGGATAAAGGTGACGGGTCCAACACGGCGTGACCGGTAAAGGCGCAACCAGTCGAGTTTGTCTGTATGGTTAACGGGCAGGGCAGAATGCGGAATTTTGGCGGAACGGAGGGGAATCGCGGACATGATATACCTTTCTGATTCTCTCCATAGTGTCTGAATTTGGTTAAGCGTTGATTAAGCCGTCATCGGGGCTGGAATGTTTGTATTTTGTGCGTAAACTGGGGGGAATCTGACGCAGGAGCGACCATGACAAAACCCAGAATATTACTAACCCGCAAGTGGCCCGGAAGCGTCGAACAAGCCGCGGCCGAGATGTTTGATGTGACCTATAACCCCGAAGATCAGCCATTGACGCGCGACGAGATGCGGGCGGCACTGGAAAGCTATGACGCGGTGCTGGCGACGGTGACGGATGACGTAAAAGAGGGGACGTTTACGAATTTGAAACCTATGGCGCGGATACTCGCGAATTATGGCGTAGGTTTCAGCCATATCGACATTGAAGGAGCACGCGCGGCAGGGATAACGGTGACGAATACTCCCGATGTTTTGAATGATTGCACGGCTGATCTGGCCATGACGTTGCTGATGATGGCAGCACGTCGTGCCGGCGAGGGCGAGCGCGAGGTTCGGGCTGGAAAATGGACTGGATGGCGGCCTACGCACATGATTGGCACAAGTGTGACTGGCAAAACGCTGGGAATTATCGGTTTTGGGCGCATTGGTCAGGCGATGGCACGGCGCGCGCATTTCGGGTTTGGGATGAAGATATTGGCACAAAGTCGATCCCCTGTTGATCCTGCTATTTTGGCTGAAACAGGAGCGCAGCAGTTTGAAACTGTTGAAGATTTACTGCCGGAATGTGATTTCATTTCGCTGCACTGCCCGGGCGGTGCATCGAACAAGCATCTGATCAACGCGGATCGTTTGGCTTTGATGAAGTCGACATCGATACTGGTTAACACGGCGCGAGGCGAAGTCGTTGACGAGGCTGCACTGGTAGATGCGTTGAAAACCGGTGTGATCGCAGGCGCTGGATTGGATGTGTTTGAGGCGGAGCCAACCGTTCACCCCGGCCTGTTGGAGTGTGAAAACGCCGTGCTGTTGCCACACATGGGATCGTCAACGCGCGAAACGCGGGTTGGGATGGGGATGCGGGCGCTTAAAAACATCCAACAGTTTTTCGATGGGGTCGAACCTGACGATAAAGTGAATTAACCTATTCGAGGCAGATGTTCTGCAAGGCCACCCAATCTTGATCCCGTAAAAGCGGCTGGTCAGTTATTATTGATCTGAAATCTTTGCTGGTCGTTGACTGGTCGGTTATGCTTTGCGCAACCGCCAAAAGACGATCTTTTGACAGTTTTCCAGAGGTGATGTAGTCGAATAATTCGCGCGACGAACTAGCATCGAAAAGCTCTGTCGTGGTGGCCTCGCTTTTTGCTGCGAGTGCGGTGGTTAACGCCGCCAATTCGTTAGGTGTTCGCATGGATTTCAAAGCATCGCCACTTAGTATGACGACCCCGCCGGGGAAAACGCTAGCTTGTTGTTGGTCTCGGACAATTACGATCAAAGTACGGCCATCTGGGAAGACGCGAGACTGGAATAGTTCGCGGGCCGCATCGGCGCTCGGCTCCCTGCAAATGTCTGGATTTAGTGTCGAAAGCATGTCTGTTCCAAGCTTACGCGCGCTCTCGTGACCTGTCATCCGAACCGCCTGATCACGAAATACCGAGGGCGTGATGTAGAAAGCAACGCCAATAGATGCCAAAACTAGAGTCAGAAAAACCCAGCGTAACCAGGGGGCTCTGCGTGTTGGTGCGGTTACAGCGCTTGAAACCTGTGCGATGGCTTCGATCATTTCAGCATCGTCAATTTCGAGGGTCTCGAACCCTTCGGTATCGGGGGTGTATACGCCCTTGGCGCCATTGAGTGAAAGTCGAGACGTTGCCGCCATCGCCCAGTGGCACAGCGGCCTTTCATTCAAATTCGACAGCACCAAGGTCTCGTTTTCGAAGGACACGACGACCTCTCGCGGGGGGTGCTCGGGGCTTTCGCGCCACTGGCCCAGAGCCTCAAGACGAGTGTATTTATCTAAGGCTGTCATCTAACAAATACCGTTATAATTTGCGTTCCTCATACGAATAATAATGTGTCTTTGGCAATGTTATTGCGGAAGTTCGTAGCCTTGGTCATCAAGTAACTTACGAAGTTCGAGTTTAGATATTTTGCCGGTGGCGGTGTGGGGTAACTCGTCCATAAAAACCACATCGTCGGGGATTTGCCATTTGGCAAAATTCCGGCCCACAAGGGCAAGGATTTCGTCTGGATCTGGGTTTTTGCCTGGCATTGCTACAATGACGAGAATCGGGCGTTCGTCCCATTTGGGGTGTGGAATTCCGATTGCGGCAGCCTCGGCAACGTCCGGATGCGCGACTGCAGCATTTTCCAGCGAGATCGATGAAATCCACTCGCCGCCCGACTTGATAACGTCTTTTGATCTGTCCGTGATGCGAACATAGCCGTTTTCATCCATCGTCGCGACATCGCCGGTGTCAAACCAGCCGTCTTTATCTACGGCGTCGGATTCGTGTTTCAGATACCGCTGCACGACACCAGCCCCCTTTGCCCAGAGCTTACCCGGGGTGTTGTCGTCCCACGGCAATTCTTTGCCCGCGTCATCGGTAATTCTCAAGTCGACGGTAAAGGGCGGATGGCCCGTTGTGCCCTGCGCATCCAGGCGCCCGGGCCCGTCAAGCGCGGTCACCTCCGGTTTAAACGTGCAAACAGTCCCGAGCGGCGACATTTCCGTCATGCCCCAAGCATGCAAAACCTGCACGTCGTAGTCGTTTTGGAATGTTTCAATCACAGCGCGTGGACAAGATGCGCCACCAATGATCACGCGCTCCAATTTTGGGAGTTTCAGATTGTTGCTTTGCAAATGTTGCAACATCAACATCCATATTGTCGGGACTGCTGCGGTGAAGGTGACGCCGAATTCAAGCATCTCGTAGAGACCTTCGGATGTCATGTCGCGGCCTGGCATGACCATGCTGCAACCCATCATCGGAGCAGTGTATCCGATGGACCATCCGTTCGCGTGGAACAATGGAACGACTGGCATAACTGTGTCATTTGAAGATAGCCCGAGCATATCGGGTGCAGAACTTGCCAACGCGTGCAAAGTGTTCGATCTGTGGGTGTAAATTACGCCTTTTGGGTCACCGGTTGTTCCAGAAGTGTAACAAATTCCACATGGTGCGGTCTCTTCAACTTGAACCCAGTCGAATTTTCCGTCCTGACTTTCGAGCAATTCTTCATAACACAGGATATCGGGAATCGTGCTTGAAGGCATGTGCTCGCGGTCAGTCATGACGATGACGTTTTCGACGGTTTCCAGCCTGTCCCAGATGTTTTCAATTATCGGAACAAGATCGAAGTCGATCAGTAGAAGGCGATCTTCTGCGTGATTGATAATATAGACAAGCTGGTCTGCAAAGAGGCGTGGGTTAAGCGTGTGGTTTACCGCACCTGCACCTGGGATGCCGTACCAAACCTCGAAGTGGCGTGCCGTGTTCCAAGCCATCACTCCGATCGTGTCACCGGTCTTTATTCCCATTGAAACGAGCACCTGCGACAGTTTTTTGGCCTGGCATTGAATGTTTGACCAGTTCGTGCGGGTTATCGGGCCCTCGACAGAGCGGCTGATAATTTGGCGGTTGGGGTGGTATTTTGCGGCGTGATCAAGGATTTTACCCACTGTGAGGGGGAATTCCTGCATTACTACGGTCATGTGTTTGGGCTCCTGCAGCGCATTTTCGTGAATTTCACAGGAGGTTAGCATTGGTTTTGGCTTTGGGGAAGGCATTCCCCCGCGTTGGCGGAGGAATGCTTTGGTTTAGTTGTCGTTCGAGGTTTCCATGGTCGAATGGTCCATAGAAGCACCGTCCATCTTGGAGTGATCCATGTTCATTTGCATGTTACCCTGACGCTCGTTATCGACTGTAACGTCAATTGTTAGCTCGGCGGAGTGTTCGAAAATCAACGTCAGTGTGATCACTTCACCGTGAAGCAACGGGCGCGTCAGGCCCATGAGCATGATGTGCAAGCCACCGCGTTCAAGGATGGTTGCTTCGCCGGCCAGAATTTCAAAACCACCTTCAACTTCGCGCATTTTTGCAACGCCGCCTTCCATAATGTGGGTGTGTAGTTCGGGTTTCATGGCCACATCGGTGTGAACGGCAATCAATCTGTCGTCAACATCCCCGATGTTCATAATGTGCATGAATGTAGCGCCAGACTTTGCTACAGGGCTGGCTGCACGTGCGTATGCATCTTCGATTTGTATATTTTGGGCGTGCGCCGATCCTAGCGAAACGAGCGTGGAAATGGCGATTGTCGCGAGAATTCTAAGAGTCATTTTGACCTCCAGTAGATTGCAGATAATATAAAGTTTAATATTAAGCTACTTCTGGCGGAGCCCGTGCATTTGCTGTTTCATAGGAACGCGTTAACCACGATATTGTGGTCATCGGTAACACAATACGTGTCAGAGAAATCGAGGTTGGTGCGACGTGGTAGGTACTCACTTGGACGGCAAGTGACACAACGCAGCAGACCGCACATTCGTGTTCAACAGGAACGGGTTCTCCGTTCGCGCCAAGAACAATTTCGTGTGTACCATCTGGCGAGCAAATCGTAATGGATTCGCCGCCAGCCATACGCCCCTGACTGAAAGCAGCACCGGAATTGCTGCTGAACAGGCCAATCGTAATTAGAAAGGCAATTATAAGGCGTTGAAGGCTCATTCGCGTAACATATGCATTATTTGGATGGGCTGTACGCGACGAAACGAAGCGGCCCCGTCAGATTTTCCTGACAGGGCCGCGATCCGTTACGATAAAGCAGGTATTAGGCTGGAGCCTGTGCTTTTTCGATGTCTTTTTTGACTTTCAAGGCCGTAGCAGAAAGATCAGTATCTTTTGCCTTCGCCATGAATGCGTCCAGACCACCACGATGATCAACAGTACGCAAAGTCGATGCTGCAATGCGGAATTTGAACGAACGGCCCAGTACTTCGGAAGCAAGGGTAACGTCATTCAGATTCGGCAAGAAACGCCGACGAGTTCTATTTTTAGCGTGGCTGACGTTGTTGCCAGTCATAACGCCTTTGCCAGTTAGTTCACAAACACGAGACATGTTGATGTCCTTTTATATGGGGCGCCACCCGTTCGGGGCACCGGAATTCGAAGCGCTTCTTTATGCCGGACAGGCGCGGGGGTCAAGGGATTCGGCGTGGTTATTTTATAAACAACGCCAGAACTTGCATTCCGGGGATGTTTATGTGCAAACGGCTGAAAAATAAACCCATCGCGGCGAAATTAAGCGCATCACGGAACGTTGCCCTTTGATAGACGACGGTCTTGCCATATGTTTAGGACCGATGAGGGGTGTAACAGGAATAATGATGTTTAAGACCAGATATATAGCCATATACGCAGCGATCTTTGCCGCGTTCATTCCAGCGATACTGCGCGCCGAGAGCTTTGACTATCGTTTCGACGTTCGCTTGGGTATGGCTAAAATCGGCGAAATGCAGGTTGCGGCGAATAACGACGGAAAAAGTTATTCGGTGGCGACGGTTTTATATACGACAGGCCTTGTGGGTGCAATTTATGATGTGCGCTATGATCAGGCAGCGCTCGGACGAATTGGCGTGGGCGGAGCGCTTGTGCCGGTTAAGTATACTGCTGCCAACGACGAAAAGGGCAGGATTTCAGGGCTTGAGATTTTGTTCAGCGGCGATCGGGTATCTAGCGTTGCTTTCGATCCGGCACAAAATGTTCCGCAAGAAGTCACTACATTCCGACATACAATCGACCCTATGACTTTGATGTATTTCTTGTTGCGTCCAGCGAGTTCAGCCAAGGCTTGTTCTGGCACGGCCGAAATGTTCGATGGACGCAACCGTAGTACCGTGGAGTTTTCTGATATCAAGCGTTACAATAACGGACGTGTTGAATGCAATATTTCTTACTCCGGTGACGGAGGGAAGGGTGGCGTTGCGTTGTCATCGCTGGTATTTGAGCCGGATAACAACGGGCTAATGCGCATTCGAAAATTCGAGGCGCATACCAGTATCGGAACTTTGACGATCAATAGACGCTGATCGTCTGCGAGGGGCGAAAATGGCGATGTTACCTGTTGAGGCGGTTCTACCAGAATTATTAACAGCCATGCGCGGGCATGGGGTGGCAGTTTTGCAGGCCCCTCCGGGGGCGGGTAAGACGACGCGTGTGCCGTTGTTTCTGCTGGAAAGCGGACTTTATACCGGACGCATACTGATGCTTGAGCCGCGCCGTGTCGCTGCAAGGGCGGCAGCGGAACGGCTGGCGCAACAGCTAGGCGAAAAGGTGGGCGAGACGGTTGGTTACCGGATCAAGGGCGAAAGTCGGGTTGGGCCGAAGACGCGGATCGAGGTGGT
>Ga0316204_10011223_pt1 | contig 11293 bp, 11 predicted proteins | sample 6monrhotite_MG_2_FD_205661 | JGI IMG/M metagenome (GOLD analysis project Ga0316204, IMG submission 205661) | Microbial mat bacterial communities from mineral coupon in-situ incubated in ocean water Damariscotta River, Maine, United States -... | ecosystem: Environmental > Aquatic > Marine >...
ACAATATGCATACTTTAACTGGTAATAATCTGACGGGAAACAGCATTGATCTTTCCCCAAAGATGACAGGTGACGAGCAGGGAGGGTGTTTGCCCGTCACCGGAATAGAATATTATGGGCAAGAGCAGTTCGCTCAATGTCCTAGCACCCCGCAAGCAGCACCTGCTAAAGTGGGAGTCGACCATACACCAAAAGGTGAACATGTGTCGGGAACCATGATAGGGGCTGCTGGTAACGTAACCGGTAATGAGCATGGGGCTCAGCTCCCTGTCAGTGGTACACCATACGCTGGTATTCAGGTGCCGCATGATCATGGTGCATGTTGTGATTCTTGTGCAGTTCGCGCTGCGGCTGCAGCGGCAGGACTAGTTGCGCCTGCTCAGTCTCAAGAGGTAGTTGCTCAAGCTCAAGCTCATGCTTCACAATCTATGCTAGAGCCAGCACAGCAGTACTCGGTGCAACAAGCTGTTTCCATGGCTCCACCAGAGGCGTCCCAGGATTTTAGTATTGTTTCACCAGCACGTTCTGCACAGGTTACTGGCAACAATTATGGAGGTAGTAGAGTAACAGGTCCTGGCGATTTAGCGATGAACCGTGTTTCGGGAACACCAGAATTTCGTTATCCGGAAACACGCCAAATGGTCATTCCCGAACCAGCTCCAATCATGGCAGCACCCGCTCCGCAGACTGTATTTGCTCCAGCGGAGCAGGTTCAGCCAGTACAGCCTCCAACTACTGAGTCAGTTGCAATGCATGCGCAACGGATTACTGGAGAAGGTCGAGAAGATGGTTTTGCTGTATCAGGTGCTAACTGGGGACGTACTCCTGGTATGACAGGTACAGAAGGTCATGTTGCTCAAGGTCGTAACCCAAGTTTACGAGTTGGTGCAATGCAACAACCTGTAAATAACGCTCATCACAATAAAGCACTGGAGCATCTCGATGCATCTTTGTCAAGAGTAACTGGAAACAGTGGGAATACGCATGAAGGTGCTGTTATTACAGTATCTGGTGGTGCTCGAGGCTAAAGGCTATGAATGAAAATTGCTTAGAAATGAGAGACTATTTGTAATGAACACTCGAGGTGCATACAACGTTCGAGCACGAAATTCGGCAGACCGACGCAGTGGCAATAGTCAATCACGTGGTGGTTATGTAGCCCCTGCAAGTCAGGCAAACCCGATGTTTGTTCCGGAACAGAAAACTTCGCCTGCAGGAGAACAGCCCCGGAATAATCCTGGGATGCCGGCAATAAGCATTCAGCATCCTCTGGCAGATGGCTATACCAATGCACGTTTAGCCCATTGTGAGGATTCGGTAAAGGGCAGGTTTGATGCAATCGTACCTACGCTCAAACGTATCGCCGGATTACCTTACGGTGCTGACTTTGTTGAACGGGCGCAACAGATTGCCAGACAGTCGCTGGGTTTTGATTTGCCAGAACAACTGTTGGACAATGCCTGGTTAGGCGGAGCTGACATGAAGGCATTGTATGCACAGTGCTCCTTTTCTGCTCTCAGAGCTGCCGCTGAACAATTTGTAGAAGATCTGAATCAACAGATCGAAACAGTACAAGATACCAATAATTTTTTTCTTGACTGTGGCTTTCATGCGGTCGACATCAGCCCCTGTGCAGATGGTCGCTTGAAAGGAATAACAAGATATATATTGCGTTTGCCATTGTCCTCGTTCACACGTCGCAAGGCTTATGCAGGTGCATTGTTTGATGTAGAAACTGATGTTCATCACTGGGAAGAGACAGAGTTAAAGCGTTTCCGCGAAGGGATTCCAACGACCCCTGACTCAGGGACACGCTATCTCAAGGTTGCGGTGTATCACACCAGTTCCAGTGATCCAAGCCATCAGGGGTGTGCAGCCCATGGTAGTAATGAGCATAAAGCACTGGATGCAGCTCTGGAAAGACTGAATCAGTTTCGCGAGGCAATCGAAAACACATTTTGCTGTGGGGCGACTACGGATATTTTGCTGATAGGTGTCGATACAGATACCGATGCCATCAAAATACACGTACCGGATGGCGATGGTAACTTGTCGCAACATCGCGCAATTGATAACGCTCAGTTGTATAAAGAGACAGTACATATGACAGCAGATCAGGCACGAGTAGCTGTCTATGAAGCAATATGCAAGCCGAACCAGCAGGCTCTGGCATGGGGAGCTGGTAAAGGTGAACCGCACGAGGGTATGCGCAAGCTAATTGCAAACTTGCTGATAAACAATTTGTCGCAGATTGAATATGTAGCAGATTTGTATGGCGGTTGTTATCCCGATATTGGGCATGCCGAACGTTATATCAGTGTTGGTGATGGTTTTGAAGAAGTACAGATGCGTAATGTCGCCTATTACGCCCATTTGCAAACACTGGAAGAAGGTGTGGCCGATATGGATGTAGGCATTAAGATTTTTAGCAGTTTGAATGTGCAGCAGGGATTACCTATTCCGGTTGCCATTCATTATCGCTACGAAGCCAAGGTACCAGGTTCACGCGAACGGGTAATTGTTAAGGCAAAAAGAGTAGAAGGCGCGATTCGTGAGCGTTACAAGGAACTTGATAAACAAGGCATGTTGATCTGTCATCTGTCGATTCAGGATAGACCAACGGGCAGTGCGATTGAAACGGTGGAGGCTTAACGATGAGAATCATGAAGGTTGAAAAAACGCTGGTTTCCTCCAACCGACAGGCTGAACTTGGACATAAACCGCTGCTGGTTGTACGTGATAAAGAAGGCGCCACTCCTCTGGTTGCAGTTGATGCAATTGGCTGTGTAGTGGGAGACTGGGTGATTTGTGTAAGTTCATCGGCTGCTCGTGAGGCAGCGGGTAGTAAATCTTACCCATCTGATCTAACAATTGTGGGAATTATTGATCATTGGGATCCAGAAAACCCACCAACCGGAGCCTGAGATGGAAATTCTCCAGGTGGTCGATGAAATAGTGACGACCCGGCGTGTACCAGGGCTGAAACAAATGTCCTTACGTGTTTTAACAGATCGGGCTGGTAAACTGAGTGTAGCCACCGATCCAATTGGAGTCCCGCCAGGTAAGTGGGTATTTACCTCAGGTGGTTCGGCTGCACGTTATGGAACGGGAGATTGTGAAATACAAACAGATCTCACAATTCTCGGTATTATAGATTTTTGGGATCCCGATGAGTGGGATTAGAAATATTTTTTTGTTTGATCAAGACACTATCAAGCAAAAAAATGATAAATGAAAGTACCTTAAAGTTAGGAGCATAAAATGGCAGAAGTGACGGGCGTAGCCCTTGGAATGATTGAAACACGTGGTCTAGTGCCCGCCATAGAAGCGGCGGATGCAATGACGAAAGCGGCAGAAGTTAAACTGGTTGGAAGACAGTTTGTCGGAGGCGGATATGTGACTGTTCTGGTTCGTGGTGAAACCGGCGCTGTCAACGCAGCTGTAAGAGCAGGCGCTGATGCCTGTGAGCGAGTAGGTGATGGAATTGTTGCAGCTCATATCATCGCACGCGTACATTCAGAAGTAGAGTCTATTTTGCCATCTGGCACTAAATAGTTTTTTTAAGTAAATTAAGTAAGAGGAAATAAAAATGGCTGAAGCTACAGGAATAGCCCTAGGAATGATTGAAACACGCGGTCTGGTACCTGCTATAGAAGCAGCGGATGCCATGACCAAAGCAGCGGAAGTGCGTTTAGTTGGCCGACAGTTTGTTGGCGGTGGTTATGTAACGGTTCTAGTACGTGGTGAAACGGGAGCAGTCAATGCCGCTGTTCGTGCAGGTGCTGATGCCTGTGAACGTGTTGGAGACGGAATCGTTGCTGCACATATCATTGCACGCGTTCACTCTGAGGTAGAAAGCATTCTACCTAAATCGGGTGAAACTGCAGATCAGACAACTGTTGGTTAATAACTTTAATAGGAGATAAAATAATGGCAAGTGTTACTGGTATTGCATTAGGAATGATTGAAACACGCGGTCTGGTACCTGCTATAGAAGCAGCAGATGCCATGACCAAAGCAGCGGAAGTTCGTTTGGTTGGCCGACAGTTTGTTGGTGGCGGTTATGTAACGGTTCTAGTACGTGGTGAAACGGGCGCAGTCAATGCTGCTGTTCGTGCAGGAGCGGATGCCTGTGAGCGTGTTGGAGACGGTATTGTCGCGGCGCATATTATTGCTCGTGTGCATTCTGAGGTAGAGAGTATTCTTCCTGCAGCAGACAATTCATAAAAAGCAAAAAGTTTATGCTAATAATTGTAAGTATGTAACTTAATAAATATAAGTATAGTATACAAGCAATGATATTGACATTACCTTAAAACGGGGGAGGCTGCTTTTTGCAGGCTTCCTCTGTTTAAGGAACTTGATCAGATGTTCCATAAGATAAAGCACAAGTTGTACGTTCAATATTGAATTCAAGATATAGGAGTTGGCCATGTTAACATTAGATAAATTAATTAACTGGAGGATTGATAAGAAACCACCGCTGATGACAAAAAAATTCACGTTTGAGTCGTACGAGCAGACCCGTTCTTTTGTCAATGATTTAGCCGATTTATCTGAAAAAACAGGGTACTACCCGAATTTGACGTTTAGTCAGTCACAAGCAACAGTGAGTATTTTTACTGATGAAGAAGAACTCAGCGCAAATGACTTTGAGTTTGCTTATCAAACAGACAAAATTGCTGATTTGTATAGTGAGGAAATGAAGTCTCTCTCATGACTGCTCTCAGAAAAACCAAAGCAACAAAGGCGACAACAGTCCAGGCAATCAATATATTGAACAACACTTTTCAGGACTCTAAGCGATATGAAAAAAACATCTCAAACATCATCTGAACAAGAAAAACCTGAACAAGAAAAACCTGAACAAGAAATAATTATGATTAAATCGTTAGAGATAGAAGCTGAATCGAACATGACAAATGAAAAATCAACTGCACCAGTTAAAGCTGATTCGTCTAAGATAAAGCCAGAGATAAAAAAAGAGACAATGGCCTCAGCGAAAGCTAAAAAAACTGTCTCTGAAAACAATAAGAAGGCTACAGCTACCACAAAACCGTCTGCAGCTAAAACTAAGGCTGTAGTGAAGCCTAAAGCTGCAGCGACTAAGTCTCAAACTACACCAAAAGCGAAGCGATCAAGGACAAGACCTGGGGCATCGACCTCAAGCAAGGTGAAAGCTCCTGCAAAAACAAAGCTATCGAAGAAACAGTCAGCAAAAGATTTACTCTCAAATCAAGACAATGATGTACCTGATTTGAATACAGGCAAAGATTATCCAATACACCCAAATCGTATTTGGCCTGATTAATTTAATAGATCTTAGTGACTAAAGTCAGCCATACCCCGTGCGAGTAAGGAGAAACGATGGCCATCCATTTAAGTGATTATCAGGAAGAATTAGATGCGTTAAGTGACAATGCCCATGATGTGCTTGAGGCTAATTGGCAAGATGCTGCGCGTGTTTTCTCACCTCGTGGCTTAGATAATTATCTCAAAAGTGCATCAGCTCTTAGTTCGCTGGGTAGAGGTGAAGACCTCGTATTTTCTTTTCTTGAATGTGCTCCTATGGTTGCTCATGAAATTGGTGAGGATGCTGTTAGTGAGCTGTTTTCCTCTGCTATAAAAATGTACTCAAAGACCAGTGCTGAAGTTTTGGTGTTATTATTATCAACTTCCCCTGGTGTTGCGCATCGGCTAAATGAAATCGGTTTATTCAAAGGCTACCTAAACCTGCTTAACAATCTTTTGGCTCAAGCACCACGTGCGCTTCGGCCTATGCTTTCGAAGTTAGATATTCTGTTAGAGTACTTAACACTAGGAGGTTTAAGGCGTTGGGCCATGTGGGGAGCATCCGCATATCGAAATGATTTTGAAGCTCAGGCTAGCTATTTTGGCTTAGAAAGTGATGAGTCTCAAGCCTTGATGAACAAAGAACAACGTGGTGTTCTTTTTGTTGATGTACAACGCCGGTTAATAATGTATTTGCGTGCAATGTGGGGACAGGATTTTTTTATGCGTCCAACGTCGGGAGATTTTGAAACCCGAGAAGGCTATCGTCCTTTTATTGAACATAGTTTTGTTAATTTACCCGATGCATTTGACGATTTTAGAATCAGTGGTGATGGTGCTTCCACTGATAATACAATCAATGGTCTGGAAATATATCGTGCTGCAGCTGCACACTGTGCTGCTCATATAAAGCAATCAGTGTATCTAGAATATAAGGAAGAATTGTCCTCATTACAAAAAGTCATGATTGGTCTATTTGAAGATGCCCGAATTGAAAAAATAGCAGTAAATGAACTTCCCGGGCTTAAAGCATTGTGGATTAGCCTGTTGCAAGTAGGTACTGAAAACTCAGATACTGGCATGTTACTGGATAAGATTGCTCTTGGACTCGCCGATCAAAATTTTATCTGTGATGATGATTTGGTTACAACGGCCAAAAAATTATTTTCCGATAATCAAGATCGTTTAAACGACGAGCGTTTAGCCATTGAGCTTGGGCTTGAACTTGCTGAAAAGTTTACAGCACAGGGCTTAACTTACAATCCTAATCAAGATCGTATGTCCAACCTCTATCGTGATGACAATCGTTATTTGTGGCAAGATCCAGAGGACGAAGATTACACCATTTTACTTCCAGGCCAGGTTAAACAAGTTAGAAAATATGTTAGTGTCATGGAGATGCTGAATAATCTCGATGTACAGGAAGCGTCGGATGATGCTCAAGAAATATGGGTTTTAAAGACTGAATTTTTCCACGATGACGGAACTTCTTTGAATGAGACAGAAGGTAAAGAGCCTACGGCCTCACCGGTGCATTATTCAGAATGGGATTATCAAACACAGCTGGATCGCCCAAATTGGGCGACTATTCTGGAAAAACGAGCAAAGATGGGTGATCCCGAGATTATCGATAAAGCTGTAGAGAAGCACAAACCCATCGTGCAACGTCTGAAACATTTGATTGAGGCAATGCAACCCCAGGGTGTGGTTCGAGAACGTAAAATGGAAGATGGTGATAATATCGACATTAATGAGGCGGTGAATGCGATGGTTGATATGCGCATGGGTAAGCAACCTGATCTTCGCATCAATATACGAACACATTTACAAATACGCGATTTGTCTGTAATGTTATTGATAGATTTATCAGAATCAACCAATGATTTGGTGCGTGATAGTGCAGAGGAAGTCACTGTACTTGATTTGGCTCGAGAAGCTACGGCTTTGCTGGCTGAAGCGATGGATAAAATTGGTGATCCGTTTGCTATTCATGGTTTTGATTCCGATGGTCGACATGATGTCGAATACTACCGCTTTAAAGACTTTGATGCGCCATACAACGAGACCACAAGAGGTCGACTTGCTGCAATGACTGGCCAACTATCTACGCGTATGGGCGCTGCTATTCGCCATGCCGGCCATTTACTTTCAGAACGTCCAAGTCAGCGCAAATTATTACTATTATTGACCGATGGTGAACCTGCTGATAATGATGTGCGTGATCCACAATATCTCCGCTTTGACACCAAGAAAGCGGTTGAAGATATAGCGAGGAAAGGTGTTCGCACTTTCTGCCTAAGTCTTGATCCCTATGCGGATGATTATGTATCTAATATATTTGGACAGCAAAATTATCTGGTATTGGATCATGTGACTCGTCTACCTGAAAAACTACCGGCTTTATACCTGAGTTTGACACGTTAACAGGGTATGATTATGACGAAAAAAACTTTATTAAGTAAAACTCAGTTTATAGTACTTGAAGGCAATTCAAAGAATGGATAATGTAAATTTGCGCGTGTATTCGTTTATTGATTCGCTGCAACCTCAGTTAGCTTCCTACCTTGCGACGTCCTCGCAGGGTTTTTTACCGATTCCAGGTGATGCCTGTCTGTGGATTGAAGTTGCCCCAGGTATGGCCGTGCATCGTCTGAGCGACATAGCACTGAAACAGACTAATGTACGTCTAGGTCAACAGGTTGTTGAACGCTCTTTTGGAACAATGGAAGTACACTATCGCAACCAAAGTGAAGTGCAAGCTGCTGGCGGCGCCGTTCTTAGTGAAATCAAACACAATATCGCCGAACGCGAACCATGTAAAATTGTCTGGAAAGAAATTATTTGTGCAGTTTCTCCAGATCATGCAACACTTATCAATCGTCAAGTGCGTATGGGTTCGATGATGATTCCAGGAAGAAGCATGTTTATTCTGGAAACGGAACCGGCGGGTTACATTGTTTATGCCGCCAATGAAGCAGAAAAAGGCGCACATGTAACGCTAGTTGATATGAAAGCCTTTGGTCCCTATGGTCGTTTAATTATGATGGGATCCGAAGCAGAGGCTCAACAAGCTATGTATGCTGCTGAAAGTGCCATTGAACGCTTAAACCAGCAAGCCGGTCGTTAATTTATCCAGTCCAAACTTTTTGAGAGTTTTGAATATCCATGACAGATGTTAAAAGTTTTTAACAGTCGTTTATATCCAAAATAAGTCATCCTCTATCAATTATGATTAAACATGATGCATGTATTTAATGAGATCAATTTAGGAAATATCCGTGGAGATATTTTTGGCGGGATAACAGCTGCTGTTATTGCACTACCCATGGCTTTAGCGTTTGGTGTAGCCTCAGGCGCAGGGGCTGAGGCAGGATTATATGGTGCAATCCTTGTCGGTTTCTTCGCTGCTTTGTTTGGCGGTTCACCCACATTGATCTCAGAGCCAACAGGTCCTATGACGGTTGTCTTCACCGCAGTCATCGCAAAGCTTATCGCTTCAGACCCTGTAAACGGACTGGCAATGGCCTTTACTGTTGTGATTTTGGCCGGCATGTTTCAAATTTTGTTTGGTGTAATGAAATTAGGTAAATATGTAACCTTGATGCCTTATACCGTTGTATCCGGTTTTATGTCAGGCATAGGTATCATTCTTATCATCTTACAGATTGGGCCTTTTCTTGGACAGCCTTCACCAAATGGTGGTGTCATTGCAGTAATAGAAAATTTACCAACACTACTTTCTGGTATACAAGCTAATGAAACAATTTTGGCTATATTAACCCTGGCCATCCTTTTTCTTATACCAAAGAAACTTAAGCAATATCTTCCTCCACCATTGATTGCGTTGGTTGTTTGCACATTGATATCGGTCGTATTTCTAAGTTCGTCAGATATACGACGTATTGGTGAAATACCAACAGGCTTGCCTGAAATACAACTGCCAGTGTTTAGCGCTGAACAATGGCAAATAATGTTAGTAGATGCCATTGTATTGGGAATGCTGGGATGCATTGATGCCTTACTCACTTCTGTTGTTGCTGATAGCATTACTCGCAAACGGCATAATTCAGACAAGGAGTTAATAGGCCAGGGTATCGGTAATATCATGTCTGGATTATTTGGTGGTTTACCTGGTGCCGGTGCGACCATGGGGACAGTTGTTAGTATTCAGGCTGGATCACTAACTGCTTTATCAGGTCTTCTAAGAGCAGGAATATTACTCGTAGTGATCTTATGGGCGGCTGATTTAACTTCCGTAATACCATTAGCTGTATTAGCGGGTATCGCGTTAAAAGTTGGTATTGATATTATTGACTGGGGCTTCCTGAAACGTGCTCATCATATTTCTGGTAAAGGAGCATTGATTACATACGGCGTAATACTGCTGACAGTATTTGTTGATCTGATTGCGGCTGTAGGTATTGGATTATTTGTTGCCAATATTATGACAATTACACGGCTATCCGAGTTGCAAGAAAATGATGTTAAAGCGGTAACAGATCCTGATAATACAGACTTGGACTTATCACCATGTGAAAAAGAAATATTAAGAGATGCTAAAGGCAAAATCATGTTGTTATATTTACGTGGATCGATGATTTTTGGTAGCTCAAGGGCGATTACCCGAAAGAATTCACAATTTGGCGGATGTCATACGCTTGTTGTTGATATTGCTGATGTTAAACACCTTGGTGTTTCGGCAGCTTTAGCACTTGAAGAATCCATTCTTGAAATGATTAATGCTGGGCGTTCAGTTTATATCGTTACTACTAAAGAACAGGCTTTACAACGACTAGGTAAGCTGAATGTTCTTAAAAATATACCTGAAGAGAATATTGTCGTGGATAGAGAGGTTGTGCTGGAACGTATCAGGGATAAGCAGCCAGACCGGTTGCTAGCGCATAAAAACGCAAATGATTCTGTATAGAGTATCTGATTAAACTGAATATTCATGAATAATAAATAATGAGATGGGTATAATTCGGATCAGATCCTATTAAAATTCTCTATTAATTGAGCTTAAAGATGAAATGAAACAGCAGATCAGCAAGAATGGTCAATTAGAACAAGAGATATTGACAGCAAAAGTTGAATTGAAAGTACGTTTTATAAGAATGCCGGCCGACCCTCACTTTGGGTTGTTTGTATTACACCTCAATAAGATACAAACACGACCACCAGAGAAAATTAATCCTGTCAGGTTAACGTTTCTTCCCTGGCAGAATTAGTCTCAATTTATGGAGTAGTTATTTTTTCGCGTCAAGATATTACCGATTCCACAAGTTATTGCCAACTTATTTTCATTTGTCAGTAAACGCCTCTACGCCACAAATTTCAAGCGTTGGAAATTAAATACCATTCTTTCAAAGCTCGTTCACGAAAAACTCTGTGATTTTTAACACTCATCAAATGATGACCGAGATTAAACAAATTATTAATCTGACTATGAATTGATAAAAATAACTGAGCCTGTTTGTGGGATTTAAAACCTCTCATCTGTCGCTCCTGTTGCCGGGTTCTTTGGTGTGAGTTTTCTGCACGGTTATTCGAGTAGCGTTCCTGAATATGGCTAACAGATGGAATTATTTCATTTTTTGCAGCCGTATAGCTTCTAAGCTTATCAGTCACCAGTTCATAAGGTACATTACCCTGACTTTTCAGTTACTTTCTGAAAAAATGTTGTGCTGCTTTCTTATTTTTACGTTTCTGGACCAGGATATCTATGACTTCACCATCCTGATCAACGGCTCGTCAGAGGTAATGCAAATGTCCGTTTATGCTTAGAAAAACTTCATCCAGGAACCAACGATCACTTTTCTTGCCATGCTTGTTTCTAAGTTTTTTCGCATAAAGTTCACCAAACTTGAGACACCATTGACGAATGGATTCATAACTCACTTGAATACCACGATAAGCAAGGATATCTTCAATATCCCGAAAACTTAAGGTAAACCGGTGATAAAGCCAAACGACATGGCTTATAATTTGTTTCGGGTAACGA
>Ga0316204_10011224_pt1 | contig 11293 bp, 11 predicted proteins | sample 6monrhotite_MG_2_FD_205661 | JGI IMG/M metagenome (GOLD analysis project Ga0316204, IMG submission 205661) | Microbial mat bacterial communities from mineral coupon in-situ incubated in ocean water Damariscotta River, Maine, United States -... | ecosystem: Environmental > Aquatic > Marine >...
CAACTACGCCGTCATCGTCCGCTCCGTCGGTTCGTACTGGGCCGGACTCGACGGGCGTCTGGAGGACCAGGCGCGGATTCTCGGCGCCAGTCGGTGGCAGACGTTCCGAGAGATCACCCTGCCTCGCCTTCGGCCGGCGCTGCTCGCCTCGTCGGCCATCGTCTTCCTCTTCTCGTTCACCAGCTTCGGGGTTGTCCTGATCCTCGGTGGGCCCCGCCGCGCCACGATCGAGACGGAGATCTATCGCTTTGCAGTGACCCGTTCCGACCTGTCATCCGCCGCGGCCATGGCCGTCGTCCAGCTCGTTGCGGTGATGGGGTTGATCGTCGTCACCACCCGTCTCGAGCGGCGTCGCCCGGTGACCGTGGCTCAGGCTCGCCGAGACTCGATTCCCGTCACGAGGGTCTGGCTGGCCGGGAACCTCGTCATCGGCGCGGTGCTTCTCGGCGCGCCGATCGCGACACTCGTCGAACGTTCGTTGTCGGTCGGTGACCGGTACGCGCTCGACAACTACAGAGCTCTCGGCGAGCGCGTGCAGCAACTCCCGGCCTCCGCCACGGCCGCGCTGTGGAACTCGCTCGTGTTCGCGGTGGCGGCGACGGCGATGGCTGCGCTCGTGGGGATGCTTGCATCGGTCGTTGTCGTGCACGGCACCCGGTGGCTGCGACACATCTTCGACCTCGGTCTGACTCTGCCGCTGGGGACGTCGGCCGTCACGATCGGCTTCGGTATCCTCATCGCCCTCGACGAGCCGCCGCTCGACCTTCGCACCTCCTGGTGGATCGTTCCGATCGCTCACGCCCTGGTCGGCGTACCGTTCGTGGTTCGGTCGGTCGTCCCCGTCCTGCGGTCGATCGACCCGTCGCTGCGGGAGGCGGCCGCCCTCCTCGGCGCAGCGCCTGGCAGGGTGCGTCGAGAGATCGATGTGGCGATCGGGCTGCGCGGATTGGTGGTGGGTGCCGGCTTCGCCTTCGCGGTCTCGCTCGGTGAGTTCGGTGCGACATCGTTCATCCCCCGCCGAGCCGAGCTGCTGACCGCACCGGTCGCTCTGTTCCGGCTGCTGGGTACGCCGGGCGAGCAGCTGCGGGGACAGGCCATGGCCCTCGCGGTCGTCATCATGGCAATGGTGGCGGCGGCGGTGCTCCTGATCGAGTCCACCCGCTCGACGAACGAGGGAACGATCTGATGCTCGAGATCTCGGAGTTGACGGTCCGCTATGGCAGCGTCGAGGCGGTCAGCGCCGTGTCACTCGATGTCGGCGTCGAAGAGACCGTGGCGCTTCTCGGCCCGAGCGGCTGCGGCAAGTCGACCTTGTTGCGAGCTGTGGCCGGTCTCGAACCGACCGCGGCCGGCACCGTTCGGCTCGACGGTCAGGATCTCTCGACGCTCGCTCCTCACGAGCGGGGGATCGGCATGATGTTCCAGAGCCATGCGCTGTTCCCGCACCGAGATGTCGGAGCGAATGTCGAGTTCGGCCTCCGGATGGCGGGCATGGACCCGACGAGGCGAGGCCGCCGGGTCGCCGAGCTACTCGACCTCGTCGGGTTGCCCGGCTATGAGCGACGCGATGTCACCACGCTGTCCGGCGGTGAAGCGCAACGAGTCGCGCTGGCCCGATCGCTTGCCCCTGAGCCGCGTGTCCTCTTACTCGATGAGCCGTTTGGTTCGCTGGATCGCGTGTTGCGCGACCATCTGGTGGAGGAGATTCCGCCTCTCCTGCGTGAAGCCGGGATCGCGGCCGTCCATGTCACACATGACCATGCCGAAGCGTTCGGCGTCGGGGATCGGGTCGCCGTGATGATCCGGGGTGGCCTCGTTCAGGTCGGCAATCCCGAGAACGTCTGGCGGCACCCCGGCTCCGAAGCCGTTGCCCGGTTCATGGGTCACAAGAACATCATCGAAGACGGCGGGAGGCGTGTTCTCCTCCGCTCCGACGCGGCAACCCCTGACCCCGACGGGGAGCTCGCAGGGGAGATCGTTCGGGTGAGTTTCAATGCCGGGCGGTTTCTGGCCACGATGCGGTTGACCAGCGGCTCGGACCTCGAGTTCGCACTCGAAGCCCGGCCCGAGCTCGGCGCGCTGCTACGCGTCACGATCGACCCAACCCGGCGGATCGAGCTCGATTGATCAGGCGTCGCGGCGCATCGGCACGTGGGGGATCCCGTCCTCCACGAATTCCTCACCGTCCACGGTGAAGCCACGGTCGCGGTACCAACCGACCAGATAGGACTGGGCATCGAGAACCCACGGCCCGTCGGTGTTCTCGACCACGTGGTCGACGAGGGCGCGGGCCAGGCCGTCGCTGCGGGCATCCGGTCGAGTGACCACGCGGCCGATCCGGCGAACATCGTCGTCATCGAGGACGCGGAGATAGGCGCGCACGCCAGCATCGTCCTCGATGGAGATGTGCCGGGTGCCCGACTCCTGATCGCGGTCGTCGAGTTCGGGATAGGCACACTCCTGTTCGACCACGAACACGTCCACGCGGAGGCGCAGGATCGCATAGAGCTCGACGGTTGAGAGCCGGCTGAAGGGGCGATCGCGAATCTTCACGACGTCGAACCTAGTGTGGACCGATGGCGACAGCGATGAACGGCTCCATCGAGATCTACTACGACACGTTCGGGGACCCGGCCGACCCCACCGTCATCTGCATTCCGGGCATGGGCAGTCAGCTCCTCATCTATGACGAGGGATTCTGCATGGCGCTCGTCGACCGTGGTTTCCACGCCATCCGGATGGACAATCGTGACGCTGGTCTGTCATCGGCCACGATCGAATCCGACACCTACACTCTCGACGACATGGCCGACGACGTTCTGGCCGTGCTCGACGATGTCGGGGCCGACGACGCGATCGTGTTCGGCATCTCGCTCGGCGGCATGATCGCCCAGGTGTTCGCCATCAACCATCCCTCCAGGACCCGCGCCGTGGTCTCGGCGATGTCGACCACCGGTGAACCGGGGATCGGTGTCGGCGGTGAAGAGGTCATCGAGGCCCTGCTGCTCCCGGACGCAGAGAGCACCGAAGCCCAGATCGAGCTCGATCTCGAGACCCGGAAGTTGTGGTCGAACCCGGATTGGTACGACGAGGATCAACTCCGCGTCTATTTCGCCGGCACCTACGCGCGATCCCGCGTGCCAGGAGGCGGGCTTCGTCAGTTCGCGGCTGCTTCCCGCAGCGCCGATCGCTCCGCCGCTCTCGCGGCGCTCGACGTGCCGACGCTCGTCGTCCACGGCGGTGCCGACACCCTCATCACCGCGGAAGCGGGCCGTCGAACCGCAGAGATCATCCCGGGGGCGGAGTACCTCGAGATCGAAGAGATGTCGCACGACTTCGTGTACCAAGTGTGGCCGACATTCGTCGAGGCGATCACTTCGTTGGCCGCTCGCACCTTCAACTAGAACAAGCTCCCTGTCGACAAAGGAATCACCTGTGGGACCACTTCAAGGCGTACGCATCATCGAGTTGGCCGGCATCGGCCCAGGCCCATTCTGCAACATGATGTTGAGTGACATGGGTGCCGACGTGATCCGAGTCGATCGCGCCGGTGCCGTTCGGGGCGGCGATCCCAACGTTCCGCCGGCCGACGTGATGGGACGGGGCCGCCGCTCGATCGGCGTCGACCTCAAGTCGCCCGAGGGTGTCGAAACGCTGATGCGCCTGATCGAGAGTGCCGATGGCCTCACCGAGGGCTTCCGGCCCGGCGTCACCGAGCGGCTCGGCATCGGCCCCGAGGAGTGCATGGCGCGCAACCCGGCCCTCGTCTACGGACGCATGACCGGCTGGGGGCAGGAGGGACCGTACGCCCAGGCGGCCGGCCACGACATCAACTACATCGCCCTCGCCGGCGCGCTCGACTCCTATGGCCGTCGCGGTGAGGCACCGGTACCCCCGATCAACATGGTCGGCGACTTCGGCGGCGGGGGTATGTACCTCGCCTTCGGCATGGTGTGCGCGATCCTCGAGGCTCGCTCATCGGGTGAGGGCCAGGTCGTCGACGCGGCGATGGTCGATGGCGCCGCTTCGCTGATGTCGTTCATCCACGGCTTCCGGGCCATGGGCATCTGGAACGACGAGCGCGGCACCAACATGCTCGACACCGGCGCACACTTCTACGATGTGTACGAGACGAGCGACGGCAAGTATGTGTCGATCGGCTCGATCGAACCCCAGTTCTACGCGGAGTTGCGCGAGAAGCTCGGCCTCGATGACCCCAAGTGGGACCAACAGATGAGCCGCAACGAGTGGCCCGCCTTCAAGGAGGAGCTGGCTGCCATCTTCCGCACGCGAACTCGTGACGAGTGGTCTGGACTGATGGAACACACCGACATCTGCTTCGCGCCGGTGCTCTCGCTCGGCGAGGCGCCCGAGCACCCGCACAATGTTGCTCGAGGCACGTTCACCGAAGTCGCCGGAATCACCCAACCGCGCCCGGCCCCCCGGTTCAGCCGCACCGACTCCGAGATCCAACGTCCGGCCCCTCATGCCGGCCAGCACAGTGACGAGCTCCTTGCCGAGTTCGGGTTCGACGATTCCGAGATCGCGTCGCTGCGTGACTCAGGAGCCGTTGCCTGACGATGGGCACCGCCGTCTTTGTCCACGCTCATCCCGACGACGAGGCCATCGCCACCGCGGGCGCGATGATGCAGGGCGTCGACCTGGGTCACCGGGTTGTCGTCGTCTGTGCCACCGACGGTGCCGTCGGCGAGGCGCACGAGAGCAAGATCCCTGACGGTTCGACGCTGGGTGAGGTCCGCCGCCAGGAGATGCACGCGGCGGCCGAGATCATGGGGCTGCATAGGGTTGCCTGGCTCGGCTACCGCGACAGCGGTATGAACGGAGAGCCGACGAACGACGACCCGGACTCTTTCTGGCAGGCCGACGTCGACGAGGCGGGGGAGCGGCTGGCCGAGATCCTGCGGGAGGAGTCGGCCGACCTGCTCACGATCTATGACGAGATCGGTGGCTATCACCACCCGGACCACATCCAGGTCCACCGGGTCGGGAAGCGGGCCGCAGAGCTGGCGGGCACGCGCCTCGTTTTCGAGTCGACGATGAACCGGGAGCAGATGAAGTCGTTTGCGGACGATCCCTCGTTTGGCGACATGGATCTTTCCGAAGAAGAGCAAGAGATCGCGCGAGCCGAGTTCCGCAGCCAGGAGTTCGGGACCCATGCGGCACAGATCACTCACGCGGTGGACGCCACGCCCTGGATCGAACGGAAACGGGCGGCCATGGCGGCCCATCACTCCCAGATCGACGAAGACACGTTCTTCCTGCAGCTCCCGGACGAGGCATTCGCGACAGCATTCGGGACTGAGTGGTTCGTCCGTCATGGTGCGACCAGGGTCGGTGAACCCTACGAAACCGACATCTACGCCGACCTTTGACCCCCCCCCGGTTTCAAGAAACGATCCGATGGGGACTACATGTCGATGGCTTCGGCGACTTCGACGCTCGACACGGAGTTGGCGAGCACGGGGCAGCCCGTGGCGATCTGAGGCGAACACGTACTTGGTCATGACTCTTCCCCCTCGGGGATTTGTGTTGTCGGCCAATCGATGAACGCCAATGGTGGGAATCGACAGCTTCGCGGAGAAAATGCAGTCATGTCCGCTGACTCCAAGAGCACTGCCATCAAGAACACTGTCGTCAAGGTGAACGCCATCACGGTTCCCAGCGATCTGGGCGATGAGGTCGCCAAGCGGTTCGCCGCCCGGGCCGGCGCCGTCGATGGGATGTCCGGTTTCCTGGGCTTCGAGCTACTGCGCCCGACCGACGATCGCGAGACATGGCTGGTGATCACGCGTTGGGACGACGAGGAGTCGTTCAAGGCGTGGACCCAGTCGGCCCAGTTCCGCGACGGCCACAAGGCCGCGCTCGCCGCTGGCGGCGAGGCGCCGGCGCCCCTTCCCATCAGTGCCGAGCTGTGGAGCTTCGAAGTCGAGGTCGATCGCGCCGGCTCGTGATCCGCGACTTCCACAGCGTTGTCAGCTGGGCGTTCGTCATCTCGAACGGCCTGGTCGGACTGTGGGCAGTCGCGGCGCATCAGTGGCCGGTGGCGCGCCGCAGAGCCGGCTGGATCGCCGTGGGTGTAGCTCAGGCGATCATCATCGTCCAGGTGATCCTGGGCGTCGTGCTCCAGTCATCAGAGGACATCGACAGCGGCCAGCATCAGCTCTACGGCTTCGCCGCGTTCATGAGCATCGGCATCATCTTCGCCTACCGAAACGAGATGCCGGACAAGCCGTACCTGCTCTACGGACTTGGCAGCCTCTGGCTCATGGGCCTCGGCCTCCGCGCCATCTACCTCGTGTAACTACAACATTTCGTCAGACAACAGCGTCAACTGCAACTTTTGTCTGACGAAATGTTGTAGTTACATCGCCGGGGAGATCCCCAACGCCGCGTAGTTCTTTTCCTCGAAGTTCTTGCGGAACATGTCGCGCAACTCCGCGGCGGCCTCGTCGTAGGCCTCGGGATCATCCCAGGTGTCGCGCGGGTTGAGGATCTTGTCGTCCACGCCGGAACAGGACATCGGCATCCTGACGCCGAGGGTCGGTTCCGTCTGCAGTTCCATGCCGTCGAACTCGCCATTGAGCGAGGCATCGAGCAGCGCACGGGTGGCCCTGAGCGACATGCGATCGCCCTTGCCGTACGGGCCGCCGCTCCAGCCCGTGTTGAGCAGGATGCAGCGGGTGTTGTTCTCCGCCATGCGCTTGGCGAGGAGTTCGGCGTAGACCGCCGGCTTCTGCGACATGAACGGCGCGCCGAAGCACGACGAGAAGTTGGGCTCGGGCTCGGTGACCCCGACCTCGGTACCGGCCAGCTTCGAGGTGAAGCCCATGACGAAGTGGTACATCGTCTCCTCGGCGCTGAGGATCGACACGGGCGGGAGGACGCCGAACGCGTCGGCGGTCAGCAAGACGATGGTCTCCGGGTGCGGGCCGGCGGCACCGGCACGGACGTTGGGGTTGGTGTCGAGGCCATAGGCGAAGCGGGTGTTCTCGGTGACCGAGCCGTCCGTGAGATCGAACTCCTGTGGGTCGGTGTCCTCGATCGCCTTGCCCGGCAGTGCCGGCACGTTCTCGATCAGGGTGCCCTTCATGGACATCGCGGCGGCGATGACGGGCTCTGCCGACTTGTCCAGGTCGATCAGCTTGGCGTAGCAGCCGTCCTCGAAGTTCGAGATGCCCGAATCGGTCCAGACGTGCTCGTCGTCGCCGATGAGTTCCCGGTCGGGGTCGGCCGACAGCGTGGTCTTGCCCGTGCCGGAGAGACCGAAGAGGATCGCGGTGTCGCCACGCGCGCCGACGTTGGCCGAGCAGTGCATCGACAGCTGGCCCTTCTCGGGCAGGACGAAGTTCATGATCGTGAACATGGTCTTCTTGTTCACGCCGCAGTAGTCGGCCTTGCCGAGGACCAGACCGACGCGATTCTCGATGTCGATGATCACGGCCCGGTTGGACTTGGTGCCGTCACGCTCGGGGTCGCACTCGAACGACGGCACATTGATGAGGGTCCAGCCGGCTTCGGCGCGGTCGGAGTCCTCACGGACGTTCTTCGGGAACATGATGTTGCAGAAGTACGCGTGGGTGGCGAACTCACCGACGAAGCGGTAGGGCTCGGCGAAGGTGGGATCCCAGCCGCAGAAGACGTCGGTCACGTAGAGGTGCCGGTTGCGTTCGTTCAAGTGCTCGATCACACGGGGGAGCAGGGCGTCGAACGTGTCGGCGTCGAACTTGGCGAAGCCGTTCTTCCACCAGACACGATCGGTGGTCGCGGGACGATCGACACAGAAGGTGTCGGCAACGGGGCGACCGGTGCACGCCGGGTCCGAGTAGTAGACGAGGGGACCATCGATGCCGAGTGCGGTCGGGAAGGCCTTCTGGGCATTCTCAGGACCCCCCATCTCGACGCGGCCGCGGTCGTTTGCGATCGCCTCGTGGAAGAGCTCGTCCTGGGTGAGTCCGTAGCGCAGCTCGGGGCCCCGGAGTCCGAAGGCAGCGTCGAGCTGACCGGAGACGTCAGCGTTGCTTGTCATGGGTTGCTCCCGGCTCGGTAGACCAGACTCGAATCAACTGTCTCGCCATCGGCGCCGGAGTCCCGTTCCTGAGCGTGGCACCGATCCGTCAAACCTAATCAGTGACAAGGCCCCTGTCGGGATTGGGCCGACACAAGTTTGTGATCTCACCTATCGTTTGGGCAGATCAGCTATCGATTCCCGATGGAGGGCGGTCGCAGTGGCAGTCAACGCGTTCATTTTGATCCAGGCCGAGGTCGGCACGGCGGGCGATGTCGCCCGCGAGACCGGCGCGCTCGCTCAGGTTCTGACCGCCGAGGTTGCCATGGGCCCCTATGACGTGATCGCGCGCGCTGAAGCCGACACCATGGACGAGCTCGGATCCGTCGTCGTCAACGCGATCGGCAATGTCACAGGCGTCGAACGCACGCTCCTCTGCCCGATCGTCAACCTCTGACCCCACAGCTTTCCCGACGACGAAGTCGGGCGTCGGGAAGTCGGCTGGGCTAGAGGTCGGGGGTGGTCATGTCGACTTCGGAGCCGAGGCGCAGCGTGGTGGCGCGGCCATCGTCGTCGAGCGTGAACTGCACCCGTTGACCGGGGCGCAGCATCCGGAAGATCGAACCCTCGAGGGCGTCGTCAGCCAGATCGATGTCGTTGAAGTTGCTCTCGTCGACGAGGACTCCGTCGCCGGATCCTGGGTCGAAGCTCTTGATCACGCCCTGCATGGGTGCGCAGCGTAGCTGGCCGAAGCGGCGACCGGCGACGCGGAGCCGGTACCATCCGAAGCCGTGCCACGCTCTGCCTTTGACGCCGCCTCCCTCCGTGCTGTAGTGGTCGCATTCCGCGACGCCCTCAACGATCACCGCGAGGCGATCAACAACCTGAACGTGTACCCGGTGCCCGATGGCGACACGGGTACGAACATGTCGCTCACCCTGCGCTCAGTGGTCGAGGAACTCGACGCCGCGGAGCCGGACATGGCCGGCGTTTGCCAGGCCATCGCCCACGGCAGCCTCATGGGTGCCCGTGGCAACAGCGGCGTCATCATGAGCCAGATCCTGCGCGGGTTTGTCGGTGTGACCAAGCAGCATCCCGAGATCACCGCCCCCGTGTTCGCCGAGGCGCTCGCCGCCGCCGCCAAGGGTGCCTACGGCGCCGTCGGAAACCCGGTCGAGGGCACGATTCTCACCGTCGTTCGTGAAGCGAGCGATGCGGCCGTCCTCGCCGCCGCCGAGGGCCGCGACCTCATCGGGGTGCTCGACGCAACCCGCGACGAAGGTGCCGCAAGCCTCGAACGCACTCCTGGGCTGCTGCAGGTTCTCGCTGACGCGGGCGTGGTCGACGCCGGGGGCGCCGGCCTCATGCTCTTCATCGACGCCGCCCTCAACGTGGCGGATGACCGAGCCATGCCCGAACCACCGGTCACCGCGCCGCCGGTGGAGCCGGTCCGTCCCGACGGAGACGACCACGAGCCCGGCATTGCCGACCTCCGGTACGAGGTCATGTTTCTTCTCGACGCGCCTGACGAGTCGATCGATGGATTCAAGTCCGCGTGGGCCGACGTCGGCGACTCGATCGTCGTCGTCGGTGGTGACGGCATCTTCAACTGTCACATTCACTGTGACGACATCGGCGCTGCGATCGAGTGCGGGATCGCTGTCGGCCGTCCCCACGAGATTCGGGTCACCGACCTGCTCGAGGAGCTCGAGGAGCGAGACTGGGTTCAGGCCGAACTGCCGGACGCAGACGTGGTCAGTGGAGATCCGGTACCCACTGCGGTGGTGGCTGTCGCCGTCGGCAACGGCGTCGTGTCGATCCTCAAGTCGATGGGTGTGCACGCGGTCGTCACGGGCGGCCAGTCGATGAACCCCTCGACTGCCGACCTCGTCGCCGCGGTCGAGAGCGTGCCGGCGCCCGAGGTCGTCATTCTCCCCAACAACAAGAACATCATCCCTGTTGCCGAGCAGGTCGATGCCCAGACCAGCCGGACCGTGCGCGTCGTGCCCACCCGAGGGGTCGCCGAAGGCATCACCAGCCTCATGGCCTACGACCCACAGGCGACGGCAGAGGCCAACGCCGCCAACATGGCGGCCACCGCCGCCGGTGTTGTGGCCGGTGAGGTCACCCAGGCGGTTCGTGACTCGACCTCCGATGCCGGCCCGATCGCCTCGGGCGACTGGATCGGCATCGCTCGCGCTGGGATCGTCAGCGTCCGAGACACGAGCGCCGCGGCTGCCACCGGACTCCTTGAGTACATGATCGACGACGATCATGAGCTGCTCACGGTGATCGCCGGGGAGGATGCTGACGACGAGACCACCTCTGAGATCGAGGCGTGGGTCGAGGCCACCTATCCCGATGTCGAGGTCGAGGTTCACGTCGGCGGCCAGCCGCTGTACCCCTACTACTTCGGGTTGGAGTAGCCGCCGGTGCCGGCGGGCGACCCCGCGCTGACGTTCCGGGACCTCGCCGAGATCCCCGTTGATCGTCTTCGCGGCGTCGGTGAGAAGAAGGCGCAGGGACTCGCGGTCCACGAGATCGAAACCCTGCTCGACCTGCTCCAGCACTACCCCCGTCGATACCTCGACCGCACCCGTCAGGCCCAGATCGGCGAGCTCGTGCCGGGCGATGAGGCGACCATCCTCGGTGTGGTTCGCAGCGCCAGCACTCGACAGATCAAGGGGCGCCGAACGCTGACAAACGTGGTCATCGGCGATGGCACCGGCAAGCTCTCGCTCACGTTCTTCAACCAGCGATGGCGGGAACGTCAACTGAAGCCCGGCATGGAGGTGTTGGTCCACGGCAAGGCCGACGTCTACCGGGGTGCGTGGCAGATGACCGGCCCCGTCGTCGATCTCGTCGGCAATCAGACCGGCAGGATCGTGCCCGTCTATCCGCAATCGGAGAAGGCCGGGCTGATGACGTCGGATCTCGCCAACTTCATGGAAGAGGCGATTGCCCGCTGCCGACCGAGGGGGTTTGCCGACCCGGTCCCGGATGCCGTACTGGACCGCTTCGACTTCGTCACCCGTGAGGCAGCGCTTCTCGGCATCCACGCGCCCGAATCACTCGCGGAGAAGGACGAGGCCCGGCGTCGCCTCGTCTTCGACGAACTCCTTCGGGTGCAACTCGAGCTGGTCCGTCGCAAGCGACGGATCGAGCGGGAGACGGCGGGCCTCGCCCATCAGGTTCATGGCGAGCTCGTCGAGCGCTTCCACGAGAGGCTCCCGTTTCCGTTGACCGCGGCGCAGCAGCGGGCGATCG
>Ga0316204_10011226_pt1 | contig 11290 bp, 8 predicted proteins | sample 6monrhotite_MG_2_FD_205661 | JGI IMG/M metagenome (GOLD analysis project Ga0316204, IMG submission 205661) | Microbial mat bacterial communities from mineral coupon in-situ incubated in ocean water Damariscotta River, Maine, United States -... | ecosystem: Environmental > Aquatic > Marine >...
TGTGCCACTTAAAAATGCAGCAATATCTTCAATCGTTTCTATACGTTGTTCATCCATTTGTACCAACATCCTCCTATTATGGACGACATACTCGATTTCAGACTCATTTCATATTGGAAAAGGCTACATATTGACTAAATGTATTGGGTCAACTTTAATATACATTGTTGATTATGATAGGGGGGCTCTTATGAAAGCAGTGAAGTTTGCCATTTCAGTCGCAGTGATGCTTGGTGTTCAGTTGAGTGCAGTAACTGTTTATGCAAGCCATACTGCTAAAGTTACCTTTGATAATATTTACCCAGGAAATACGACATCTTGTTTTGTTTGTCATAACGGTTCGCCAGGGATACTTACGCTTTATGGTAATGCATATGTTTCAAAAGGCGGTATAAACCTTGGTACTGCGCCAGCAATTGTTGCGATTGAAACACTTGATTCGGATGTTGATACGATTAACAATGTTTTAGAAATTCGTACAGGTACTAGCCCGAATAACTCTACAGCTCTCGTTAATGCAGTAGTTGCAACAAATTTAATGAGTGGCGATATATTGATATCAGGGCCAAATGTCGGTGGGGTCACGCTTGCTCCAGTGGCGGATCCCTATGTGGAATTGGGGCTAAGTTTGCCTGCGGGGCAAGCAATTTTAGGCGGAATTAAAACTGCTTTCAGCCTTGGAACTCTAGGTCCTGTGACCATCACTTTCACAGCAGCGGCAGCTTCAGGTATTGTCAAAGCGCATCAAATTACTGGTACAGGTACATCAACAACGCTTACTACAGTCACAAGCCGCTCAGGAAATGTCACTTTCACGCCAACATCTACGGTAGCCACGGTTGTGATTGAATATACAAAACCTGCAAACACTCAGCTTCCGCCGACTACAGGGTGCTTAACCTCAAATATGTTATCTATACCGATGTTGTTATGTTTTGGACTGCTTGTCATGGCTGTTACTTCACGTAGACATCGTAAAAAGTAACTTGGAAACTAGCGAGATAAGAAGGCCACGTTTATCTCGTGTTACGGCGCTAAACTTTTACAAACAATTTCGTACACATCGTTGGATAAACCTTCAGTATCAGCAATGCGTTGGAGTTGGCTACGCATTGCTGCGGAAAAATCTTCTTCCAAACGTTTCCAGTTCATAAAGGACCGCACCAAACGCGCTGCAACTTGTGGATTGAGTTTGTCTAAGAAAAGCACTTGATTGGCAATAAATTGGTAGCCGCTGCCATCTAAAGCATGGAAACATAAAGGGTTTCGTAATGCAAAGCTATTTAATAAGGCGCGAATTTTATTGGGGTTGGTGATATCAAAGTTTTCATGTGTCATCAGTGTTTTTATCGTGGCTAATGTATCTGGCAATGAAGATGTTGCTTGTACAAAGAACCATTTATCCATGACATTACTATCATGCCGCCATTGTTTTTCAAAACTATGCAAGGCAGGCAAGCGTTTTTTACAGTCACAATTTGCCAGTGCTGCGAGCGCTGCATATTGATCAGTCATATTTTCCGCTTCTTTAAATTGGTGATATGCTAAGCTAACACTTGGTTTATCATTGAGCAGAACTAAATAATTCAAACATACATTTTTTAATTTGCGCTGCTGCATTGCTTGATCGCCTAAAGCATCTGTAGCATTTAACTTTTGATAAACGAGTGTTAAATCATCTTTTAACTCTGAGGCGATGAGAGAGGCAAGTTGTTTGCGAACGGTATGAATACGAATGGGATTTGCTAAGCGACATTGTTCAGCAATGTCAGCTTCTGAAGGCAGCATAAGCGCCTCAGCTTTAAGTGCATGGTCTAATGACTGATCGTGAAGCAAATGCGCCAGGGCAGGAATAATATGCGAATCATGACTTGTTTCATGGTTAAGGGTATCCAACAAGCTTTGCATAATTAAGCGTTGTGCTGCTGCCCAGCGATTAAAAGAATCGCTATCGTGTTTCATCAAAAATGCATTGTCTGCTGAGGTATAAGGAAAGTTAAGTTCAACTGGGGCTGAAAATCCGCGTAATAATGATGGTAAGGGTCTTTGTTTCACCTTGATGAAAGTAAAGGATTGTTCAAGGTCCTTGATAAGTAAGGTACGTTCTGAGCCTTTGGCTTCAGCTTCAGTTTCAAGTTGCAAAGCTTGCTCTGTACCATCAGGTAATACCAGCGCGAGCGTTAAAGGAATAAGGAATGGTTTGCTTTCCGAATCGCTGGTTGGGTTCGAGCAACTTTGCTTGCAGTGAAGCGTACAAGTAAGCGCTTCATCATCATATTCCATACGTATTGAAAGGGTAGGAGTGCCTGCTTGTTCATACCAGTTTTGCATTTGTGAAAGGTTGATTTGGTTTGCATCTGCCATAGCAGCAAGAAAATCTTCAGTACATACGGCTTGTCCATCATGACGTTCAAAATATAAGTCCATACCATCACGAAAACCGTCAGTGCCAACAAGACTTTGATAAAGGCGTACGACTTCAGCTCCTTTTTCATACACAGTCACAGTGTAGAAGTTATTGATTTCCATATAACTAGAAGGACGAATAGGATGAGCCATCGGGCTTGCATCTTCAGCAAACTGATGGCTGCGTAACAGACGAACATCTTCGATGCGTTTGACGGCACGCGAGTGCATATCAGCGGTAAATTCTTGGTCACGAAAAACAGTTAAACCTTCTTTCAGGCTAAGTTGAAACCAATCTCGACAGGTAACACGGTTCCCCGTCCAGTTATGAAAATACTCATGACCAATCACAGCTTCAATTGCAATATAATCATCATCGGTAGCTGTTTCAGGGCTGGCAAAGACAAGACGAGAGTTGAAAATATTTAGCCCTTTGTTCTCCATGGCTCCCATATTAAAATCATCGACGGCAACAATCATAAATAAATTTAAATCGTATTCGAGGCCAAAACGTTTTTCATCCCAAGCCATTGCCCGCTTTAAAGATGCCATAGCATGGGCACAATGATTAATATGATGAGCTTCAGTATAGATTTTTAGTGCTATTTCGCGGCCAGAAGTCGTTGTAAAAACATCTTCTACGCAAGACAAGTCACCAGCGACCAAGGCAAATAGATAGCAAGGCTTGGCATAGGGATCCACCCATTCAGCCCAATGTAAGCCGCCTTCCAGCTTGCCAGAAGCTGTTGGGTTACCATTCGAGAGTAAAATAGGGGTTGTCTCTTTATCTGCTGTGATGTGTACGGCAAATGGTGCCATGACATCAGGCCGATCTTGGTAATAGGTGATGCGGCGAAAACCTTGCGCCTCACATTGGGTACAATAATTTCCTGATGAACGGTACAAACCTTCGAGCGCAGTATTGTTCTCGGGGTTAATCATGGTGCAAATTTCGAGCTCAAAAGCATCAGGAACATTTGGAATCGTTAGTCCTGTCTTGTGTAGTTGGTATGCTTGCGCGGGTAATTTGTTCCCATTTAGTTTTATGCTATGCAATAACATACCAAAACCATCTAGTTCAAGCGTACTGTTCTTCGCGACATTTGGGTTCTGTCTATATTTGACCGTAGAGACGATTTGAGTGGATGTTGGGTTTAGTTTAAACCGTAAACTGACATGATCAACTAGAAAGGAAGGGGGCTGATAGTCTTTTAAATATATGTTTTGTGGTTTTTTCATAACGAAACTTTAAAGATTAAACCCAGTAAGGCAACCATGCCTCACTGGATTTCATTGATGATTGTTAAACGATCTTATTTATTTAAAAAGCTTATTGAAAAATACTTGCATTTGTTGCCAAGAATCTTGATCAGCTGTTGGGCTGTATGCGAAAGGAAGTTTATATTTCTTTGCAAAGTCATCTGCGGCAGGGCTAGTGAATGAGTGTGTAACACCTGGGTAAATTTTAAGTTTATAATCAACATCTGCTGCTTTCATTTCTTGCTCAAATGCTTGAACTTGTTTTTGTGGGACAAAAGCATCAGCACCACCTGTAAACACTCTGATTTTAGCTTTGATTTGCCCTTTTTTTACGGGTGTTTCAGTGCCAAGACCACCATGGAACACCACAACGCCATCTAAATCAACACCAGCTCTAGCCATATTTAAAGCGATACCACCACCCATACAGTACCCGATGGCTGCTGTTTTTGTTGTATCAACAGTAGCTTGAGCCAACAGAACATCGAGTCCAGCTAAAAAGCGTTGTTTCATATTGGCCTGATCACTCATTACAGCCATCATGAATTTTTTTGCATCATCAGGGTGGCTAGCTAATTTCCCTGTGCCATACATATCAATTGCAAAAGCAGTATAACCTAATGCAGCTAACATTTCAGCACGTTTGCGCGCATAATCATTGTGTCCCCACCATTCATGAACGACAAGGATACCAGGGCGTTTTCCTGAAATAGTATCGTCAAAAGCGAGGTAACCAGTCAATTCAGTTTGATTAACTTTATAAACAATTTCTTTCGTTTGTATTTTAGCGTGAGCTGTTGCACTTATTGATAGTAATAGTGCAACCATGATTATTTTATACATAGTATCTCCTTATTTTGTTCGCATGATAAGCTTGATTGCATGGTTGTACATGCGCTAAAAGTACTATTTTTTTAAGGGTTGATGCTTAAAGTCAGACTGTAGAAGTGTTAAGTTGTTTCATGATCAAGGCAATCCTGCAATTTCTCTTCATAGGTTTCTGCTTCCTGCTGACGTTGCCACATGACAGCGTATTCGGCATTTTTGGCAAGAAGGGAGGTATGCGTGCCTTGCTCAACGATTTTCCCGTCTTTGAGCACAAGAATTTCGTCTGCATCTATGATTGTGGACAGGCGATGGGCAATCACAAGCGTGGTTCTATTTTGGGAAGCCACGCGCATGGACTCTTGAATTTCTTGTTCAGTATTAGAATCAAGAGCCGATGTTGCTTCATCAAAGAGTAAAATTGTTGGATTTTTAAGCATCGTTCGGGCAATGGCAACACGTTGCTTTTCACCGCCAGATAATTTTAAGCCGCGTTCACCCACAACGGTATCATAACCTTCGGGTAATGTTTGAATGAAATCATCAATGCGGGCAAGTCTTGCCACTTCAATTACTTCTTGCTCAGACTTTTCAGGCGCACCATAACGAATATTATAAGCAATGGAGTCATTAAATAAGACGGTATCTTGGGGCACGATGCCAATGGCTTTACGCAATGAGTGTTGGCTAACTTTTGCAATAGATTGCCCATCAATACGAATATGCCCTGAATCCACATCATAAAAACGAAAAAGAAGCCTAGAAATCGTTGATTTTCCAGAGCCGCTTGGCCCTACAATCGCGACTGTCTTTCCTGCGCCCACTTTGAAGCTAATATTTTTTAGAATTGGGCGCTCTGGTGTATAAGCGAAGTTCACCTGATCAAATTCAATCTCGCCTTGGTTACTTTTTAAATCTGGCGCATGAGGAGCATCTTTAATTTCTGCAGGAACCTCAAGCAGCTCAAACATTTTATCCATATCAATAAGACTTTGTCTGATTTGGGCGTAAACAAAACCAAGGAAATTTAAAGGCAAGTAGAGCTGAATGAGAAAGGTGTTCACCAAAACAAAATCACCAATCGTTAGCTTGCCCTGAACCACACCATCAGCAGCCATCCACATCACGATGATTAAACCGATGCCGATAATAGCGCCCTGACCAACGTTGAGTAGCGATAAGCTTTCTTGACCTTTAATCGCTGCAGACTCGTATCCAGCAAGCGATGATTCAAAACGTTTATATTCATGTTTCTCATTGCCAAAATATTTAACGGTTTCATAGTTTAAAAGACTATCAATGGCCTTGGTATTGGCCTCGCTATCTTTTTGATTCATATCACGGCGAAATTGCATGCGCCATTCGGTAACCAGCAAGGTAAAAGCGATATAAGCAGTAATGGTAGTGAAAGTAACCGCGGCAAAAGCAAAATCATATTTATAAAACAACACACCTGTGACAAAAAGAATCTCAAGCAATGTCGGTAAAATATTAAATAAGGTGAAACCCAAAATAAACTGAATGCCTGCCGTACCACGCTCAATTACACGCGATAAACCACCCGTTTGACGCTCAAGATGAAAGCGCAAAGAAAGGGCATGTAAATGTTTAAACACCGTTAAACCAATGGCTCTATTGGCATATTGTGCGACACGAATAAAAATAAAGTCGCGCAATTCACCAAAAAATTGCGAAAGTATACGAGCGCCGCCATAAGCAAGAATCAACCCCAATGGCAGCACAAGCAGCGTGGCATCTACAGAAAGAGCATCAACAGCATCTTTATAAAAGAAGGGTACGTAAACACTGATAACTTTGGCTAAAACAAGGCAAATTATGGCAAGCACAACACGTATACGCAGGTCAGGGCGGCTTTGGGGCCATAAATAGGATAATAATCCTTTAAGTGTTAACCAATTGTTGCGTGTTGCTGTCTTACCTACAGCATCAAAGTTTTTATGGTTGTTCATTTTCTTTCCTAGGTTATTTTTTCATGGTAGCTGATTGTATATTGCACTTTACTGTTTTATATAATGTATAAAGGTAAGCGCAAACTACGACTTATTGCCCTCGCTCAAGTTTATCCCGCTCTTTTTTTGTTAGTTTTTTCACAATCAAATCATAGGAATCTGTAATCATTTTTTGAATCAAATCTTCAGGCACTGAATCATCCAAAATAATCGTGTTCCAATGTTCTTTATTCATGTGGTATCCAGGAATAATTGCGTCATACATCGACCGCCAAATCAAAGCATCATTAGGATCACATTTTAAATTGATGCCGCGCTCACCAGCGAGTGCAAACATTTTATTCATCACCTTATAAACAGCAGCGTCATCACCAAAGGGGTAGCTCTTTTCAGCACCTTTTTTCGCAAGGATATAAGATTCAATGTTTGCTGGTGTTTGAAACTTCATAAGCAAACACTTTCAGAAATTTAGAGGGATGGAAAGCTTGGGTTTAGTGTAGGTTTTCATCAACAATCCAACCTCGTATGGTAAAAAGCCATATTGGCATGATAGGGTTATTTCCTTGATGATGAAAGCCTGCTTCTGACCCACATCGGTCATTCGCCAACTTGACAGGTTTAGTTTATATTTCGTTAAAGAGAACTTAATATTATGAGTAAAAAAAGATCTGCAGATATGAAAACGGCACTTGATGCTATGCAGATTGGTGAGACTGCTCGATTAGCAACAGCAGCATTTGATGCTATGCAGATTGGTGAGACTGCTCGATTAGCATCAGCAACTTTTGATGCTCTTAAAGTTATGAAAAACTCTCCATTTAATGAGAATTATTCAAAAATAATATCAGGTATTGAAATAAAACATGAATCCAAATGGGACTTGGATGATCCAAGCTTAAAGATGGATCAAGAAGTACAAGCTTCTAATGACTTTAACGAATTGTCTGAAAAAACAAAAACTTTTTTGTTGTACCTATTCCATACCTACTTGCTGGCCATAATGATAGCCATCTTTGTTGCTCAATATTTAGCCGATCAAGAAGGTGTAAAAAAAGAACTGCAAAATAAACTCCAAGCAGTCTCTACTCCTTCGGAGGTAAGATCATTTGTCAGGGCATCTAGAATAAGCTTTGATCGATCAATTCTTAAAGGGTTTCGCGTAACTTCCGCTGATAATCTAAGATTTCGTGAAGGAGCAAGTATGCAATCAAATGTAATAACTACACTTCCCGTAGGATCGCTTGTAGAGGTTATTGATAAAACTAACAGATCATGGTTATTCGTGGAAGTTGAAATAGATGGTATTCTTGAACAGGGCTGGATATCAAGAAGATATACTTCTTATTTCAGGTAGATTAAAAGTAAGAATTGCGGTGACAGTTTACTAAAGACACTTAATGGCGGCTGATATTGCAGAGGAATTTGAGTGTCCGCCTCTGGCCGTTGTGCGACCGTCGAGGTTCGACCCATTTCGGTCACTCGGCGATTAGGAATTATTAGTGAGATGACTAGGTGCTTCATTGCTGTTTTTAGTTAAAGGAGCTAAAATATATTTATCTTTGTGGAAGCGAGCTCTATTTGCGGTCCATTGGAAAGCAGTGACGTGAGCTTTATGTAACAAGGAGAACTGAAAAATGTACGTGACTAAGGTTATTAAATGAGAAAAGTATTGGCAACAGACTTTGGACTTTGGCCTTCTCTCCAAAATTTGGCAACATCCTCTGATGCGATGGTATCATCTGAGAAACAATGGTCATCTCTTGCAAGTTATATATTGCTATATGACCAGATAGTTATCCCCACTGGTAACTTTCAAATTATACCTGTTTTACGAATAATGCTTGGTGAAGATGTCTTTGACGAACTTGTTAAAAACAATGTTATAGTTCTTGCTAGGTATGATAAATGGTTCTCATACTTGGGGAATGGAGTTGGATTAAGACATTTCGCAGTTTCTGAAGGCCCTGGTCAATCTGGAAACTTGGCCCACGCTTATTTCAAACCGTTAGATGAAGCAATAGACATTGCTCTTAAACTTACCCTTCCTGCTTCCTCCAGAGAAAGGGCATCCAGTATTTCTAACCTCCTGATAGACAAGGTTATACCTGTTACAAATGATTTTAAATATCAAGATTTACGAAAAGAGACATATAAAGATGTGTTAGGAAGTCCATATTTACGAGACTTTATGGACATCAAGAAAGGTAAAAGTCTTAACAAGCTAAGGGGCGTTAATAAGAACCAAGCTGTTGTATTTTCACCACACATCACCCCTGAGGAAGGCACAAATAAAGAGATATGGTCGCTTTTAAGGGTTGCGTTCGAAAACTTTGTATTGCGAATAGGCTCTGATGCAGAGGTAAATGAAATTACAGGTGATGGGAGCACACTAGCGATATTAAATGGGAAAGGTCAGCGTGCTGGTGCCGCAATTGAAGGGAGGGCAGCCTTTTCTAAAATACAAGAAATAAGTAGTATTCCAGATGTAGGGCAGGCTTTTGCAGCAAAGAAACTTTCACCTGAACAGCTGTTGGATTTGAGAATGTCTGAGCAAAGCCAAGTTTTTAGAAACTGGTTAGCGCAGCCTGCAGAGGTTGAACTATCGGGCGATACTGTGGAAAGGTATCTTGAATCTCTTGAGGAAAAGGGCTTTCTTGAAAAAATACCAACTAAAATTATCAGGCTTGTGACAACAGGCGCAATTGGGGTATTCGATCCAGCGGCAGGCATAAGTGCTGCTGCATTTGATAGCTTAGTTCTTCCTCGACTCTTCTCAGACAGTTCACCTAAAGTGTTTTTGCAGGAAGTTAAGTCAATGCAACTTCAAAGCAAACCTCAAAAAGTGATAGCCCCAAGGCCAAAGTACTGACAGCTACAAAAAAGACCGCATGGTCTTTCCCTTAATATGTAAAAGGGGGACGTTACCTTTTAGCTTTTGGATGATCCTCGACGGTCGCATAACGACCCAGATTGTGTGAAAACGTAGGTTTATTAGCGAACTTTTTTGGATTCAATATTCATTCTTTCTGACCGTCCACTTCTGGTCCAGGCTGTGTGAAAACATAACCTATTTATGATATAATTACCTCACAAGATTGAGGGGTGATTTCATGAAGCGTTTTGTTGAAGGTGAGGGTCGCAACCAAAGTACATTGTTTCCAGAACTACTTGATGATTATGTTAATGAAGATAACCCTGTTCGGGTGATTGATGTTTTTGTTGATGAGCTTGATTTGGGCAACCTTGGCTTTGCAGGTGTTCAACCCCATGCAACTGGCAGGCCTTCTTATCATCCTTCAATTCTACTGAAAGTTTATATTTACGGTTACCTCAATCGCATTCACTCAAGCCGTCGTCTTGAACGAGAGACGCAGCGCAATGTAGAAATGATGTGGTTAACCGGTCGGTTGATGCCTGACTTCAAAACCATTGCAGATTTCCGTAAGAATAATGGCAAAGCTATTCGCAAGGTATGCCGTGAGTTCATTGTGTTGTGTAGGAACCTCAATCTGTTTGCAGAATCACTTGTAGCCATTGATGGTAGTAAATTTAAAGCTGTGAATGCCAGAGAGAAAAACTTTACCCGCGCAAAAATGAAGAAACGCCTCTTACAGATTGAGGAAAGTATTGATCACTACTTTAGCCAACTGGATAACGCTGATTCTCAGGATAGTTCTAAATCAGATACTCCAGACCAGCTCCAGGATAAAATCACCAAACTCAAAGCTGAAATGAGTCGCCTAAAAAAGCTTGAGAGCAGGATGCTGGAGCATCCTGATAAACAAGTCTCGTTCACTGATCCTGATTCACGCTCCATGATGTCAGGTGGTGGAAAAGGTCTGGTTGGTTACAATACTCAGGCTGCTGTAGATTGTGAAAACCACCTGATTGTAGCGCACGAAGTCACCAATATTGGCAACGATAGAAACCAGCTTTCATCCATGGCAAAAAAGGCACAACAGGTTATAGGTAGTGAAAATCTAAGGGTGATTGCTGATCGAGGCTACTATAAAGGCGAAGAAATACTGGCCTGTGATGAAGCTGGCATAACAACTTATGTTCCTAAAATTCTGACATCAGGAAGCAAGAAACATGGTAGGTTTAGCAAGCAGGATTTCAAATACTTAACCGATACCGATGAATATCTATGCCCTGCTAAACAACGATTACCATGGCATTATATTGTTAAAGAAGGTGGTCGGGATATGCACTGCTATTGGAACAGAGCAGCTTGTAAGAACTGTTCAATAAAATCGCAATGTACTCCAGCCAAAGAACGCAGAATTAAACGCTGGGAACACGAAGCAACCCTTGATGCCATGCAGTCTAGGTTAGACCAGAACCCAGATGCGATGTTAATTCGTAAAAGTACAGTTGAGCATCCCTTTGGCACCATCAAAGCGTGGATGGGTGCAACACATTTTACGATGAAAACGCTCAAGCATGTCAGCACTGAAATGAGCTTACATGTACTTGCCTATAACCTGAAACGCGTTATGAAAATCATCGGCATAAAACCACTAATCGAAGCTATTAGGGTGTAATACCCTCTGGTTTGTCGGGTATTATATTTATTTGAAGCTCTATAACGACTGAAATTGGGATCTCAAACCCAAACTGAGACTTATTTGCTTAAAAAATACCTTCAAGTTAAGTTCAATCTTAGTCTGGGGAAATGACCCTGTGTTTTTACACAGCCTGGACCCAAAGCATCGGTAATCGGGCTGGCGTATAGAGCCAAGCTCCTAGTATACTTGTTTAAGCAAGCTCAGGAGGATTACCATGAATTATCATGTTGCATTAGATGTCTCACTGCGTTCGGTTTCTAT
>Ga0316204_10011227_pt1 | contig 11288 bp, 9 predicted proteins | sample 6monrhotite_MG_2_FD_205661 | JGI IMG/M metagenome (GOLD analysis project Ga0316204, IMG submission 205661) | Microbial mat bacterial communities from mineral coupon in-situ incubated in ocean water Damariscotta River, Maine, United States -... | ecosystem: Environmental > Aquatic > Marine >...
ACAACAACAGCAAATATTGCAGTAGGATTAGCTAATGAGGGTAATCGTGTTGTAGCGGTTGACTTTGATATTGGTTTACGTAACTTAGACATGATTTTAGGTCTTGAAAATCGTATTGTTTATGATGTTGTTGATGTTATGGAGGGTAAATGTAATCTTTCTCAGGCACTAATTAACGACAAAAAAAGTAAAGGTCTATTTTTCTTGCCAGCTTCACAAACAAATGATAAAGATGTTTTAGAGAGAGAAAAAGTCAAAAATTTAATTGAAGCACTTAGAAATGATTTTGATTATATTTTAGTTGATTCTCCTGCTGGTATTGAGAGTGGGTTTGAACACTCTATTGCATTTTCTGATCGCGCGCTTATTGTATCTACCCCAGATGTTTCTGCTGTTCGTGATGCTGATCGTGTTATTGGTATAATTGATGCAAAAAGTGAGAAAGCAAAAAGAGGAGAAGAGGTACAAAAGCATGTTATTGTAAATCGTATTAAGCCTGATATGGTTGAACGTGGCGATATGCTTAGTATTGATGATGTGCTTGGAATCTTAGCTTTACCATTAATCGGTGCGGTTCCTGATGATGAGGGCGTTGTTAGTTCAACAAACACAGGTGAGCCAATTGTAAGAAGCGATAAAGCACTTTCAGGTGAAGCGTATCGTAGAATTACAAAAAGAATTATGGGTGAAGATGTTGACTATATGGATCTGAAAGCAAAGAAAGGGTTTGCTGCAATGTTTAAAGGACTTTTTAAATGAGTCTAATAGAGAAATTTTTTGGAAAGAAGAAAGCTAGTGCAGAATCTGCAAAAGATCGTTTAAAAATTATGCTCGCTCATGAGCGTGCAGATAATAGTTTTCCATTTATGGATGATTTGAGAAAAGATTTAATTGAAGTTATTAAAAAATATACTGAAGTTGAAGATATACATATCACAACTGAAAAAAATCGTGACATTGACCTGCTTGAGGTTGAAATAGTTTTAGGTAAAAGTACAAAACATTAATGTCAAGAAAGAGCAAAAAAAGAGCTAAAAAATCTTTTCATCTATCTAAAAAGAGAATTTTAGCAATTCTTTTAGTTGCTATTTTTGCAGTTGGGATTTCACTTTCAATTGGTCTGCTTAGTTTTGAACTTGGTAGTAAACATGCAAGTGAGAAGCTTGAAAAAAAAGAGATAGAAATTAGTAAGCTTAAAAAACTTCAAGACTTACTTGAAAGTAGTCAAAAAGAGATAGCTGAATATGACCTTGGTATTTCAGAAATTGATGATTTAAGAGCTTCAGAAGAACATGATAAAAAAGTTTTACAAACTAAGAAAAAGTCAAAAGAAGATCATACAACAACTTCAAGAAAACCTCGTATTGCAATAATTTTAGATGATATATCATTCTCTTCTCAAGTTCATCGTATTAAAAGTCTTGGGCTTAGGGTAACTATGTCTTTTTTACCTGCAAATGCTATTCATCCAAATACACCAAAGATGGCTGAAAATGAAGAGTTTTACATGGTTCACCTACCGCTTGAAGCTATTTCTCATTCTCACGCTGAACCAAATACTTTGCATGTTACAGATTCAGCCCAAAGAATTGATACAACGATAGCAAAAATAAAAAAAGATTTTCCACGTTTAATGTTCTTAAACAACCACACAGGAAGCCTATTTACTTCAGATTATAGAGCAATGGCTCACCTTTATGACTCTTTAGACAAATATGGACTAACCTTTGTAGATAGTAGAACAACTAGTAAAACACAAGCTCCTCGTTTGTGTAAAGAAAGAGCTATGAACTACATCGGTAGAGATGTTTTTTTAGATCATGAAAATAGTGTAGAGTATGTTCAAGGTCAAATTAGAGAAGCAATTAAAATAGCAAAAGTTACAGGCTTAGCAATTGCCATAGGACACCCTCGTAAAGAGACATTGAAAGCTATAGAGAGCTTAAAAGATGAACTTAGTAAAGATATTGAACTTATATATTTAAATCAAATTTAGATGCAAACTTTTAATGAGATTCCCCAAGAGCTTACAAAAATAAAGACTCCACCAAAACAACTTTTTTACAATGGCAATCTTTCACTTTTAGATAAGCCTAAAGTCGCAATTGTTGGGTCACGTGCAATGTTAAACTATACAAGGATGTTAGTTCATGAGCTCTCTTCAAAGCTAGCACGCGCTGGAGTTGTAGTTGTGAGTGGTGCAGCTTTGGGTGTTGATGCTGCTGCTCATCGTGCTGCGATTAAAAGCACAATTGCTGTAATGCCAACTTCACTAGATTTGATATATCCAAAAACGAATAAAGAGATGATAGAGCAGATTTACAAAGAGTCGCTTGCAATAAGCGAATACCCAAAAGGTTCACGCTCTAGCAAATATAGTTTTATTGAGCGAAATAGATTAGTTACTGCTCTTAGTGATGCTGTTGTAATTGCACAAGCTGATATATCAAGTGGTTCAATGCATAGTGCACGCTGGGCATTAGAACAGGGTAAGGAACTATTTGTGTTGCCTCAAAGAGTAGGTGAGAGCAATGGTACAAATGCACTTTTAGCCTCTGGTGATGCTCAAATAATTGACAATATAGATACTTTTGTTGAACGTTTTGGAGTACTCTCAGAACAGATAGATGATGAGCTTTTAAATTGGTGTTCTACTAACTCAGATTATGAAGAGGCCTATAGGCGTTTTGGTGAACAACTTCTTGAGTATGAGTTAGATGGTAAGGTTGCCATTGAAAATGCTAAAGTAATTTTACTTTAATTTGATAAAATAATATTGATACTACTAAAAAGATCGTTTATATTTACAGGCTTATTGATGTAGTTTTTTATACCAGCTTCTTTTGCTTTTGAAATATAGCTATCTTCATTAAAAGCAGTAATAAGAATTATTTTTGCGTTCTTATTAATCTCTAGTATTGCTTTACTCATATCAATACCATTCATGTATGGCATCTGTACATCTGTTATAACCAAGTCAGGATTATGTTCTTGATACATTTTCAATCCGTCTTGTCCATTTTCAGCGATTATTACATTTTCATAATCTAGTGAAAGTATCTCACTCATCTCATGACGAATATCTTTTTCATCTTCTACATATAAAATTAGTGCCTCTTTATTCATTTAAAAACTCTTTTCCTTATTCTCTTGTTTTAGTGGAAGGTAAATTTTAAATGATGCTCCAGATAGAGTATTGTAAGCTTCAAGTTTTCCATTCATATGATCTTCTATAATCTCTTTTGACATATATAAACCAATACCAGTACCATTTTCTTTCTCTTTAGTAGTAAAATATGGTTCAAATATTTCTTTAAGTGTATCTTCTGGGATTCCTCCAGCGTTGTCATCAATTATAATATAAGCACTGCTTTTATCATGTCCAATAGTGATAATAATTTCACCATCTTTCATCTTTTTTAAAACAATAGCATCCATAGCATTAGCTAATATATTCATTATTACTTGAGATAACTCATTTTTCAGGCAAGGTATCACTATGTCTTTATCTTCATTGATGATAAGTCTAATTCTATTATCTTGCAAGGCAGGCTCAATAATATTACAAGCTTGTTCAGCTATTACTGATAGTTTTACATTTTGCCACTCTTTATCTATTTTAAAAAAGTCTCTAAAGTCGTTAATAGTTTTTGACATCTGCTCAATAATACGGATTGCTTTTTGTGTTGATTGATCCATAAGTTCATCATTGAGCATATTTTTTTTATAGGCTCTATTTAATTTTTGAAACATTAGACTAAGTGAATTCAATGGTTGTCTCCATTGATGTCCAATATGACCTATCATCTCCCCCATTGAAGCCATTTTAGATTGCTGTATAAGCATTCTATTTTGATCCCAATTTCTTTTTGTCTCTAGCTTTACACGCTCTTGCAAAACTTCCTCTTTTTGATGTAGCAGTGAAACGTCAAAACCTATAACTATAATTTCATATAGATTTTTATTAGTATCAAATAGTGGTGTAAATGTTAAACGAATTTTGATACTATTTAAATGATTATTTGTAAGTTCAAATACATTTTGATAAGAGTTAAACTCATTTATAGCTTCATGTAACTCTTTTAGGCTATTTGTACTTGTTTCATCTAGGTAGTCAGTAAGGTTTGAGTTCTTAGTAATGGGTATCTCATTTGCTAGGATAGAAGATAGTGCTTGATTTGAATATATTATTTTTAAGTTTTTATCTAATTTGAAAAAAATAGCTGCTTCATCAATTGCTTTATTGTAGAGTCCAAAACGAACCTCTTGTTCTCTTAATAATCTTTGATTCTTAAGCTCTTGCATCATTTTATCAATTTTAAGAAGTAGCTCTTCAGTAACATATGGCTTTTTTAAGAAGTCATTTGCTCCATTTTTAATTACGCGAGCTATCTTTTCTGGTTCTGTTGTACCTGAAAGAATCATAATTGGCATTAATAAATTTGCTTTATCTCGCTTAATTGCTGTTACAAGACGATTCCCATCCATTATGGGCATCTCTAAATCTACCATTGCAGCATCAATTTTAAACTTTTTCATTTTTTTTAGAGCATCTTTACCATTTATAGCATCTACTACTTGAAAACCTCGTTTAGATAATAGTATTCGTAAATGATTTCGCATAAAATTTGAGTCATCTACTACTAAAATTGTTAATGAAAAGTTTGTAGATATACGCTCTATTAATTGAACAATTTCCAGTTCCATATCATGAAAATGGCGCTCTTTTGTTATATAATCAATAACAATTCCATAGCTAAAAAGATGCTCTCTTCTATCTCTATCACGATCAGAGGTCATAACAATTACTCTAATATTTTCATGAATTTGTAAAAATGGTAAAAGATCTTCACCATTTCCATCTGGTAAGATTAAATCTAAAAGAGCGTAAGTGAACTCCTTTTTTAATAAAATAGCCTTAGCTTGAGCTACATCAAATGCTTGAGTTACATCAAAGCCTCTATTTTCTAGTGAAGTCTTAAGACTATTGTTAACGAGTTTAGAATCATCAATGATTAAAATTGACTGTTTAGTCATCAAATCTATTCTTAATCTCTAGAAATTGCTCAAGGTTATCCATGAAAATATCAATCAAATTTGGATCAAAATGTTTTGCTTTATCACGATTTAGGAGATCTAAAATATCCTCTAGTGCCCATGCTTTTTTGTATACACGATTATGACCAAGTGCGTCAAATACATCAGCAATTGCAGTAATACGACCATAAATATGTATATTTTCACCACTTAATCCCCTAGGATAACCACTACCATCCCATTTTTCATGATGCTCATTTGCTACAATTGAAGCAGATAGTAAAAGTTGTTGATTTGAGTGGCGAAGCATCTCATATCCAAGTTCAGCATGAGTTTGCATAATAACAAATTCATCTTCTGTTAATTTACCAGGTTTATTTAAAATGGAATCTGGAATTCCTACTTTTCCTATGTCGTGCATTGGTGAAGCCATTTTTAACTCTTCTGCTTCTTCCATAGTTAGACCATATTTAATAGCTAAAAGTTTAGAGTACTCTGCAACTCTTTTTACATGTTCACCAGTTTCACGTGAACGTGTTTCACCAATTGCTCCCATTGTAGATATAACTTCTCTTTGCGTAGCTAGAATCTCTTTATTTAGATTAACGCTCTCAGTTAAATCTACATAGAAACAAAATATCTCTAAAACACCTTTATCGACCCCTATTATTGGGGTAAAAGAGCTTTGCAAGAAGAGGTCATTTCCCTCTTTACTTGTATGCTCAATCATTTTCTGCCAAGGCTCATTGTTCTGTACATTTGCGAAAAATATTTTTTGGACACTTTTTTTACTAATTAAATTTCTATATTCTGTACCTGTTAAATCAAAACCAAATAGAGTGTTTAACGCGTCACTAGCCATAGTTACTACACCATAAATATTTATTCTACAGAAAAGTGTATTACCTTTTGTCAAAGCTTTTTCAAACTCTTCAATAAAGCTTATCTTTTCATCTAAGGTTTTAGCACTTGAGTAAAGTTTATTCTCTAATCTTTGGCGTTGTATCTCGCGCTTAGTTATGTCTTGTCTAATCGATATAAATTCAATAATATTCTCATCTTCATCAAGAATAGGTATTATTGTTGAATCAACATAATAGACAAATCCATCTTTTGCTCTATTTTTTACAATACCTCGCCATCTTTTCTTTGAAAGAATTGTGTTCCACATCTGTTTAAAAAATATATCAGGCATATCTTCGTGGCGTACAATGTTATGGTTTTTGCCTATTAGTTCAGCTTCTGTATAGCCTGATATATCGCAAAATTTCTGATTTATATATGTAATAATTCCATTTTTATCAGCTTTTGAGACTATTGAACTGGTATCAACCACATCTTTGTATTGAGCCAAAATTTGTTCACTACGTTTAAGTTGTCTTTGCAGTAGTATTTCAGATGAAATTTTTTCTAGTGTCTCAAAAATCTTTTTTAACTCTACTGGTTTAATAAGATAGTTATTAATACCTATGGTAATAGCATCTAGTAAATATTGACTATTATTAAAAGCAGAAGTAATTATTATTGGTACATTCTTATCTATTTCTAAAATCTTAGCTGACATTTCAAGGCCGTTCATTTTAGGCATAGCGATGTCTGTTAAGACAATGTCTGGATGAAACTCACTAAAGAGCGCTAGACCCTCTTCTCCATCTTTCGCAACTAATAGTTCTGAACATCTACCATCTAATAGCTCTTTCATCTCCATTAGAGTATGCTTATCATCTTCAACGTATAATAGTTTCATTTGAGAAAGAGAAGCAAGTTTCATAATATTTACCTATAGGTAGTTTAAAATTAACGACAGTATACTAAATTTTCTACTTATATGTAAGTATATTTTGAATAAAATGTCTGCTAGAGACTTCTTCTAGAACAGTAATAATATCTAGCCTTATTAAGAAGTATAATTATTAACTTAGGTAGTTATATGGCCAATAAAGATCTTAAACGGTTAACTCTTCTTTATGTAGAAGATGAACAAGTAACAAGAGAAGAGCTTGTAGAATATCTTAAAATAGTTGTAGATAAATTATATGTCGCAAATGATGGAGAAGAGGGCCTAGCGCTCTTTAGTGAGTTTCATCCAGACATTGTCTTAACAGATATAGCTATGCCTAAAATGAACGGCCTTGAGATGTCTAAAAGTATTAAAAAATTAGATAGATTAACACCAATTATTGTAACTACTGCTTTTAATGATTCAAAATATATGGCAGAAGCGATTGAGATAGGTATTGATAGTTACATTTTAAAACCACTTAATTTGCAGAGAATGAATGAAAAATTGAACCAAGCTGCTAAGTACTTAGTGAATAACTTGGAATTAAAAAAGAGTGAAAAATTACTTAAAGAGTATAAGAGGGCTGTTGATGAGGGGTCAATTGTCTCTAAAACAGATAAAAATGGAATTATTACATATGTAAATCAGCAGTTTTGTGATATTTCAGGTTACACAAAAGAGGAGTTAATTGGTTCTAGTCACAATATTGTTAGGCATCCAGATGAAAAATCAGATATATATAGAGAGCTATGGAAGACAATAAAAGAGAAAAAAGTTTTCAAAGGTAAGATTAGGAATCTTTCAAAAAGTGGATCTAGTTATTATATAACTGTTGTAATTATGCCAATTTTAGATGAAAATGGTGAGTTAATTGAGTATATTGCTCTACGTCAAGATATAACTGAGATTGAAAAGTTAAATAGTTTTCTAGAAGAACGTGTAGAAGAAGAGGTGATTAAAAATAGCCAAAAAGATCAAGAACATATTAAAACTCTTACTAGTTTTTTAGAAAATAGTCCAAATCCAATTATTATTTATGATAATGAAAAAGTTAGGTTCACAAACAGAAAGTTTTTAAATATTGTACATAGAGATTCAGATGAACTAGTTGGAAGTAGCTTTAAACTTGATTCAATCTTTGAAGAAAAAAAAGGAACTATCTTTTCGCTTGAAGAGATTGATGAAAGCTCAGAGACTAATAAAGTTTCAATCTCTATGAATGTTGGAAGACATATCTATTACTTAATAGTTAGTGATGTTAAATCAGCAGATGCTCAACCTTTAAAAATGTATACATTTAACAATATTACACTTGTAGAGTATCAGAAACTTAAAGTTAGTCACTATAGCGAACGATTAGAAGACTTTATTCAAAAGAGTAACAAAGTGATGCACATGGAAGATAATAGTACTAAACCTGAAGTCCTGCAAGAATATACTGCTGTTGAAGATAATGAAACTAAAAGAAGACTTGATTCTAAAGAGAAAGATGTTTTAAAAAGGTCTAGGAATAATGTTGCTATTAGTTCAATTGAATATAGCAAAGAGATTGATTTTTATGCAATACAGGAAATTGATGAATTAGTTGATTTAGAGACAAAAATAAATAAGGCTTTAACTGAATTTGAACAGATGAAAGGTTTGGAGCAAATTCACGATATAGGTGCAAAGTTATTAAAATACTCATCTACAATTGCACTTTTATTGGAGTTTGAAGATCTGTCATTTGCCATTAACTCTTTAGGAGATTTACTACTTAGGCTTGAAAAGAAAGATATAGATGAGACAAAGGTTAGAAAGATTGAACTTTTTCTATCAAATATTCTATTAGATCTCTCTAATTGGAGATGTACAGTTTTTGTAGACTTTAGTGCTAATGATATTCACTATTTGGACAGTTCACTATTTAGTACAATTTTGCAGTTTGAACTGATTTCTAATGATGCTGATGCTATAGATGATGAAGATGATTTTGAACTTTTTTAGGATGAGCTTATTTTGAGAAAAGTTTATTATATTTTAACTTCTATATTTGCGTTAGCTATCTTGTTTATTGTTTTACTTAACTACAGTTTTGAACGCGGACATGATTTGAATGTCAAATATGGACCGATGGTTGATGCGATTATGGAGATTAAGTATGAAACAACTACTTCGCACCTTTGGTTAGAAAAGATTCTAAGTGGTGATAAAAATGAAAAAATAGATATAGTTAAAAAGCATATTGAAAATGCAAAATGGTATATAAACGCAATGCTAAATGGTGGTGAAAATTATGAGGGTGTTTTTATAGCTCTTAGTGATTTAAAATTGAGAGAAAATATACATGAACTAGATAAAGATTTGAATGAGTATGAAAGGCTTTCATTGGTTAGATATTCGCACTTATTAGATGCAAAAGAAGATGTATCAATAGATAAAGAGTTTGATATTCATTTTGATAAAATTACAAATTCTGCTGATATTATAGAACTTGGTATACAAAAAATTCTTAGATATGAATTAGAAAAATATAAAAAATTAGAAGTTCTTTTAATATTTATAACATTAGCTTCTTTAGTTTTTATACTATGGTTTGTTTATGTTAATGAAAAGAATATACTTAGAATTGATAGACAACTTATGCAGCAAGCAAGATCTGCTCAAATGGGTGAGATGATTGGAAATATTGCACACCAATGGCGTCAACCTCTGAATACAATAGGATTAATAATTCAGAAGTTAAAGTTTTACAATGATAATGATTTTTTAGATGATAATAAATTAAATAGTAGTGTTGAAAAAAGCATGGATATAATTAATGGTATGTCTAAAACTATTGATGATTTTAGAAACTTTTTTGCTCCAAATAAAGAAAAAGAGATATTTCTACTTCACGATTTATTTAAAGATACATATTCTATTTTAGAAGATGTATTTGAAGAAAATCTAATTGATTTTAAAATAGATATGTATGGTAAAGATTTAAAGATAGAGGGTTATAGAAATGATCTCTCACAGGTTATATTGAACTTAATCTCTAACTCTAAAGATGTTCTGATAGAAAAAGAGAGTACATCATCTTTTGTTCAGCTTACAGCAAAAAAAGTAGATAAAAAAATTTTTATAACATGTTGTGATAACGGTGGAGGTATTAATGCTGAGATATTGGATAAAATCTTTAATCCTTACTTTACAACCAAAGATGAGGGAAAAGGTACAGGCATAGGTTTATATATGTCTAAAGAGATAATTGAAAAGCATATGGATGGGAAAATGAGTGTTTTTAATACAGGTGATGGGGTATGTTTCTCTATAGAATTAAAATCAGCATAAGTTCTATTTAAAGAGCAAGAGTAATCTTGCTCTATTACAAACTTAAGAGAAGCGTTTTATAGCTTTTAGAACGTCATCATAATTTGGTTCATTGGTAATCTCTCTTACTAACTGTTTATAGACTATTTTGCCATCTTTAACAATAAATATCGCACGAGCTGCTAAACCTTGTAGTGGACCATCTTTAATTAGCACACCATATGCGTTTACAAAAGATTTAGTTCTAAAGTCGCTAGCGACTGTAACATTTTTAATATAATGAGCTGCGCAATAACGTCCTGCTGCAAAAGGTAAGTCCATTGATACAACTGTTACATCTGTATTAATTAATTTTTCAACTTTTTCATTAAAAGTACGAGCTTCAAGATCACATACTGGAGTATCGATACTTGGAACAGTAATTATTACTTGTAACTTTTTTTGTTTATCACCTAAAGATTTCTCTTTTAATTCTGGAGTAACTACTTTAACAACAGGGGCAATTGAACCAACATTTTGAGTATTGCCAGCTAGAGAGTAAAGTGTGCCTTTAAATGTTACATTTTCATTTGCTTGTAATGAAAGTATCAAAACAGATGAGACCAATAGTAAAAGTGCCTTAATCATAAATATTCCTTTGTATAATTATTTTGGCATTGTACTACTATTTTATAAAATTAGCATCGCATCGCCATAAGAGTAAAATCTATACTTCTCTTTTATAGCTTCATTGTATAGACGGTGCATTTCATCAAGTCCAACAAAAGAGGATACTAGCATTAAAAGTGTAGATTTTGGTAGGTGAAAGTTTGTTAAGAGGTAATTTACTCTTTGTGGCCTATTTTGTAGGTGTAAAAATAGGTTTGCTTCACCGTAACTCTTTTTATGACGTGCATAATACTCTACAGTTCTAGTTACAGTTGTTCCAACTGCTAAAAGTTTTTGATTTGACTCTATAATAGCTTTTGCATTCTCATCTATATGGTAGCTTTCTGAATGCATAGGATGTTCTGTAATTATTTTACTTTCAACTGGTTTAAAAGTCCCAGCTCCAACATGAAGTGTAATATATTCATGTTTATGTGTTGAGGTTACACTCTCAAATAGCTCTTTTGTAAAGTGCAAAGATGCAGTAGGTGCAGCAACAGCACCATTATGTTTTGCAAATACACTT
>Ga0316204_10011228_pt1 | contig 11287 bp, 9 predicted proteins | sample 6monrhotite_MG_2_FD_205661 | JGI IMG/M metagenome (GOLD analysis project Ga0316204, IMG submission 205661) | Microbial mat bacterial communities from mineral coupon in-situ incubated in ocean water Damariscotta River, Maine, United States -... | ecosystem: Environmental > Aquatic > Marine >...
GGACAGCAACAGCTCGTCTCCGTCGAAAACCGTCCACGTGTTCGCAAGGTCTTGCCTCCTGATGTCGCCTTGCGGCGAGGCATCTGACGTCGCAACACCCTCTAGTGTGAGACGCTGGGATGTTGCGTTCCGCAAAGGTACGTCTTCGCAGTTGGCGCGCGCCATACGGCGCGGTCTGGCGAAAGGTGAGGGCTCAGAGAGAAGACGGCATGATCCACAGAGATATGCATTCGTGGTTGGCGCCGCTCGGAGCCGCTCGGAGCTGGGGCGCTGCGTACCCGGGCTTCGTTCGTGCCGGCGGGGGGGGGCTGGGCTGTCAGTACGAGAGCTTCACTCTTGGTGACTCGTCCTCCTACTGCAGCTCGGTGTAGTCGATGACCTCCACCTCTCCCAGGGCCGCGGCCCGCAGCCGTATCGCCTCCGCCGTTCCAACCATCACGATGAGCGCCCGCTCCGGATGCAACATCTCCCCCAGCGCCGCGTCGACCTCCGCCGAGCTCACCTGATCCAGCGCCTTCAGCGTAGCCAGCGGATCATCCCCCGTCAGCGCCTCCCAGGTCGCCAGCCCCAGCCGCTCAGCCGCCGTATCCGCCATAAACAGCGCCGCGTCCTGCTCCGCCCGCCGCACCGCCTCCAGCTCCTCGTAGCTGGCCCCGCTCGCCGCCTGCCGCATCATCTGCAGCGCCAGCGCCGCCGCCTCCACCCCGTAGTCCGTGCTGGGCGCGAAGTGGGCGGTCCAGGCCGGCGAGGAGAGCTGCGGCCAGTGGTTGCTATAAGCGAAGTAGGTCCAGCCCCGGGTAGCCCGAAGCGCCCGGCTGAGGCGCCCGCGCGCGCCGCGTCGACCGAAGACCGCGTTGGCCAGGTACGCCGCCGGCCAGTCCTCTCCCGCCCGACTCACCCCCTCATGCCCCAGCACCACCTGGAGCTGTGAGCGCCCCGGCTTATCCACCAACACCACCCGCGTGCCATCGCGCGGCGGCGGCTCCGGCAGCGGCGGGCGCTGGGGCTGGCTGCCCTCCAGCGCCCCAGCCAGCGCGGCCAGATCCCCGACCGCCCCCGCGTCGAAGGCCCCGGCGAGGCCCAGCACCATGCCCTCGCTCACGAACCAGCGCTCACGGAAGCGCGACGCCTCCGCCAGCGTGACGCCGTTCAGACCCGAGGCGGTGCCGAGCGGGCTGCGACCGTAGGGGTGCTCCGGGCCGTACCAGGCCCGACCGAAGGCCTGAAAGGCGAGCCGGACGTCATCATCCATCGCCGCCGTGAGCTGGCCGAGCTGCTCCCCCCGCGCCGCGTTCAGCTCGGCCGCCGTCCAGCCCGCCTCCGTGAGCGCCCGCCGCGTGAGCGCGATGAACTCGGGCCAGCGGGCGGCCAGCACCCGGGCCTCGAAGCGGGTGGTGTCGTGGGTCGTCTCCATCGTGATGAGCGCGCCCAGCGCCTCGGCCTCCGCCGCGTAGCCGCCGCCCAGCAGGGTCATGCGCGCGGCAAGCCCCGCGAGCCCCGGCGCCTCCTCGACCGCCGCGCCGTGGGACCAGCCCATCACGAAGCGCAGCACCGGCGACGTGGGGTCGTAGTCCAGCATCACCGTCGCCCCGTGGGTCTCCCGGGTGAGGGTGTCGCCGCGCTCCAGCGCCGGCGGCCCCGCCAGCGCCCGCGCGTCCAGCGGCGTCGCCTCGTTCGCCGGCGGCGTCACCTTGACCGCGACCTCCCCGGCGGGCCGCTCGCCGAGCCCGTAGAGCACGACCGCCGCGTCCGGCGTGAGCCAGGACTTCGCGGCGAGCCGCACGTCCTGGGCGCTCACCGACTGGAGCTGGTCGTCCTCCGTGAACGCCCCCCGCCAGTCCCCGGCGACCGTCTGATACCACCCCAGCGCGGCCACCCGCCCCTCGGCGGTCTCCACGCTCTCCAGGCTCTCCAGCAGCGCCAGGTTGCGCCCCCGGGTCACCTCCGCCTCGGTGAAGTCACCGGCGGCCACCGCCGCCAGCTCCGCCGTGAGGGCCTCGTCCAGGGCGAAGGCGCTCACGCCCTCCCGCGCGGTCACCGCGAAGGTCCACAGCGACGCCAGCCGCGTGCCCGTGAGGGCGGTGTCCACCTCGCTGGCGAGCCCCGTGTCCACCAGCGCCCGCCGCAGGCGGCTGCCCGAGCCGCCGACCAGCATGGCGTCCAGCACCGTCAGCGCGGCCAGATCCGGGTTGCCGGCCCGGGGCGCCATCAGCCCCAGGCGCAGGCGATCGCTGGCGGCGGTGATGGGCACCTTGAGCACCGAGCGCTCACCGAGCGGCGCGGGGGTGGGGCTCGCGCGCAGGGGGCGGACCGGCGCGAGGTGGCCGAAGTGTGCCTCCACCAGATCGGCCGCGGCGGCGGGATCCAGATCGCCGGAGATCACCACCGTGGCGTTATCGGGGCCATACCAGCGCCGGTAGAAGGTCTCCGCGTCGTCCAGGCTCAGGCCGCCCAGCTCCCGCGACAGCCCGGAGGGGGGCAGGCCGTAGGGGTGCCCCCGGAAGGCGGCGGCCCAGAGGGTCTCGTTCAGGCGGCTGTCGGGGTGGTTGTCCACCCGGTAGCGCCGCTCGTTGCGCACGATCTCCCGCTCGATGGCCAGCGCCCCCTCGGTGGGGGCGAGGCGCTGCATCCGGGCGGCCTCCATGGCGGCGATGGACGGCAGGGCCACCGGGGGGAAGGCGTGGGTGTAGACGGTCTGATCGAGCCAGGTCCAGGCGTCCGGCTCGGCGGCGCCCATGCCCTCCAGCGCGATGAGCAGATCCCGGGGCTCATAGACCTCGGTGGCCCCGAACATCAGGTGCTCCAGCAGGTGCGCGAGCCCGCTGCCGCCTGGCTCCTCGTCGGCGCTGCCCACCCCGTACCAGACCTGGAGATCGACGGTGGTCGCGTCCGGATCGGGGGCCACCAGCAGCCGCAGGCCGTTGTCGAGGATCGACTCGTGGACCGTCAGCCCGCCGTGGAAGGCGTCGGGGGTGGGTTCGTAAGTGGGCGCCTCGGTCCCCCCGCCGCGCGGAGCGCAGGCGAGCGGGGAGAGCAGCGCTATCAGGAGACGCATCCGGCGCATCTATCTCGTCAGAGGGGCTCGATCAGGGGCGGGGTGATCCGCTCGGAGCGGTACATGGTGTTGTCATCGTCGCCGCCGTCGTGGACGTGCTGTAGCCACCAGACCAGCTCGCCCTCGGCGTTCACCTCGAAGATGCTGTTTACATCGTTCGCGCCCGCCGTGATGAGCGTGTTGCCGTTGGACATCCGGTCCGCGTCGCCCCAGTACTCGGACTGCCAGCCCTCCTCGTTGTCCCCGCCGTAGAGCCAGGCGGTCTCGGCGGTCATGGTCTCCTCGTCCAGCGCCAGCTCCAGCACCCGGGCCACCGTGTTGTCGCCGCGGTTGTCGTAGATGAGGATGTTGCCGCTATCCAGCACGCTGGGCGCGTGCTGGTACTCGAACCAGGTGCCGTCGTAGGCGAAGTCGCCGCCCTCTCCGAGGCGCCAGAGGACCTCGCCGGTGGCGTAGTCGATCTTGTAGATGGCCGACTCGTGGCGCACGCTCAGGTAGACGAAGCCGTCATCGTCGAAGTGCGTCCAGTTGGAGTGGGTCCAGTCCGGATCCTCCCAGTTCGGCTCCAGCCAGTCGAAGGTGTTCCAGCTCCACACCGAGCTCAGATCCGGCGCCATCTCGCGGATGACGTCACCGCGGACGCCGCCCATGAACACCTTCTCCAGCATCAGGTAGTTGCCGTTTGGCAGCAGCTCGATGTGGTGGTGCATGTACTTGTCGTCATAGAAAGTGAGCTGCTCGGGGCCCGCCCAGTGGTAGCTGCCGTCGAGGTTGATCTCTATCGGGTGCTCGCCCGGCTCCACCGAGCCGCCGCCCAGCACGGTGCCCCGCCAGGTCAAGCTCACGTCGTAGTCGGTGACGTTGGAGCCGGGGAGGACGTGGTACCAGACGGGGTAGCCCTCCATGTCGAACATCGCGGGGGTCGCGGGGGCGCCGGCCTTGTGGTTGAGGTCCATCAAGGTCCAGCCGTCGACGGTCTGTGTCGAATCGTGGACGAGGATCTCCGCCTTTACGACGTGGCCCGGCGGCTTCCCCGAGGTCCAGGTGATGGGCTCGAGCTCGATGACCTCGCCGTCGTCGGCGGTGAGCACGACGAGGAAGTCGTAGTCGGTCTCGGGCCGCATGCCGATGACCAGCAGATCGTGCTCCGTGGTGAGTTCACCGGTCACCTTCCACTGATAGTCCCCGCCCGATGGCCCGAACCGGACCTCCGACGTCGCTGACTTGCTCGTGTTCACGCGGACACGGTTCGACAGCACGTTCTCGGCGATCGACACCGTCACGATCTCGCTCGCGGTCAGCGGGGAGTCCGGGTCGTAGTCCACCGTCGTCGGCGTCGTCACCGACCCCAGCTCGGGCTCCTTCGAGTTGTCGCAGGCGAACAGGGAGAGCAGCAGCAGGACCATGACAGGCAGGCTATCACGGCCTCAGCGGGGCTCGATGAGCGGGGTGCTTTCGCGAGGAGGCCGTCGACGAGGCTCAGGAGGGGCCGAGCCCTCGCTTCTCGCTGAACTTCACCAGGCCGTCATTCGCGGTCGTCTGGACCTTCTTCTGCATGAAGCCGGTCCAGCCGAGCAGCAGCCCTATCGGCCCAAGCGCCTGCTTCGCCCAGGTGTGGAAGTCGAAGACATCCGTGTGGGTCACGATCAGGTCGTCCTTGAAGGTGAAGGAGGCGCTGATGCGGTTGTGCACCTTCCGTCCCGTGGCGCTGAAGGTGTAGTGAGCCTCCCACTTCGCGCTGCCCGTCGCGTCATCAGCGGCGACATCGGAGAAGCTCAGCTCCAGATCCTTCCCCCGCTCGCAGAGCATGCGCCACATGGCTGAGGCCCGCCAGCCCTTGAGATCCGGGAAGGCCGGGTCGGAGAACTGCACGTCGGGGTGGTAGCAGGCGGCCATGCCGTCGGCGTCCCGAGCGGAGAAGGCGGTGTAGAAGCGAGTCAACAGCTCAGCGTTGGTGTGCATCATGGACCTCAGAGCGGCGCGGGGACGTTGAGTCGCCAGTAGTGATCGAGCAGCGCGGCGAGGTTCGAGAAGTCGTCCTCGCAGTGAGACAGAGGGATATAGCCCGCGACGCCGTGCTCGTAGGCGGCCATGCGATCTTCTGGAGCGTCCGAGGCGGTCAGGACGAAGACAACGGTGCGGTGGTAGTCATCGTGATGCCGGATGGTCTCCAGCAGCTCCAGGCCGTTCATCTGGGGCAGCGCCAGATCCAGCAGCAGGGTGTAGGGCCGGCGCAGGCCGCTGCCTTCGGGATCTGCGAGCAGGGCCAGCGCGCCCTCGGCGTCCCGGGCCACGTGCAGGGCGTTGTTCAGGCCGCGCGCCATCAGCGCCAGGGCGATGGGCTCCGGGTCAATGGACTCCCCGAGCACCATCAGCAGCGAGGGCGGCGGACGATCCGGCGCCAGCTCCCGCAGCTCCTCGGGCGCTTCGAACAAGGACACGGGCGGGGATGGGGCGACCGCCTGGGTGTCCTCCTCCTCGAAGGGCGTGCCCGCGAGCGCGTCGCCCACCGCGAGCGGCGGGGCCGTCTCCCAGCGCTCGGACCAGGCCCGGGGCCAGGTAAAGGAGCAGGCCGTGCCGCTGGGGACCATGGAGATGGTGCCGTCGACGCTCTCCACCACGTTGCGGGTGACGACCAGCCCCACCGTCTCCGCGTGGGGACCGTTCATGGGTGAGGCGTCCAGCAGCTGCCGGATGTTCTTGGAGGTCTCGGTCTTGGGGCGGCTGGAGCCGCTCACCATCATGCTGAAGCGCAGGTGGGCGCCGGTGTCCTCCCAGGTGATGTCGAGGCGACCGGCCCGACGGCGGCGTCGGGCGATGTGGCCCAGGAGCGTGATGAACACGTACTCCAGCGGCACGCCGGCCGTGTGAAACCGGGGCATGTCGTTGGCGACCTCCACCTTCAGCCGGTCCAGCACCCGCAGCTTCTGGATCGCGCCGCGCAGCAGCTTGCTGGTGTCCACCTCCCGGGGGCGCCAGTCCCGACCGGCGCGGGCGAACTGGATCATCAGCAGGTCCAGCAGGTCGTCGCCCATGCGGTCCTTGACGATGTAGCCAGCGACCCGATGCTCATAGGCGACGTGCCGATCCTCCGGGGCGTCAGAGGTCGTGAGCACGAACACCACCGCCTTCTTGTGCGCCGGATCCCGGCGCAGCTCGGCGAGGAACTCCAGGCCGTTCATGCGGGGCATGTTCAGGTCGAGCAGGATGAGGTAGGGCTCGGGCACCTTGGCGCGGTCGTTCTCGCCGCGCAGCATCTCCAGGGCCTCCACGCCGTCGCGGGCGATGAAGAGCGGGTTGGAGATGTGCTGCTTGCGCAGCATGCGCTCGACGGTCATCACGTCGATGGCGTCGTCCTCCACCAGCAGCAGGCTGACTGGGAGGTTTTCGGTGCTCTCGGTGCTCATCGTGACGCCCTCTGCTCTCGCGGACGCCATGCTACCGCAACGCTACCTGTCGAAGTCCGGGCTGTAGAAATCTGGCAGCTCGCTCAGCGTCTCCGCCACCGTTCTAACCTGCCATATGCGCGGCCAGGTGAACACGAAGGCGACCCCTCGCGGCTCGACGTCCTCCAGCCGGATCTCACCGTTGGCGGACTGGATGATCTTCTTGACGATCGCGAGCCCCATACCGCTGGACTCCACCTCGTCGCGGGGACGGAGGGTCTGGAAGACCCGGAAGACCTTCCGCCGGTAGGCCGCCGGGATGCCCGGGCCGTCATCGGCCACCCGGAAGGTGACGAGGGGGCCCTGGGCGTCCTCGTCGTCGCAGCTCACCGTGATCCGGCCGCGCTCCTGATCGTGGTGCTTGATGGCGTTGCCGATCAGGTTCAGGAAGATGTGCTCCAGCGGCGCCACCGGCGTGAAGAGGGTCGGCATCCCCTCCGCCACCACGACCTCGATGCCCTCGGGGGGGTCGATGAGGTCCGCCAGCTCGCGCACCAGGGCGCCGGTCTCCACCTCCTGCAGCTCCGCGGCGTCCCGTCCGATGCGGGCGAACTTCAGCAGATCGGCGAGCAGGGTCTCCATGCGCTTGACCCGCCCACGCATCAGCGTCAGGTGCTTCTGCACCTCCTCCCGGTTGCCCTCGTTCAGATCCTCTTCGATCCACTCGGCGAGGGTTCCCACCGCCCGCAGCGGCGCCTTCAGGTCGTGGCTGGCGACGTAGGTGAACTGCTCCAGCTCCTCGTTGATGCGGGTCAGCTCGCGGTTGAGCTTCTCCAGCGCGGCTGCGCGCTCCCGCTCCGCGCGCTCCCTCGCCCGCCGCCGGGTGACGTCCCGGAAGGTGACCACCGCGCCGCTGACGGCCCCGCGCCGCTGGTAGGCGGCCGCGGTGAAGGCGGCATCAAAGGAGGTGCCGTCGCCCCGGTAGAAGGTCGCCTCGTCGCTCTCCTGCGGCGCCCCGCGCGCCAGCTCAGCGGCCACCGACTGCCCCTCGTCGCGACGAACCAGCTCCCAGAACGGCCGCTGCCGCAGCGTCGACGAGCTCTGACCGAGCAGGCGCAGGGCCGCGGGGTTGGCGAAGGTCGCGCGGCCCTGCTCATCCAGCCCGCAGATGCCGTCGCGGGTGGTCTCCAGGATCGCCTCCCGGTCGAGCTTCATCGCGCCCAGCTCACCGAGCGTGCGCCGCAGCTCATCGGACTGGAGGCGAACCAGCTGGATGCGGTTGATGTAGTCGATGCACAGGCCGATGAAGGGCACCAGGTAGGCGACGATCTTCAGCAGGTGGGCCGCGTTCGAGTGGTGGTCGAAGTGCGTGCGGGATCCGTAGATCATGTGGAACTGGCAGGCGACCTGCGGGATGATGCTCAGCAGCAGCGCCTCAGTGAACACCCCGCGGTAGCGCGCCTGGAAGCGCGGAAAGACGATGGCGCCGGAGAGCAGGAACAGCATCAGCGGGACCACGTCCCAGGGCTGCTTGAAGAAGGCGTCCGGGTCGTGGGTGCTCGGGAACTGAGCGGCGGAGATCACCACCATCAGCACCAGCGCCGCCAGCATCGAGAACATCGCCCCGGCCGTGGCCACGAGGCGCACGCCCGGCCGGTCCCGATCCCGGGGCCACGCCAGGAAGATGCCCGCGCCGAACAGCATGATGCCGGCGTTGAAGACCCGGGAGATGGCCCAGCTCGCGGCGAGCACGTCCGACGGGTCCGCGAGCGACGGGATGAGCCGGTTGGCGGCGAGGGTGTGCACTGCGTCCACGCAGCCCGCGGCGAACAGCGCCAGCCCGATGACCGGGGTGACCGCGTCCCGCTCCAGGCGGTAGTGCACCAGCGCCAGCGCGACGCAGGCCAGCGCGGCGCAGAAGGCGCTCCACTCCAGCAGCGAGTGTACGAAGCTGCCGCCCAGCGCGACGTACGCCGCGTCGATCCCCGAGGGGTCGATCCCCCGCTCCACCCCGAGGTCCACGCCCACCAGCCCCAGCGCGAAGGGCAGCACACAGGCGATCAGCACCCACGCCACGACCGCGCGAGGCAGCTGCGTGGGGAGTTGCAGATCCATGGGCCACTCCTCGGGGTCCGGGTCGCTCACACTGGCAGTTCTCCAACGTACAACGACAGGGCGATGCCGCCGTTGCGAAAGTGCAGCAGCGACTCCATGCGCGGGAGCAGGCGCCCGGCCAGCGCGTTGTCCGTCGCCAGCGCCGCCAGCCGCCAGCCGGGGTAGCGCGCGGCGAGCCCCTGACCGAGCCGGCGATAGAGGCCGTGGAGCTTCTGCTGGTCCGCGACCCGCACGCCGTAGGGCGGGTTCAGGATGACCAGCCCCGGCGGCCCCTCCTCCGGCCGGGCCTCCCGACGCTCGGTGAGATCGGCCCGTGTCAGCCGAAGATCGTCGAGCACCCCGGCCCGCTTCGCGTTCTCCCGGGTCGCGCGCACGGCGCCTGGATCCCGATCGCTGGTGAAGATGCTCGTCGGCACGCGCTGGCCGCCCTTGCGCGCCTCCCGCCGCAGGGTCTCCCACGAGCCCTTCGGGAAGGACGGCCAGTGGACCACCGGCGGCACCCGGTCGCGCCCCGGCGCCCGGTCCCGCGCCATCAGCGCGGCCTCAATGGAGAAGGTGCCCGCGCCACACATGGGGTCCGCGAGGGGCGCGCCGGGCACCCAGCCCGCCGCCAGCAGCAGCGACGCGCCCAGGTTCTCCCGGATCGGGGCCTTGGCGGTCGCCTTGCGATACCCGCGTCGGTGCAGCGCCTCCCCGCCAGCGTTCAGCGAGATGGTCGCCTCGTTGCCGACGATACGCACCTGCACCCCCTGCGGCGGCGGCGGCCGCCGGTGACTCAGCCGGGGGCCCTTGAGCGCGGCGGCCGCGGCCTGAGCCACCTTCCCAGCCGCGGCGTCGGCCCGTCGAAAGCGCGCGCCCTTCAGCGTCGCGGACACCTCGACCCGCTGGCCGGGGTGCACAAAGTCCTTCCACGGGAGCCGCCGGACACCGGCCTCCAGCTCCTGAAGCGAGCGGGCCTTGACCGTACCGAGGCGCACCCGGATGTGGGCCGGCGTGCGCGCCCAGAGCACCAACCCCGCGGCGTCCTCCAGGGAGCCCTCCAGGCAGACGCCGCCTGGCACCTCCGTGACGGGGCGCCCGGCCAGCGCGCGGATCTCTTCGGCGACGACGGGCTCGAGGCCCGGAGTGACAGCTGCGAATATCTCCATGCCGCGGAGACTATCGCGCTGCGCGCCTCACCCGCAGCGCCATGTGGCCATTGACCGCGTTCTCGGGATCGCCGACGCGCACATCACAGCTCACCAGAGCGACCCCCTCGGGGGGCATAGCGGTCAGCGCGGTGGCGCGACGGACCGTGTGTACGCCGTCACCGAGCGAAGCGCGAAGCACGTCATCCATCGCGGCGAAGGCGAGGTTGGCGATCTCGTAGAAGGCGTCCGACATCATCGCCGTGTCGCTGTGATTGGCCACCAGATCCGCCACGGCCACCGGATTCAGCGCCATCATGGCGCCCCCCATGGCGATGGCCACGCCCCGGTCGAGGCCAAAGCTGACCTCCCAGTCCGCGTCGTCGACGGTGAGGGTCGCCTGACACCAGGCCCCCTCGCCCGGCACGGACTCGCCGAGGTCAAAGGCGATGTCCGTCTCGCAGTAGACAGCCAGCCGCTCGCCCAGCAGCGCGGGCCAGCCCGCGGCGAGCACCTCAGCGGGGATCACGCGGCGTCCTTCAGCGCCAGGACCGCGCCCAGCAGGTCATCCCGGGTGAGCGGCTTCCGCAGGAAGCGCCGGGCGCCGCAGTCCATGGCCTCCTGGATACGGCCGGGGTGCCCCTCGGCGCTGATCATGACCACGGGGATATCGGCCAGCTCGGGCAGCTTCGCCTTCTGACGCAGAAACTCCAGGCCGCTCATCCCCGGCATCTGCCAATCACAGAGCACCAGATCCACCGGATGCTCGCTCAGGATCGTGAGCGCGGCCTGTCCATCCTCGGCCTCGTGCATCTGGAGCACGCCGATCTGAGCGCGGCGGAGGGCACGGCGCATGGTGGCGCGTGCCATACGGGAGTCATCGACGAGGAGAAGGCGCATGACTACAGCTTCGGATGAAGCTACCCGTCGCTTGACGTAATTCTGAGAGTCCAAATGCCCGTCTACATCACCCCCGAAGGGTACCGCACCCTCGTCACCGAGTACGAAGCCCTGATGAAGTCCGAGCGACCCCGCATCACGGCGGAGGTGCAGTACGCGGCGTCGCTCGGCGATCGCTCAGAGAACGCCGAGTATCAATACGGCAAGCAGCGCCTCCGGGAGATCGACAAGCGGCTGCGCTTCCTCCAGAAGCGACTCGAGGCGATCGAGGTCGTGGATCCGGCCGAGTTCAGCGGGCCGGTGATCCGGTTCGGGGCCTGGGTGACCCTGGAAGATGAGGAGGGGGAGGAGGTGGTTTTCCGGATCGTCGGGCTTGATGAGATCGACGCCAAGGCGGGGCTGATTTCTTATCAGGCGCCGCTGGGGAAGGCGCTTATCGGGATGAGTTCCGGGGATGTGGTGACTGTTGTGGCTCCGGGGGGGAATCGGGAGTTGGAGGTTTTGGGGGTTCGTTATCCGGAGAAGGATTGATCTTTTGGGTGATTGGGTGATTGGGTGATTGGGTCGGGTTGTCGGGTCGGCGGGTTCGGCGGGTTCGGCTCGGTTTGACGGAGGTTGATGGGACTGTCGAGAGCGTTCTTGGCAGTCGCGGGCTCGGTTTTTGAGCGTCCCGGCAAGGCGCCGTCGTGCTGCCTGTTGGGTTG
>Ga0316204_10011229_pt1 | contig 11287 bp, 10 predicted proteins | sample 6monrhotite_MG_2_FD_205661 | JGI IMG/M metagenome (GOLD analysis project Ga0316204, IMG submission 205661) | Microbial mat bacterial communities from mineral coupon in-situ incubated in ocean water Damariscotta River, Maine, United States -... | ecosystem: Environmental > Aquatic > Marine >...
TTTGTCTAGTGAGTCAGTTGCAACTGTTATTAGCATTAATATGACATCGATCAAATATAAATATAAAATGAGTGATCTAAAAAATATAGGATTCAGTCAGTGGTTTAAAGACCGGATAAATGATAAGTATAAAGGAAATCATTCTGTGGCTCGTGTAGCTTCAGTACATAAAGACAGCTTCACTTTAACTAAAGGAAATAAGGAAATATTTGCTGAATTATCTGGAAAATTTCTTTTTGGAACTGAATCAGCCATCGATCTTCCAACTACTGGTGACTGGGTGTATGCTGATTTTTACGATGATGATTCCCATGCAATTATATACAAAGTTTTTCCTAGAAAAACTTTATTGAAAAGAAAATCACCAGGCAAGAAAATAGATTTTCAACTCATAGCAGCCAATATCGACGTGGCTTTTATTATTCAATCACTAAATGACAACTTTAATCTAAGCAGGCTAGAGCGTTATCTAGTGATGGTTAATGAAGGTGGCATCCAGCCCATTATTTTACTGAGTAAGTGTGATCTTATGGCCACTGATGATGTTAACGAAATCAAACAAAAAGTTAAAGAAATTGCTACAGGCTCTGAGGTACTGGAATTCAGTAGTATCAGCCATGAAAATCTTGACTCTGTTATGGGTTTGCTAAAACCTGGATTGACCTATTGTTTATTAGGATCGTCCGGAGTGGGTAAAACCACTTTGATTAACAGTTTAATCAATGATGATGTATTTAATACACAAACCGTCAGCAAAATACAAAGCAAGGGCCGGCACACAACCACAAACCGTCAATTAGTCTTTTTACAATCGGGTGCGATGATTGTTGATACACCTGGTATTAGAGAGATTGGAAGTTTTTCATTAGACGAAGGCATGGACGAGACTTTTTCAGAAATACTTGGTATCTCACAAACCTGTAAATTTTCAAATTGTTCACATAAAAATGAACAGGGCTGTGCTATATTGGCTGCCATTAAAGAAGGCAAACTTTCCAAGAAGCGGTATCAGAATTATCTAAAAATGAAAAAAGAGTCAGATTTTAACCAAATGTCATATTTAGACAAAAGAAAAAAAGATAAAAAATTTGGCAAGCTTATTAAATCAGTATTGAAGAACAAAAAAAAGTATTGAACTACAAATTCAAGTCATCTTTAATCTGAATTGAATAGAATAGATGTTATAATGATTTGTTAATAAATTTACAAACTTTAATAAAATACTTAATACTATGTCTTTTTTGCCTAAAGATTTTTAGATTCCTGCAGTCGTAGAAACTGAGCGTTTTAGAATGAGATCAATCACAATACACGATGCGTTTAAAGACTATGATGCTGTCATGTCTAGTCGGAAGCATCTCTGGGATAGGTTTGGAGAAATTTGGGGGTGGCCTGAAGAAAGTTTGACACTTGAATCAGTAGAGAGCGGACAAGGCAATAGGAATTCTTTTATCGATCATCCTGAATGGGTTGAATGTGTTTTTGAATTGGTTTGCGATGGAGGTGGTTCTGATACCACAGCGCCAACAGCTCCCACAAATTTAACAGCGACTCCTGGAGCTGATATCATCACAGTAGATTGGTTTAATAACGATGAAGCAGACTTAGCCGGATACAATCTTTATCGGTCAACAACCAGCGGCAGTGGTTTTTCACCAGTTAATTCAGCTTTATTAACTGCATCAAATTTTACTGATTCAAATATTGTGGCCAATACCACCTATTATTATAGAGTCACAGCTGTTGATAACTCATCAAACGAATCAATGAATAGTGCGCAAGTTTCAGTCACGGCCACTGGCAATCCCCCCACTGGCAATGTTTTACAAAATGGTGTGGCAATAACTGGTTTGTCTGGAGCTAAAGATAATCAGCAATTCTTTACAATGCAAGTACCATCGGGCGCCAGTCATTTATCTTTTGATATGAGTGGAGGTTCTGGTGATGCAGACTTGTATGTGAACTTTGGATCAGAGGCTACAACAAATAATTACGATTGTCGCCCATACATCGGAGGTAATGTTGAAAGTTGTCCTATTGCATCAACACAAACAGGTACATATTATGTCATGATTAACGCTTATTCCGCTTATAGTGGTGTTGCAATATCTGGAAGTAATGATTCTGGTGACTCTGTTCCTGCAGCTGCATTTACCTATGATTGCAGTCATTTAAGTTGTAGCTTTGACGGCTCAGCAAGCACTGATTCGGATGGCAGTATTGTTAGTTATTCTTGGTCATTTGGTGGCAGTGGTGTGAATGTATCCAATACCTTTGCCAGTGCGGGCACATACCCTGTGACATTAACGGTAACAGATAATGATGGAACTACAGATTCAACCAGTCAATATATTACAGTGACTGCCGCGCCCACAGGAAATATTCTAACCAACGGCGTGGCTATTACTGGACTTGCGGCCTCTGCCAATGGCACCCTTACTTATACCATGCAAGTGCCTACTGGAGCCAGTGACTTAAACTTTGAAATCACTGGTGGAACAGGTGATGCTGATCTATATGTTAGATATGGTGCGGCGCCAACAACTAGCAATTATGATTGCCGGCCTTATATAGGAGGCAATGTTGAAAGTTGTTCTGTTGCTACAATTCAAACTGGTACCTATCATGTCATGCTAGTGGCTTATCAAGCATTTAGTGGAGTCAGACTTGTGGGTAGCTTTACCAGTGATGGAGGGCCGCAAATATCATTGTTCTCCAATGCAAATAATGTCACTATTCCAGATAATAATTCAACAGGAGCAACCAGTGATATATCTGTCAACAGAACGGGTGCTGCAGGAAATCTTGAAATTATCTATGACATAGTTCATACCTATCGGGGTGATTTAACCGTCAAATTAGTCGACCCAAATGGTAATGAATCTACTCTCAGGAGTGCAAGTGGAGGCAGTACTGATAATTTAAATGAAACAATCAGCATTGATAAAGGCACAACCCAATCTGATGGAAATTGGGGTTTAAAGGTTGTTGATGGTGCTGGGGCAGATGTGGGATATATTGATTATTGGAGTATTGAATTTTTATAATGAGATAAATTAGGCCAGTAGGCTTCATTTAAAGCCATAGATTTTTGCATTTAAAAGCTGCTTTTATATGCAAAAATCTTATGTTAGAATAAATAACAGTAACCTACAGGAAAATACAAAAGAAATGATGGCATTAGATATCTCAGTTTCTCTATGAATAAACTGTTCTGTTGTCAATTAGAATATGACAATGAATAAAGCTGTACTTACTTTTTTCTGCGGGAAAATGGCCTCGGGAAAATCAACTCACTCTATCGATATCGCAAGGGAGCGAAACGCTGTATTGCTATCTGAAGATGAGTGGCTTGAATCTATGTACCCTAACAAGGTTAAATCTCTTGATAGTTACATTGAGTATTCGAATAGATTGAAACCACAAATAAAGAAACTGGCCCAATCAATTCTGAGTGCTGGTACAGATGTGGTTATGGATTTTCCTGGAAATACTATAAAGCAGAGAAATTGGTTTAGGGAAATTTTTTCAGAGATTGAAGCTTCTCACAATTTGGTCTATATCGAACTTGAAGACGAAGATTGTATAGCGCAAATGATGAAAAGACGTGTTCAGCAACCTGAACGAGCGGCAACTGATACGGAAGAAATCTTTATTCAAGTAACCAAGTATTTTCAAGAACCAGAATCTGCCGAAGGGTTTAATATAACTGTATTGTCTAAAAATGATTAAAAAACAAAATAATTGTTAATGTGCCTAGTCAAAAAATCAAGGAGCCCCAATGAGTGTTAAACAATGTATCGCTTGTAAAGAAGAAATCTTGAAGGAGGCACTGAAATGTAGATATTGCCACCAAATTCAGACTAAAGCAGCCAATCTTCAGAATAAACCAGCTTTTAATTATGTGGTTATTGGTTTGCTTGGTCTATTTATTTTATGGATTATATACTACCTCATTTCTTTTTCTTTAAAAGAACCTTTGGAGCCTATATTTGAAGTTAAGTCATCTGAACTATTAATCACTGAGTCTGATAAAGGGCTTAATGTACGTTGTATTGGAGATATTAAAAATCCAACTTTAAAAAGATGGGATAGTTTTTCATTACAGGCAACCTTTAAAAATGACGATGAGAGAATAATTGATGTTTTATACTCAGAGCCAGATGTCACAATATACCCCCTGTTTAGTTTTAAAGCGATAGTCAGTGGCAACGGTAGTGCTTTGGAAAATGAATATAATTCTTGTGAATTATCGGTAGTTAATGCCGATGGTTACTAGCCCAAGAGTGTCCAATGAAATGTAAACTAGTTGATGTTTTTGCGAAACAAAAGCTTTCGGGTAATGGGCTGACTATATTTTATGATTTCGACTCATTGAGCAAGCATGAAATGCTTTTGCTAACACAAGAGATGCGACAGTTTGAATCCATCTTTGTTTCAGTCAGTGCATGTGAATCATCAATTCGTGCAAGGATATTTACGGTAGAAGAAGAGTTAGATTTTGCTGGTCATCCGATAATTGGCTTAGCTGCTCATCTTCATGAAGAGTCGGGCGACATCAACCCACGTGAGTGGACAATAGATTTGAACAAAAAATCTATTAAGGTAAAAACTAAAAAGTCGGGTCAATACTTTTATTCGACAATGGCGCAAGGAAAACCTGAATTTATTCGGACACTTAACAAGTTTGAAAAGGAAAAAGTTCTTTTAGCTTTGAATTTAAGCTCAAAAAATATAACTAATTATCCATTGGAAGTTGTTTCAACAGGTTTGCCTTATCTTATAGTTCCCTTATCTAGTGGTATAGACAAGGCTAAAATTTCCATTTCCGATTTTACAGAGCTGTTAGACAGTTTTGATGCAAAATTTGTTTATGTGTTTGATATCATAAATTTTGAAGGCAGATCTTGGGATAATAATGGAGCCATTGAAGACATAGCAACAGGCAGTGCTGCAGGACCCACGGCTGCCTACCTTGCAAAACACCAATTATCAACTACTGATAAATCGATAATCATAGCACAAGGTCGGTTTGTAGGCAGGCCTAGTGAAATAGAAGCTTACGTGGAAACGAGTGAGAATTCAGTCTCCAACATTTGGATATCAGGTCAAGTTATTAAAGTGGCAAACATGAGTTTTGTATAATTTAAAAATAAATATTGTCAATTGAATGACATTATTTGATGTCCTATTTAAAAGTCATTAGTGAATTAATATCTAGGCTAAGAAAAACTTTAAGGAAACATAAAATGCAACTACGGAATAATGATAAAAACGCAAATATAAACAAAAATAAATCATTAGGCTTAATGATTTGTAGCGCCTTAGTGATTGGTAATATGATTGGTTCGGGTATTTTTCTTTTGCCTGCATCATTAGCAGAATATGGTGGTGTCAGTATTATCGGTTGGCTGGCATCAGCATTTGGCGCTATTATGACGGCTTTGGTTTTTGTAAGATTAAGCAAAAAATTTCCCAAACAAGGCGGTCCTTATCGCTATGCTTATGATAACTTTGGTTCATTGGCTGGTTTTTCAGTGGCGTGGTCGTATTGGATATCAATTTGGTGTGGTAACGCAGCTATTGCAGTAGCTGCTGTATCTTATTTAGGTGTTTTCTACCCAAGCTTATCAGCTCAACCCATTTATGCAGTTATTGTTGCATTGATTTTAATATGGAGTTTGACACTATTAAACATGCGTGGTGTCAGAGAAGCGGGGTTATTTCAATTAATGGCAACGGCACTTAAATTGATTCCGTTGATAATGATCGGTTTGGCTGCCTTTTTTGTGTTTGAAACCCAGGCATTTGAGCCCTTTAATCTAACCAATCAACCCTTACATACATCCATCGCTGCAACCGCAGCTTTAACTTTGTGGGCATTTCTAGGAATGGAGTCCGCCACTATTCCTGCAGACAATGTGAAAAATCCCAGTATAACCATCCCACGTGCAACCATTATTGGAGTTTTGGTCACTGCTACTATATATGTTTCTAGTCAATTAGCCGTTATGAGTGTTGTGCCTAACGCACAATTACAAAACTCAGGAGCGCCTTTTTCAGATGCAGCACGCATGATTTGGGGTAATTGGGCGGGTAATATAGTGGCGGTTGGTGCCATCATCAGTTGCGTTGGCGCACTCAATGGTTGGATACTATTACAAGGCCAAGTGCCGATGACAGCAGCGAGAGATAAATTATTTCCTAAAATATTGGCCGATCAAAATAATGATGGTATTTCAAAAGGGGCGTTGATTATTTCAAGTTTTATCGTGACCTTGTTAGTAGCGGCAAATTATCATGATGGATTAGTAAAGTTTTTTACCTTTGCTATTATGGTTTCAACTCTGGGTATATTTGTACCATATATACTTTCAGTGGCAGCTGAATTAAAATCTATTAAAACCAGTTGGAATGATAAAAAACAGTTATTGAATTTAACCACAACTCTACTCGCGTTGGTATATTGCTGCTGGGCGATTAGTGGTATTGGCTCTAAATCGATGTTATGGGGAGTGGTATTAATACTTTCAGGCTTGCCTATTTATTTAGTTATGAAAAGTAAAAACAAATTTCAAGGTGGCTAGTATTTTGTTTAATGTTAGATTTTTATTATTGATGATTTGGTTTCCATTTATCACTCTAGGGCAATCCAGTATTTGCCATGGTACAACTTCTCATGGGAGTTTAGAAAATGGAGTTCAGCTACCTATAGCAGGAAGAAACTATGTGGGGTATAGTTCTATTGCTCGGTTAACTGGTAGAACATTCGTGCATTCAGAAGTAAGGAATATTATTATATCTGCCTATCAATCACTTGAGAAAGAACTGCCTGCTAAAGTTTTTAAATACGCTGAAACAGGTTTTAAAAATGGCGGACAATTTAAGCCTCACAAAACCCATCAAAATGGTCTTTCAGTAGATTTTATGACTCCTGTGATAAATAAAGAAGGTCAATCTGTTCATTTGCCAACAACACCATTGAATAAATTTGGTTATAATATTGAATTTGATAAATATGATCATTATGATGGTTTGTCCATTGATTACGATGCACTAGCAGCTCACCTAGTCGCACTTCATAAAAAAGCAAAGAAACAAGGCCATGATTTGTGGCGGGTAATTTTTGATCCTCAATTACAAACTAAATTATTTGCAACCAAATATGCTAAATATATTAAAAAGAATATTAACTTCTCGAAGAAACGAGCATGGGTAAGACATGATGAACACTATCATGTTGATTTTGCAATTCAATGTAATTAATATATTTTGATTAACGGCAACATCTTTTGTTCTCATCATTCCAGCTGAGCTCAAGAGAGAGCAGGAATCTAGGAACTCAATATTTTTAAGGTAATTGTAATTCAGAAATTAAGTTCTAAATATTAGAATCCCGCTTTCGCGGGAATGACGTGTTGTTTTAGTGGACAAGCCTACTCTAGAGTAGGAATTTCGGAATACACATAAGAGAGAGATTTAATGGCAAATTATAGTTAATATGAAAGACAACCGACACATAGTTATTTTTGATGGGGTCTGTACGTTTTGTAATAATTCGGTTAATTTTATTATTAAACGGGATCCAGGTGCCTTATTTGCATTCACGCCCATGCAAACTGATTTAGCCCAAAAGTTAATGAAAAAATACAATATAATCAATGTGGGAGTTGATACTTTTTTACTCATTAAAAATAATCAGTGTTATGTGTTCTCAACGGCTGCACTTGAAATTGCCAAAGATTTAAAGGGGTTCTGGTATCTGTTTAATGTCTTTAAGTTATTGCCAGCTTTTATAAGAGACTTCTTTTATAAGTTATTTGCCAGAAATCGTTATGCACTTTTTGGCAAACAAGAGACATGTATGGTCCCAACTGATGATGTAAGGTCTCGTTTTATTGGTATAAATTTAAATTAACCATTCGAAGTATCGTTTATTGATGCTTGTATTTTAGGAAACAAAACATGAACAAAGAAAAGTCAATAATCCAAGCCTATGCTGCCCTACATGCAGGTGCCCAATTAGAACCATTTAATTTTGAAGTGGGTACACTCAATGCTAACGAAGTAGAAATAGATGTGCTTTATTGTGGTATTTGTCACAGTGATTTGAGCATGATTGAAAACGAGTGGGGCATGTCTCAATTTCCACTGGTAGCGGGTCATGAGGTGATTGGAAAAGTTACAGCAATAGGAAATAAAGTGCAAAAACTAAAAGTCGGCATGACAGTTGGATTAGGTTGGCATTCAGGTTACTGTGGCCATTGTCATTCATGCCAAACTGGCGACCAAAATCTCTGTTCTCAGGCCGAATCAACCATAGTTGCACACCATGGTGGCTTTGCAGATAAAGTCCGTGCTGATGCAGCCAGTGTTGTGGCTATTCCAGATGGAATAGACCTCGAGGCAGCTGGCCCACTGCTTTGTGGTGGGATTACAGTATTCAATCCCTTGGTACAATTTGCGGTGAAGCCAACAGATAAAGTCGCTGTTATTGGTATAGGCGGCCTTGGCCATTTAGCTCTACAATTTCTCAATGCCTGGGGTTGTAAAGTCACTGCATTTACCTCAAGTGAAACAAAGCGCACAGAAGCATTAGAATTGGGTGCGCATAATACCTTAAATTCACGCGACCCATCAGAAATTGAATCTGCTATTAATAGTTTTGATTTTATTATCTCCACAGTTAATGTGAAGTTGGATTGGAATCTGTATCTTAGAACTTTAAAACCCAAAGGTCGCTTACATTTTGTTGGTGCGTCATTGGAACCTCTTGATGTGGGCGTATTTGCTCTTTTGGGAGGACAAAAATCAATATCAGCATCACCTGTAGGTAGTCCTTTAGCCATAGAGTTGATGCTAGAATTTGCACAATTACATGAAATTAAACCGCAGGTTGAAGTGTTTCCAATGAGCAAAATTAATAAAGCCTTTGATTATTTGAAATCAGGTCAAGCAAAATATAGAATTGTTCTATCAAATGAAAAGTCATAAATAAGGAAACGCAATGAGAAACATATTTAAAATTCTAAATCTTATTTTTGTAAGTTTAAGTCTTATACCTATTATGGTAACAGCAGGAGAAAAGCAATATTTCCCATCTGACACCGACATACAAGCATTGATTCAGTCCCGAATAGATCATAAAGGGGCAATCGGAATCGTCGTTGGACTGATAGAAGCAGATGGGTCGACCAGGGTTTTTACTGCCGGTGAATCGGGTCATAAATCTCAACCACTGAGTGAATTATCTGTTTTTGAAATTGGGTCAATTACAAAAGTTTTCACTTCTATTCTGTTAGCCGACATGGTCGCTAAAGACGAGCTTACATTTGAAGATCCAGTCGCAAAATTTTTGCCGAAAGACAAGGTCACAATGCCAACACGTGCAGGAAAAGAAATTTTATTGTTAGATCTTTCGACTCATTATTCTGGATTACCAAGGATGCCTGACAATTTTAAACCCGCAGATGCTAGTAACCCTTTTGCTGATTATACAATAGAGCAAATGTATGATTTTTTAAGCAATCATAATTTGCGTCGTGATATAGGAGAGCAAGCCGAATATTCAAATATCGGTGTTGGTTTGTTAGGACATGTACTTGCTCGGGTTAACAGCAGTACTTATGAAGAGTTATTGCGCAATCGAATTCTTGAGCCACTTGGAATGAAGCAAACTGTGATCACTATGAATGATTACATTCGAAAATTACATGTGAAGGGCCATGACCAAGAAGGAAATGTCGTACCAAATTGGGACATTGTCACATTAGAAGGTGCTGGTGCGCTTCGCTCGAATATGAAAGATATGCTTAAATTTATGGCAGCTAACATTGGTCCAGCTGAATCACCATTAGAAGAAGCAATGCGCACGAGCCATGAAGTCCGTAAAATTTTTTCTGGCAATATGGATATTGGATTGAATTGGATTATACTCAATCAAGGTGATAATAAAATTATTTGGCACAATGGTGGCACCGGTGGCTATCATTCGTTTGCTGGTTTCGATCCAGTTAAGCGTGTAGCTATAGTTTTATTGACCAACTCTAGCCATGATAATGATGATATCGGTTTGCATCTGTTAAATCCTTCTTTACCACTTAGAGAACCTCCAAAAGAACGGACTGAAGTTAAAGTAGCGGCTAATATTCTTGATAGTTACATTGGTGAATATCAACTTCAAGAAAATTTTATTATTACCATCACGGTTGAAGGCGGAACCATTTGGGCACAGGCCACTGGTCAGTCAAACTTTCAAATCTATCCAGAGTCGAAATATGAATTTTTCTATAAGGTGGTCGATGCACAGATTACTTTTGAAGCCAATGATGCAGGTGAAATTACGGCACTTGTTTTACATCAGGGAGGGGCGGATATGAGAGCGCCGAAGCAATAAATAGTATTATACTGTATCAATAGCAACAATACTGAATAACTAAATAAGCTTTTATTCAGTATTGTTATACTTTCTGTGTTTATCTTTAGTATGACAAACCAGGTGTCTTGAATAGATATTTTTTTGATTGCAATTGTTTCATTAAAAAATCAGACACATCGGCTCTGGAAATTTTTAGTTTAAGAGATTTTTCTGTTGAATTAAATCCATGTTTATAAGCACCTGTTTTATCGCCATTAGTAAAAGCTGCTGGCCTGATAATAGTCCAGTCTAAATCGCTGTTTTTAACATATTTTTCTTGTAGTTCATGATCTAAAAATACAGGTTTTAAGAACCAACCAAACATGATATATTTCCAAAAGAAGTTGAGATTGCCTTGGCTACTTCCAGTACCTAAAGTGGATTGACAAATCAGCCTTTTAACTTGGTTGTGCTTCATACTATTAATAATATTTAATGTGGCTTGTGCTCGAACCTTACCTTTTCTTCCTGAGCCCAGTACGATCACTACAGCATCCATACCTTTAATGGCTTGATTTACTTGTGTTTTATCAAACACATCTCCTTTAAGCTTAGTCAGATTGTTACTATTAAATTCAACTAATTTATCTAAGTCTCGACTAAATGCAGTGACTTCATAATTAACATCTAGTGCATCTTTAACCACTTGTTTTCCTACTGTACCTGTTGCTCCAAATATAATGATTTTCATATGATTCTCTTATTTAAAAACTCTATTATATTTAAATTTTTTTTTTTAAATAGAATAAATCCGACAATCATTTTTTAGAATTATTAATACTTTTTTAATAGATAAAAGTCATTGAAAATTTCACAAATTATTGATGATATTATCCCTGTTATTCAATACATTTGCCTGAAATATTTTCA
>Ga0316204_10011231_pt1 | contig 11283 bp, 9 predicted proteins | sample 6monrhotite_MG_2_FD_205661 | JGI IMG/M metagenome (GOLD analysis project Ga0316204, IMG submission 205661) | Microbial mat bacterial communities from mineral coupon in-situ incubated in ocean water Damariscotta River, Maine, United States -... | ecosystem: Environmental > Aquatic > Marine >...
GTTGAATGTGATCAAGATTATTCATTATTTCTTTAGCGATGCTTTTTGAAACATAGCGTGAAAAAGCATTTTCGACTTGAGTTTTCTCTAATAAGCCATCAGCCATACGATTTAATTGTTCTGTAAGGTTTCCTAGCTCATCATTACGACGTTCTTTTATTTGATATTGATAATTGCCATTTGAAATTTCTCGGCTAGCATCCATTAATGTATTGATCGGTTTAGATATGCGTCGCCCCATGTGAAGTGAGACAAAGACACCTATTATAATCATAATAATGGTAGCTGTTACTATTGCTTGAATCATGTCGAGAATAGTTTGCTCGATTTCTTCAGAACTAAAAGTCACTAACGCATGACCGGCTAAGATATTTTGAAATTTTATAGGCGTAATGTAAGATGTTGCGCCAACATCTCTGCCTGCTTGTGTGTTACTTTTCCACTTTAGTTGAAAGTGGTCTTTTTTATCTTCTCTAGCACGATTATATAAACGGTAAATTGCATCATTTGGAATGACACCAGATGATGCCAGTATTTGCCCATCCTCAGCATATATCACAGCACCAAGAATATTCTCTTGGCTACCTAAATTGCTAATTACAACCATTAAGCTGAGTATATCATCAGACAACACAAGTTCTTTTGAATTATCTGCGAGCTGTTCTACAACGGTATCAGCAAAATGATCCATTTGTTTTTGTAATAAGTGAGTTTGGTTTTTAACAATAACAAAACCTAATAAAATCATACCCGTGCTAATCAGCAGAGTCATAATGATGGCAAGTTTATATGCGATAGGAAAATGCGTAGGCACAAACAGGCGATGAAAAAAGGAGAGTGTTCTCGTTTTAAAGTTTAAAGCAAGATGTATCATTTTTTCATAAAGAATCATTAATGTTTTCCATAAGGTTAATGATTTGTAAGTTTTGACTAGTGCGAACCTAATATAAGTAAAATACAGTTTTATGATTTCTTAAGTGTGTTGCTATTTTAACCGATTAGAGGCGGATTATCATAGAAGTAGCGATGAAAACCTTAATGTCGTTAAATAGTATCAATATGAATTTTGAGAATATTATGTTACTTTTTAATTAATTAACTGTATCTAGAGTACAGTATATTCGAATTGGATAAAAATTATTCTAAACATCACCAATGATGAATAAAAAGACGACAGTTTACTTGGTTTTCGTGACATTGTTGGCATTGTTACTTAACCTGGTTTTTTCTTTATATATCTTAGAGTTAGCGGGTTTTATTCCGCCATCAACCCTTTCATCGATATATGTCATAGTTTTGATTCTTAGCGTGGCAAGTATCGGAGCGTTTAGTTCCTTTATTTTTTCGACAATGATTGCTCGATATAAGTTAGGTGTGACACTCATTAATCAACCTTCTACATATTTAGAGAAATGGTTATTTACTTCAGTAGAGCGTCAGTCTAGACAACTTGAAATAACAACGCCTAAAATTGGCGTATTTTATGCCTCAGATTTAAATGCATTTACTACAGGTTGGGGACAAAAACACGTATTGTTCGCTGTCAGTAGTGGTTTGCTTGAAAACTTAAATCAAGATGAGTTGGAAGCTGTTATCGGCCACGAGCTTGCTCATATAGAACATGGAGACATGATTCCTCTATCAATTTCTCAAGGTGTTGTTGTTAGTTTAACTGAATTTCCCGCACGTATTTTTGGCTTTCTTATCGATGCATTTATTCTCCGAGGTAAAAGCCAAGGTGGTTTTGCTTACAATACGGTTTACTGGTGTTGCATGTTGTTCGCGGGTATTTTTCCACACTTTATTGTGATGTGGGTGAGCCGACAACGTGAGTTTTCTGCAGACAACAAAAGCGCTTTACTTAACGGTGAAGAAAAAATGATTTCGGCATTACAACGTTTATCTGGAAATTTAGGTGACTCAGTCTTTGCCAAGCAATTAACAGCCTTAGGTGTTGCTGGAGGAGTGCTGAAAGGTTTAGCTGGTGGAATAGGTACGGTAAAAACTATTTTTAGTAGTCATCCGCCTATCAGTAAACGAATTATGAAATTAAGTAATAAATAATTTAATAATGCAACGCTTCGATGCCGTTATCTTTTGTCTTCAATCTTTAAACCAAAAGAAGATGGATTATTCATCAAAATCGTATTTGAGTTCAGAGTCAGGCTGCTGTAAGAAATGACCTTGAATAAAGGCGACACTGCTTTGCCATAATAAAGCCATGCTATTGGCGTCTTCAACGAATGCTGCTATGCAGAGTATGCCTTTATCATTAGATTTTTCGGCAATTTCTTTTAGTTTTTCTTGGTTTTCTATGCTGTCTTTTAGGTTTAAAGAAAGTGAAGAGTCAACTTTAATATAGTTTACATCTAAGTGTTTTAAAGCCTGAAAGGTGTTTTGTTCTGTACCAAAATTTTCTAATCCTACTCGGCAATTAATAGAACGTAATCCTTGGAAAGTCGCTTTCGCTTGTTTCAAATAATTTAATGCGGTGGCTTCATTTAAGGTGAAGACAATACTATCTGCATCAAGCCGTAATGATTTTAAACGTTCGGTCACCCAAGGTAAAAATTCAAGATCGGTTAGTGAGCCTGAAGAAAGTTTAATAAAGAAACGTGTGCTGGTTTGGTGTTTCATTCGTTCAGCTAAGATCATGAAGACATGAGCGATAACCCAACGGTCAACATAGTTGATTAAACCCATTTCTTCTGCGGCGGGTAAAAACTCTGTCGGCAATACTTCGGAGCCATCTTCATCTTGCAGCCGCAACAGTACTTCATAATGTGCGCCGGGTTCACCGCGTAAACTGACTACCGGTTGGTAAAGTAGTTTAAATTTATTTTCTTTTAGGGCAACTTTGATTTTATTCGCCCAAGCAGAGTGCTGTTCTTTTTCTGCTAGTTCTTCAATGGCCGGGTTAAAAGTACTAAATTGGTCACCACCAGCTTTCTCAGCGGCCATAGCACCTTTCTCAGCTCGCGTTAAACAATCTTGCAAGTTACTCGTTGTTTCATTAATACTTGTTAATCCAATGCTACAGGTAGTTGTGATTGATTTTTGATTAACTTCTGAAATGTGGTTATGTATTAACTTACATATTCCTAATGCAACTTTCTCTGATTGTTCTTGATCGGCATTATTTAAGAGTAGTGTAAATACGGCACCTTCAAAACGTGCGAGTAAGCCAAGGTTGGAAATTTTATCTTTAAGTAAAGTAGCAATGTCTGATAATAGATGATCTCGCCCTGAGATACCGATGTTGCTTTTAATTTCTTCATAGTTGTCTAGCATGATATAGATTAAAGCGCCCTTAGCTTGGCCATCTATCGCACGAGAGATCATTTTATCTGCTTGCTCAATGAAGTAAGTATGGTTATATAAACCAGTCAATAAATCTTGCTTACTAAGAACATTAAGTTGTTTTTCTAATTCTTTACTTTGTGCCTGATCGCGAATAATAATTTGGCTGCACGATTCACCTTCCATACTGGCATTAGAAAATTCCATGGTGATATTAAATGTTTTACCTTCTGTATGCTGTCCAACGACCTCGAGAGTATCGTCAGTTACTTGACCTTTAGCATAGCCACGTAAAAATTCTTTCAACGTAGCATGCTGATCGCTTGCGACCATATCCAATATTGGCATACCTTCAATATCTTCTAAATCAGCATAGCCAAACATTTTTAAATAGGCATTATTCGCGTAAATATGTGCGCCGTCGTGAACATAGGCGATGGCATCACGCGAACTATCAATTAAGCTACGTGTACGTTTTTCAGTTTCATGTAATAGTTTTTCATTTCGTCTAAGGGCGCGACGTTTTTGCAAATCTTCTAGTTCACGTTTAACAATAAATTTAAGTCGTGCTTCTTGGTCGCTCGCCACAGCATCACGTGCTCCCATATTGAGCGCGTCAATGGCGGTTGCTTCTTTACCTTTTGGTGTAATCACTACAAGAGGAATATCTCGGCCGGAAGTCATGATAAGTTTGACAGCTTGCTGTGCGTTAAAAAGAGGCAAGGTTTGTTTTGCGAGAATCACATCTAAAGGATTTTCTTCGATAGCAGTTTCCATGTCCTCATCATCTTCGACACGAATATCACGAACAATGTATCCTGCTTTACGCAGAACATTAACAAGGACTTCTGCTTCTTCTGATGAGTCAAATATGGTTAAAACACGTAACAGCTTTTCGTTACTCACTCGTATTCCCTTTTATTGTCGCGCTCGTTCTATACTCTGATGGGCGCTGATTTCTGGCCTATTATGCTTACAAAGTATATCGGCATGCAAATGTCTTCACTTAAATAATTTTTATAAAGAAATCAAGATGATACCGAGAATTAAATAGAAGTCCAGACCTGTTCAAAATCGTTTTCTTTTTCAACTGTTGGTTTCGGCGATTGCCTTTTTTCTTGTGGTGTTATTTCAAATTGAAACTGCGCAAACAAGCCTGTATTTTGGATAGATTTTGTCAAAGTCGCAGGGATTTCTTTACCTAACATATTAATGGTGATTTTGTTGCCTTCCCGCCAAGGAACGGGGTTGGTGATCAAGCAAGCGGGCTGTTTGAGAGTTTTCAGCTCCGGTAACATTAATGTGCGTTGCAGCGGCGCATTTGGTGCGCCTGCAGGGCGTATACCGACTGCGGCACTATTGGGATTTAAAGTCTCAATTCCCATTTGCATGCTTTTATCCGGATTGAATTTCAACCAGCGTATGACGCCAATACTCCATTTCATAGGTTTACCGTTGATACTACGACGGATACTGACAAGCTCGCCGACTTGCGCTTTGTTTTTCAATTCGTCTTTATTGTTAATTTGCAGGCCTTTTAAGCTTTCGTTAACAATAATCCAATTATCAGTGTAATATTTTTCGGTTTTTTCGTCGTCGTCAGTGTCGTTGGTTTCTATATTGATGAAATTGTTGTCTTGTAGAGTTAGTTCCTGCTCGACTAAAGGCTCAAGACCTTTGAGCTCAGATGGGTAAACCAGTCCCCAAACATCATCAGAGCTAGATTTCGGCTCTTTCGTGTTTAATTTAACTTCTGTGCTTTCAAAATGCGCTCTGTGGTTGTATTTATTAATAAATTGACCACTGTCAGTTACATTTGTTTGTGCTTTTTGAAAAATAAATTGATGCGATGCACTTAAACCAATGGTGATTTTAACGTCTTCAGTTCTTTTCGTGCGAGGAAACAGGCGCTTACTTGCAACTCCCCATGCTATTAGTAGGCGTTGCATTAAGTCATGTGATAAGTCGGGTTGGGTAACATCCATGGTTGTGATGGTGGAGTTACCAACGTCAATGTTATTTTTGAGCTCATGTTCTAAAAAAACTGCAATATCATGTGTTTCAATCGCTCTTAGAGTCGATAAATCAAGAATCTCTTCATTTAGCGCGAGTGATAAAGCATAAGGCGCGTGAGAAGAATTTAAGTTATCAATAAATTTACCTGTTGATTTATCATCTTTATTTAGTGGCCGTATGATAGGTGAATTTATCCATCGCTCTATCGCATTGTAGACCTTGCCTGATTCTCCTTGACGCAAATGGTAGGGAGAAGCAAGTGAAAGCAATACATTTCTGCTGTACTCGGTTGAAACGGAGGTTTTTTCGACAAATGAATGTTGATAGTCAGCGATTTTGATTTTGAGTAATTTGCGTCTTTCTGCAAAATAGTAGAGCTTATGTAGCTCAGCCCAGTATTTTTCATTAAAAGGGGTGTAGGACTGATAAGCTGTTAATAAGTACTGGCCTATATACGTAATGCTACGGTGAGTCAGTAATGCTAAAGGTCGCTTGTTAAATATCATTAAATTATTTGCAAGCGTGTCTTCTATAGCAATGCTATAGCCTGTTGCCATAGAGCAATATAATTCTTTTGTAATCAACGCAATTTGTTGGCTTTTATCAGGCAGAGGTGTGCTAACACCAATAAAATGCTTTTTCATTGAATGGGTAACGTACTCAAGAGGCTCGCGTAATGTTTCAAGGAAACGTACTCGATCTTGATAGGGATAAGCAAGCTGGTTAGTTTGCTGTAAAACAGTGTAGATTTGTTTCGCTGTTTCACCAAGGTTTGCGCGTGGTAATGCGTTGATCCATGCCGCCAATTTGCGTGGACGAATATTAAAAGCGTCCTTTGTTGGCAGTGTTCTTTGGGGGATATCAAGCCCTATATTTTTACCCACGTCTTAAACCCCAGTGCTGGCATGCATTTTTAGTATTATATAGCCACATTTAATAACAGAATGAGCTGTTAGAAGTTAGCGCAATTATGGCACAAAGCGTATGTTTTTGGCTATTTTCATCACTTTTAGGCCTAATTTTAGCGATGAATGGCGACATTTAAAAAAGTCTTTATCTTATTTCTCTATCAGGACGATGATAATAGGAGAGTGAGAAAATGCGATTTTGAATGCGCTTAAAGTGGAGTTTTAGACTTTTGTCCCGCTATCTCGTTGACCATTTTTGGAACCAAGTACCCAGGTAATTGCTGACGAAGCATGTTGAGTAATTCAATAGCAACATTATCATCAACATGAAAATGTTTAGCACCTTGCACTTTGTCGAGTAGGTGCAGGTAGTAAGGTAAAACCCCATGTTCAAATAAGGTATGGCTTAAATTTGCGAGTGAAGTGACATCATCATTGACGCCTTTAAGTAAGACCGATTGATTTAACAGCGTGATATTTGCATCTTGCAGTAACTTTATGGCGCTAGCGACTTCATGGTTAATTTCATTAGCATGATTAGAGTGCAGCACGATGACAATTTTCCAGGGTAACTGATTTAGCCAGTTCAACAGATCGGTATTAACACGCTTAGGTAAGACAATGGGCTGGCGTGTGTGGATGCGTAGTGTTTTAACATGAGGAATGAGCATAAGCTTATCTGTAATCGCACGTAGTCGAGACTCCGTTAAACTCAAGGGATCCCCACCGCTTAAAATCACTTCATGAATGTCACTATTGTCCGAAATGTAATCGATCGCAGCTTGCCAGTTCTGTTCAGCACGATTTTCTTGATATGGAAAATGTCGGCGGAAACAATAACGACAATGGACTGCGCATGCGGCCGTTGTGATAAGTAACACTCGGCCATGGTATTTATGTAACAAACCAGGAGCCGCTACTGCCTTTAAATCTGCTACGGGATCATGACTAAACTGAGAATCATGTATTAATTCAGCATCTAGCGGCAAAACTTGTCTGAGTAGAGGATCATCGGGATTCGATTTTTCGATACGCTGGCAATAACTTAAAGGAACACGCAGTGAAAACGAGTCACTGGCCTGCAATGCGCCCGTCAACAAATTTTCCGGTAAATCTAAAAACTCGAGTAATTTAGCTGGCTCTCGAATCGCATTGGCCAATTCACTTTGCCAATCGTGAACAGAGTGTTCGCTTTGTGCCTGACAAATGGGTGATGTTCGCGTTATCATAGCGGCATATTATGCACTAGCAGACATTTTAATTCCCGGAGATTTTAACCAGTATGGCAACCTACAGCACGAGTGAATTCAAGAATGGACTTAAACTAATGATTGACGGTTCTCCGTGCAGCATTACAGAAAATGAATTGGTAAAACCAGGTAAAGGACAAGCCTTCAACCGGGTAAAATTGCGTAACCTCAAAACAGGCCGAGTCGTTGAGAAAACATTTAAGTCAGGCGAATCCGTCGAGGCGGCAGATGTAATGGAAACGGATTTACAATATTTATATGCCGATGGTGAAGCTTGGTACTTCATGGATCCGAATACTTTTGAGCAAGTCGGTGCAGATGAAACAGCTGTCGGTGAGAATATCAAATGGCTCAAAGAACAAGATATGTGTGAAGTGACATTATGGAATGATGTTCCGATTGCAATAACCCCCCCCAATTTTGTTATTTTAGAAGTGACAGAAACTGATCCTGGTTTACGTGGTGATACAAGTGGTGGTGGCGGTAAACCGGCGACATGTAGTACCGGTGCAGTTGTGCGTGTGCCTCTGTTTATTGAAGAAGGTGAGATGATAAAAGTGGATACGAGAACGGGTGAGTATGTCGGTCGCGAGAAAAAATAAAATACATTTCAACGCCGCTGGAAATCAAACTATTTCTTGTATTGTCATTTTAAAGGTAAGTTGAAAATATATGAGTGATTGGCAACCATCAGCTAGTTTAGATATGTTAAAAAAAAGAGCCCGTTTGCTTGCTAAGCTACGGGTTTTTTTTGCAGATAAAGATATTCTTGAAGTTCAAACGCCGGTTTTATCTCAATCAGGTAATACTGACCCATCGATAGAGTCATTTCTTCTACACGAACATGAAGATGCTAAGCATCGTATTCAGCCTTATTTCTTAAACACATCACCGGAGTTTGCGATGAAACGCATGCTTGCCGCTGGTTATGGTTCGATGTATCAAATAACGCCCGTGTTTCGGCAAGATGAAATAAGCCCAAAACATAATCCAGAGTTTACCTTGTTGGAATGGTATCGCATTGATTTTGATCATCATGCGTTAATGGGTGAAATGAATGCTTTAATTAGAATGATGGCGGAAGATCTGTTACCACTAGAACGCAGTCAGTTTTATTCATATCAAGATGCTATGATAAAGTTTGCTGAGGTAGATCCTTTTACAATAAGTAATAATGACTTAAAACAAGCTGCAGTTAAAGCGGGGATTGATGTTGTCGGCATAGAAGATAATGACTCTGTGGATGTAAGAGATCAGTGGCTTGATATTTTAATGTGTCAAGTAGTTGAAAAAAATATGCCTAAAAATTGTCCTGTATTTATCTATGATTATCCTGCTTCACAAGCGGCATTAGCAAAAATAAAGAAAGGTTCTCAAGGAACTCATGATGTAGCAGAACGTTTTGAGCTTTATATTAATGGCATCGAGCTCGCGAATGGTTTTCATGAGTTAAGTGATGCAGTAGAACAAGCAGACCGTTTTCATCAAGAGCAATTAAAAAGACAAGCGTCAGGTCAGCAGGGTATACCTGCGGATCATCATCTTATCGATGCTTTAAAAAATGGCTTGCCCGATTGTGCGGGAGTAGCGATTGGATTAGAACGGCTATTAATGGTGTTAACCGGCGCGCAACATATTGATGAAGTACTCGCTTTTCCATATGAGCGAGCTTAGATTAGCAATCAATTAATTTTACCTATTGCCTCACCTAATCGTACGATATCCTCAGATTTAAGGTCTTCATTCCAGTTTATGGCATTATTGGCATGAAGTAAGATAACAGTAGAACCCATATTAAAGCGGCCCATCTCTTCACCTTTGCGATAAGTTATTTTTTTATCATCATATTTCCAATTGCGAATATCTTTCCGTGTAGGTGGCGTCACTTCACCATGCCAAACCGTTTCTATACTGGCAACAAAAATTGCACCAACAAGAATCATAGCCATTGGGCCAGCCGCAGTATCAAATAAACAAACAACACGCTCATTACGTGCAAACAAAGCAGGAACGTTTTCTACCGTTGTTGGATTAACACTAAATAATTGCCCTGGCACATGAATCATTTCTTTTAAAGTACCGTCCATGGGCATGTGGATACGATGGTAATCTTTTGGAGATAAATAAATAGTATTGAATTGACCATCTTTAAATGATGCGGCACTTTCTTCTTTATCACCAAGTAATTGCGTCAATGAATAAGCATGTCCTTTTGCTTGAAAGATGAGGTCATCATTTATCTTTCCCAACTGGCTTACTGCGCCATCAACTGGGCTGGCAATAATTTTTTTGCCCGTTGCAATTTCACGCGCATCATCACTTAATTCTCGAGTGAAAAATTTATTAAAACTATCATAATTTCGCCACTGAGGATCTTTTGCTTCTGTCATATTGACTTTGAATTGGCGAATAAATAAAGGTAATAAAACCTTTAACAGCCATTTACATTCGCAACGCGTTAAACGCAACATGACTCGCGAGAGGAAATGTTGTGGCAGAATATGTTGTAAAGCGATAAATAAACGTGCACTTATTTTCAAGCTGGTTTACTCCAAATTGATAACTTAATGATGATGGTGATGACTATGATCATCTTGCGCTTGGTTTTTAACGCTTAATTTCACAGTGTGTGAAATATTATTGTTGAATACCAGAGTCACAGGTATCTTTGAGCCTTTCGATATAGGTTGTTTTCTACCCATAAGCATCATATGTAAGCCGTTTGGTTTTAATTCTACCGACTGGTTTGCTTTAATGGTGAGGTTTTCTTGTTTTACCATGCGCGCTATACCATCTTTCATTTCTGTTAAATGAATCTCGACGCGATTGAATAAAGGGCTTGAAGCTGATTTGATTGTTATATCGCTATTCAACTTATTCTTAATAACCATATAACCTGCCATAACTTTAACGACAGGTGGTGCCTCTGGACTCCAAGCGTCATCAATCTCAATTGTATTTTCAGCGTATGCACTTGAACAAACAGATAAAAATATAAAGCTTATAATACCTAGTACTTTACTAACTGACATGTTTAATCCCCGTAAAATGTTCGTATTGTTTGAAAATTATTTGCGATAGTTTTAGAAATATGCGGAGGAGAAATTACAGCACGCATTCTTCCCTTAGGATCAACTAAAATAAGTTGTGAGCTGTGATTAACAATATATTCTTTGTCATCGTTATTCTCTTTTTCATCATAACCGTACAGTATACCAATTTGTCTGGTTAATTTATCGATTTGATCTAAGTGACCGCTAAGACCAATGAATTCAGAATTAAAAAATTGAACATATTTTTTTAGTGTTTCGGGCGGGTCACGATCAGGATCAACAGAAACAAAGTACAGCTTAGGATGACCTGTCATGCCTTGTTTTGTGGGAAGGCTTTTCCACATTGATTGCATCTCTTTTAATGTTGCGGGACATACATCAGGACAATTGGTAAAACCAAAAAATAAATAGCTCCATTGTCCTTTTAACTGCTCAGGACCAAATGCTTCTCCGTTATGGTCAATTAAATTAAAACCCGTCAGCGGACGAGCATTCGGCAAAACAGTCGCATCGAGGTTTTTGGGTATTTTATTATCATTATTATTACTGAGCATTTGTTGGCTTAACCATATTCCTACAATAAGACTAATGATGCCTAATAAAACCGGTAAGATGACCTTTTGTGCTGATCGTGTATTCTCTGACGACATATTTGATATCCCATATAGACAAAAATCTAATTTGAGCGACATTTTAGCGGATTTTTTCTCAATCTGTCTTTAAATTTGCCGATATCTTATTTAGTTGGAATGTCTT
>Ga0316204_10011232_pt1 | contig 11282 bp, 12 predicted proteins | sample 6monrhotite_MG_2_FD_205661 | JGI IMG/M metagenome (GOLD analysis project Ga0316204, IMG submission 205661) | Microbial mat bacterial communities from mineral coupon in-situ incubated in ocean water Damariscotta River, Maine, United States -... | ecosystem: Environmental > Aquatic > Marine >...
GCTGGAAAACGGTATCTCCAATCCGGGTTAATCGAATCGGGCTCAAAAGAGGCCGTAACTCACTGACATATGTTGAAACATACCTGAAACATAGTTTTGTCCTATCAAACAAAGGCTGGTTGTTCGTTGACTAATCAGCGCTGTCATCGGGTTCGATAGATGGAGCAAAACATTGAGAACAAGTCATTCATTTTCTCCGCGTGAGCAGGGAGCCATTGCCTATATTCAGGGGAAGTCCCTGAACGACAATCCGTTTTCGCCCATGCAGGTCGAATACGACGACTGGAGCGACGGGTTCGCTATGGAATTTGCCTTTGTCAGCGATATTTTCGACGAAAGTTTCGGTGTGCCCATCGGCAACGCCTGAAGACGGAACCGTTTGTGCTTCTCGATTTTGGGTAGCAACAATCGGGTGGTCGCCACAGTCTCGTTAACTCTATTCTCCGTTACCAACTAGAGCATTTCCGGCGATTTTTGAATCGCCTGAAATGCCCTAACTCATTAATTTTACCGCAAAGCCACGTTCGCGAATTAACCTATTCGCTCCGGTTTTGCTCTCGCGATATCGGAGACTCCCATGACGACTGTTCGCCTCGCCAACACATCGAATAACGTGCTAAATAGCCCCATGACCCGCGCACCAGCAAAAATCCGTCAAAAAACCACAGGCAAATCGACAGCGCAATGGGAGCTTGATTACCAACGCATCGAGCAAACCATTCGATATCTGATGGACCATCGCCTTGAGCAGCCCGAACTGGCCGAAGTCGCCCGGGAAATTGGTCTGAGCGAATTTCATTTCCAGCGTTTATTTAGTCGATGGGTCGGAATAAGCCCGAAAAAATTCCTGCAACACCTGACCCTCACGGACGCAAAAAAGCGACTATCCGCTTCGGTTAACGTTCTGGATGCGACTTTTGACGTTGGCTTATCCGGACCGGGCCGTTTGCACGATTTGTTTGTTAACCTACAACACGTCACGCCCGGAGAATATAAATCTCAAGGCTCGGGCCTTCGCTTTCAATATGCCTATCATTCGACCCCATTTGGCGAATGCCTGGTCGCCGAAAACGCACGCGGACTGACCGGGTTATCGTTTGTAGTGGATGGAAACCGGCGGGCAGCGCTGGACGAACAAATGAAAGGCTGGGAGAGAGCCGCGTGGGTCGAGAAGAACCAGACCGGTGCTCAGGCAATAAAATCTGTGTTTGCGTTGGGCGCTACTAACGACCCGACAGAACCCATATCCGTCTTGTTACGGGGCACCCCTTATCAGGTCCAGGTGTGGGAAGGGTTACTAAAAATTCCAACGGGATGCACAACCACATACGCAGGTTTGTCCGACAAAATTGGCTATGGCAGGAAAGCCGCGCGCGCCATTGGTAACGCCTGCGGTGCAAACCGGATCGGGGTGCTTATCCCTTGCCACCGGGTCATCCGAGATACCGGTGCAGTGAGCGGATACCGATGGGGCACAGAGCGGAAAAAAGCTTTACTGGCCTATGAGGCCTCTCAAATGGATAACCCCGATTCTGCTGTTTTATGACCAGGGGTTTGAATTAGAGTTAGAGGATGAACACGACGCAAAACCAAACCAACTCTGTCTTTGAAACCCTAGGCAAGGCGGCGAAAAACACCGACACCAGTTGGAGCATCGGCACATTTGGCGCGATCGCTGAGTTTTTCCACTGCCCCCAGGTTCCGACCCGGTTTTTGCAAGAAACCAATCATCTATCCGCAGAAAATGAGTTGGGGAAATTAAGCATTGAGCACCATAGCGATCTGCGGCTTGTGCCCTATGAAGGTCTCTCCACTCTCAGCTCTGCATGGACCCAAGGTGTCCTGATCTGCCTGCCACAATCCGCCGCAACGCTGAACCAGCGCCATGGCATCCAGGAAATGGAGCCGGATTCTATCGCTCGTGAGGCGACGGATCGCAACCAGGCACTGTTTGATCTGGGATTGGGTGTTGCCCATTTGGACGCGTGTATCCGTAGCGATGACCGCAAACTGATATCCGTCCTGCGTTCGCATCAAGGGAAAAGCCTTTTCAGCACGGACCCGCCGCTCGCAGCCTTAATCAGAGCCGCCAATCCAACCCGCAGTTTTCGTACAAAAATAGCCTGCATCGACGTCTATCAGGCCATACCCGATGACAATGACGAAACGCCACTTGGGCCACATACCCATGTTTCGGAACGCCTGCTCGCGCATAATCGCACGCAAGCCGCGACAATTCCGGTGCCCGAGGGCTGGATACCCGTTTTAGCGTTCTACCCGCCAAACCCGGTACGGGACGCCCGTGGCGAACTGGCCGCGTTTGATTTCGACACATATAACCGGTTCCAATCCCTGTTGTTGGCTCATGGCTCGCCAGAGTATGGAGGCGCAAAACGCGCGTTTACACGCGCCATGGAATCCAAAACAGGGCCTGAGCGTTATCGGTCCTCACAGTCCAAATCACAGCGAACTGCAATCCGGATCGCTATCCGTCAGTATTTACATTTGCATGGTGATTCTGAACTGCTAACGCAGTGGCGTCAGGTTTTTGAACCCGCCGGGTGAATACGCACTTGGTGAGCTACACACTCATTGATCATCGCTGGGACGACAATAGGTTTCACGGATCAGACAGGCGGCAAGCACCGAACAGAGGCTGGTTCCTATAAGCGTTAAAAATGCGGTGGAATAGGCGGAAGGATCAAACAGGCGTACACCCGCGTCCATGGTTCCATCCCAATGTAGATCAAGAATCCAGCCAATAAGCGGTTGCAAGAACGCACCTGAAACAACAACGCACATGTTTACAAACGATACGGCGCTGCCAGCCGCTTGCGAACGATTGTGTTCGCGCACCGTCGCAAAACCAACCACCATTCCGGCAGACATCGCACCATTTATGAAAATCAGACCATTGGCGACATAGAGCGGCATCGCCGGTCCGTAAATCAAAATAGAAAAACTCACCAAGGCCAGCAAGGAACAGACCACTGCTGGCAATTTTCGGCGCTGAATGCGGTCCGATATCCAGCCGATGGTTGGTGCGGCAAATGCCCATCCAAGCAGCAATAACGAAACGGAGCCCGCAGCCTGCGGTCGGTCAATGCCGTAAACCGTCATCATGTAAGGTACCCCCCACAACGCACCGAAGGCCAATAAAGTTGATGACATGGCCGCGCCCAGAAGAGCCAGAACCCAGGTTTGTCTGTGTTTCAGCGCCAAGGCCAAGCCAGCCAGAATGGGCGGTGCTGGCGCGCTACCGCGGTTTTCTGGTTGATTGCGTATGTGATCAGGATGATCAACGATCACAAACCAACAGAATATACCGAAGATTATACCTGCGATCGCCGTCGCCATAATCGCCGGTCGCCAGCCAAACAGATCAACCGCAGCAGCCATAGGGGCTTGACCAACGATACCACCCGATACCCCTACAAACATCACCAAACCACTGACATAGGCAAATCTGTGGGGTGGAAACCAGACGGACATGAGCTTCAGTGCGCACACAAAAAAGAAGGCCGAGCCAGCGCCGGTCAACAGCCGCCCCATGTAGGCAATACCCAATGTCTCGGCAGTGGCAAACATCGCTCCGCCAATGGCACATAAAAAGGCAGCGATCGCCATTAATCTTCTGGGACCCCATCGATCAGCCATCACCCCGACAGGGACCTGCAGCAGCATATAAGCGTAAAAATAAGCCGCTGACAGATTGCCCAAAAGAGCCGCGCTGACTGAAAAATCGCGCATTAAGTCATCGATCATGGCGCTTATGGAAACCCGCTGGAAAAAGGCATAGAAAAACCCCAGCGCACCCAGTGACCATATGATCCAGGATCGAATTCCATAAGCTCCAGACATAGCTGACTTATGAGCCGCCTCATCAGATCCGACAACCGATATTTTGGGAACAAGTTTAAGTCTAAAAATTCTATACTGTCCGGCTGGAAACGCGTCGGTTGATCGCTTATGATTTTATCACGAATCATGAAAAGGAACGAATTTATGCGCTACTATCACACCATGGTACGGGTGAGTAACCTGGAAGAATCTTTGGATTTTTACAACAAGCTGGGCCTAACGGAAACACGGCGAATTGAGAGCGAAAAAGGCCGCTACACCAATGTTTTTCTTGGTGCCGATGAAAATCCGGAATGCGCGGTTGAATTGACCTACAACTGGGATCCGGAAGAGTATACGGGCGGCCGCAACTTTGGTCACCTGGCTTACCTGGTCGAGAATATTTATGATCTGTGCCAAAAAATGCAGGACGCGGGTGTAACGATCAACCGCCCACCCCGTGACGGTCATATGGCTTTCCTCAAGTCACCGGACGGTATCTCGATTGAATTGTTGCAAGATGGCGATGCTTTACCGCCTGCTGAGCCTTGGGCTTCCATGGAGAATACCGGAACCTGGTAAATTTCATCAGATTATGCCAATCGAAAAGCGCCATGGTTTTGCCATCGGCGCTTTTCATTTGTTTATTATCCAGAGCCCCGTCGCCGCGATGCCCGGCGCGGGCGGCCCCCAAATTGTTCACGGCGTTTATGAAGATCCGCCAGAATTGCCGACTTCCGCTCGTTGTCCGAACTGCCCCATTCAGAAATCTCGTCTGTGGTTCGCCAGCACCCAAGACAGTAACCGGATTTACGATCCATGGAACAAACGCTGGTGCAAGGTGATTCAATAGGGGATTGAGGCGCCACTGTGGTCTCCAATTTTATATCTGCCTCCGGGCTTAGGCATTCCCCGCAGAAAATTCAAGGACCAAATCAGAGACTCGACGCTTCGATGTGATGGTTTATAGTGTAGGCATGGACGCAGAAATTATCCCCTTTCCCACATCGGCCACCGCGCTCTTAAGCAGTGACGATCCAGACCCCTTTGAGATTGTTAATGCCGAAGGGGCGTCTCAACTTTTGTTGATTTGTGACCATGCCAGTCGCCAAGTCCCGTCGAAACTGGCCGACCTGGGTTTGCCAGCGATAGAATTTGAACGACATATTGCCTATGACATCGGGGCTGATGCCATCACCCGGTCGCTGTCTCAATCTCTTGATGCGCGGGCCGTCTTAGCGGGATATTCGCGTTTGGTTATTGACCTGAACCGCCCCCCGGGCCACCCCGAATCCGTCCCTTCGGTGAGCGATGGCACTTCTGTTCCTGCTAATCAAAACCTGTCTGAAGGCGACTTAGACCAACGGATTTCTACACTTTTCGATCCCTACCATGAGGCCATCGGACATAGCATGGCGCATTTGTGGAAGCGTGGACCGGCTCCCGCTTTATTCTCAGTTCATAGCTTCACCCCACATTTTGAGGACCATGAGCGCCCCTGGGATGTGGGAATTTTATGGAAACGTGACCCACGTCTAGCTGTTCCCTTGATGGAACTTTTGCGGGCGCGTGGATTGGATGTCGGAGACAATGAACCCTACTCGGCGCTCCATATGGCCTACACCATCGATTCCCATGCCGGAGCGGCTGGCTTGGCCACCTGCGTCATCGAAATTCGTCAGGACCAGGTTTCTGATCAGGACGGAATTGACCGCTGGGCACACATACTCGAAGAAGACTTGCGTATAATTTGCAATGACCCGAACCTGTTTGAAGCTCGGGAGTACTGACAATCGATCAAGGATTTGCCTCATGCGTCTTAATCCGAGTTTTTCCGTTGGCATCGAAGAAGAATATCTGCTCGTCGATCCAGAATCTGGTGATTTGTCCGCAAATCCTCCGCAAGAAATCTTTTCCGAATGCGAGCGACGGCTACCAGGGCTTATAAAACCTGAATTTTTGAAATCCCAAATCGAGAGCAACACGCCGGTTTGCAAAACCGTTCCTGAGGCTCGTGAAAAGCTTGCGGAGCTGAGGTCTACCGTTTCGGAAATCGCCCGCGCCCATGATTGTGCGATCATCGCCGCATCGACCCACCCTTTCTCGCAGTGGCAAAAACAGGGTCACACTGATCGCGAACGATACAACATTTTGGCCAACGACCTACAAGCCGTTGTCCGTCGGCTTTTGATCTGCGGCATGCACGTACATGTCGGCATTGATGACGATGAACTGCGGATCGACCTTCTTAATCAAGTCACCTACTTCCTGCCTCACCTGCTGTCGTTAAGCACCTCTTCTCCGTTTTGGCAGGGTGAGGTGACAGGGTTAATGTCGTATCGATTAAGTGTTTTTGACGAATTACCCCGCACCGGAATACCCAATACATTTGACTCGTACCCTGACTATCAACGCCATGTTGCCTCGTTGATCGATGCGGGTCTGATCGAAGACGCATCAAAATTGTGGTGGGACATCCGTCCAAGCATGAGTTACCCGACACTTGAAATGCGGATCGCTGATGTTTGTACTTCGATAGACGACGCGGCCGCAATTGCGGCGCTGTTCAGCTGCGTTCTACGGATGCTGTATCGGTTAAAATTGAAGAATCAGAGATGGCGCCAGTATGCGACCATGCTGATCGCCGAAAATCGCTGGCGGGCGCAACGCTATGGCATTGATGAAGGCCTAGTTGATTTCGGCATCGGTAAAATCGTTCCCGTACCCGAACTGATTGATGAAATCACCGACCTGGTGGCGGAGGATGCTGAGGCGCTTGACTGCCAAGCGGAGATCGCGCACATCAAAACCATTTTATCGCGTGGAACAAGCGCGCATAGACAGCGCCACGTCTACAACACGGCGATCGCCGAAGGTGCCGACACATCAAAAGCACTCAAGTCCGTCGTCGAATTTTTGATGGACGAGACCATGGCTGATGTAAATAGATAGAGCGTTGGTTGCGGGACTATTCAACTGTATCGATTTTTGAGATACTCATCTGAAGGCCTTTTAGGAGCTGACGGCCAATATCGCCACCATCACCACCGACCTTTTCGCGTATGACAGCGCGCATGGCATCAATATGACATTTGACAATCTCAACCGCCTTATCATCTTCCCGACAGCCTTCCATAGTGACGTCGTATAACATTTTGCCGAAGGTCGAGATCAGCGGATAACCGAAGGTTCCACCCTGGCCGCGCAACTCAAGAGCAAGGTCATGAATGTCGGCAAAATGTCGCGCACGACGGCCTGGCTCCATCAAGGCTTCGGTGCAAAGATCAGAAAGCTTTGATAAGTATTCGAGGGCCCAAACAGTAAAGTCGAGAGCCGCGCGTTCGAGCTCGGCTTCCGCTTCTTCGATCAAATCCATCGGCACTTCGCCTTTGACATTACCGACCAAGCCGCTCGAGACTTTTTCGCGCAATGTATTTGGCAATCGCCAATACCAGACATCTGTGGGTTTTTCCGGTTTAACTTTTTTATCCGCAGCGTAAACGATAACGACATCGTCATCACTTTTTTCTCGCCGTTCGCCCACTGGAGAACCACCCGATTTACGTCGGCGGTCGGGGCCAAAGTATTGCTGAGTCGTTATAAATTGTCGGGGATAGTCAATAACTTCTAGAAACCGCTCATAAACGGATGTCACGGAGAACGGTTTCGCGATAAATTCAGTCACCCCCAGATCCCGCGCCGAATTCACATATTCTCGATCCGCGGCACCGGAAATCATTAAAAATGGAACCATTCGGTTAGGGCAATCTTTCGACGCCCGGACCCAGCGCAGCAGCAACAAGCCATTAATAGGCGCCATAGCCAAATCAGAAAATATGATATCGGGGCCGAGGTTCCCCGCCGACTTCATGGTTTTAAGGTAATCAATAGCGTCTTCACCATTGTCCGCCGTCGACACCCGCCCAAACTTGAAATGGCGCAGCAAATCTTCAAGTGCGTTTCGAATATAGAGATTATCTTCGACAAGAAGTATATTGCATCGAGAAAAATCGTAAAGTGCCAATGTATTCGTTCCGTCTCTATTAATCTACTTACTTAGGTATACGCTGCAGATCACGATCCCACAATGAAGGTTCCATATCTCGTCTTGCAGAGCCGATTATTGAGCGATATCTTCCCCAACCGTTTACTTGCGTAGCATATTCACCTTAACTGAACATTAACCGTATATAAAAAGGGATGACGACATGAATGACGTGGCCGGGGTAGCAGGCGATCGCCTTCGTTCTTTCATTGAGCGGATCGAGCGCCTTGAAGAAGAAAAGGCTGCACTTTCTGAGGACATCAAAGAAGTCTATTCGGAAGCCAAAGGCACGGGGTTCGACGTCAAAATTATGCGCCAGATCATCCGCTTGCGGAAAATGGAAGATGGGGATCGCAGCGAAATGGAAGAAGTTCTGGATGTTTACAAGCGAGCACTTGGCATGGTGTAAGGTTCTGCGGCGGCTATTCGACTATCGGTGGTCGCCGAAAGGAATTTTCCACATGGGCAATGAGCGTGGCGACGCTCTGTTCGACGGCCTGCTCTGCCGTATTGATCCGAATTTCGGGATTTTCCGGCGCTTCGTAGGGGGATGATATACCCGTAAAATGCTGTATTTCGCCGGCTCGAACCTTTTTATAAAGCCCCTTTGGGTCTCTTTCCTCACAGGCGGCCAAGCCTGGGTCCAGGTGGACCTCGTGGAACCCGTCACCGACCAAACGCCGAACCCGGTTGCGATCCTCAATAAACGGTGAAATAAAGGCGGTTAGGACCAGCACTCCGGCACTGGCAAACAGGGCTGCAACTTCACCAGCACGGCGAATATTTTCACTGCGGTCCTCGTCAGAGAAACCCAAATTCGCGTTGAGGCCGTGCCGCAGATTATCACCGTCCAGCGTAAAAACCTCAAACCCCTTATCAAACAGGGCTTTTTCGAGAGCCATCGCCAGGGTTGATTTGCCGGCACCGGATAAGCCGGTAAACCACAGAACACCCCCCTTGTGCCCATGTTTTTGCCAACGCGCCTCAGGTGTTACACCATGCCCTACGGTCGTTATATGTGTAGGCTTCATCTCCGTTTACAGTTTGGATACTGAAACCAGGAAATCCGAATAAACAATCGACAATGCCGTATTCAGCGAGTCCACTGCGGCCGCCACACCGGAGCCCGCCGCATCGTTTTCCAGCCTGTAGGTGTCCAGAAACAGCAGTTTACCGGTGCTGGGTTTGCGCAACCCCAGTTCGATTTCGAGGATCGTTCGATAGCCGGATTTCATCACAACCTGTTCGAGGTGTTTAATTTTTCCAGTTAATGCATAGTCCGCTTCGACGCGCATTTCCGGTGTTACAACCGCATCCGAAATCTTCGACGCCCGAAGAAAAGAGACCAGCTCGTCGCGCAACATAACCGTTGGCGGCTTGATCCAAAACTCATAGTGATAGGCTTTGACCTGATTGGGGCTAGCGGCATCGGAATAGACGATGGGCCGCTCTGATGTCAGGCCATCAGCGACAAAACGGTCCACTTCGATGGTACCGGGCAAGGCCTTGTGGGCCAGGGCTTCAGACGCATAGACGGCTTGCAGGCGATAATAGTGATCTTCAGGTACTGGTGGCGCACTCCCACAGGCTGCCGCCAGCATGCCCGTTGATAAAACCACCACCGCTGTTTTTAATCGCCGGTTCATTGTTGTCCCCTCATTTATACACCTTTCGCCAATCTGTTATTGTGCCGTATTTGGCTGTGGCGAACTTCCCAATAGCAGTCCGGGATTTGCGCGGATTTGACGCGAAAACTCATTCATATTCCGCGCCGCTGATTCCATATTCTGATTGATAGAGTCAATATGACGAGATAACGATTCGACGACGTACCTGGATTCGCCAAGGATGATTTCGACATCGGCCTTCGGATCAACGGCCAGCCGGCTGACATCCTCCAGAACCTGATCCATAGATTTCAGCACGTCATCAAACTTGATTGTCGCTTCGTTCATCTGAGCAAGAATATCTTCGACCTGTTTGCGATTTGCGGGCGAAGCCATCTTGCCCACTTCCTGACTGGCACGGGTCAGATTGGCCGTAAAGACTTCAATGTTATCTGCGATTCCCGGGATACGGCGCTGAATATCCTCAACCAGATCCTTGCTATCGCTGATCAGTTTTTGAACATCTCCCGATAGCACGCGTCCATCCTGAGCGATGAACTGTTTCAGCTCTTTAAAGGTTCCTGTCACCTCTTTAAACAGCGGTTTCGCATCCGACTCGATAACCTTTGCTACCTGTTCAGCAAGTGAAGAAACCGCACCAAATACATCGGCCGTATCACGGGAATTTACCCGTTCACCAGGTTTCAGTGCATCAACACTAACACCGGCATGAACTTGTAGCGCGACAGCCGAAAGCAGGCTGGGTGCGGCGATTTCAACTTGACTGTCATCTGGTATTCGCCAACCTTGCTGAATTGAGAAATCGACCCGAAATTCCATGCGCCCTTTGTTCTCATTGGGTGTAACGGTCTCGACTTGCCCGATCGGATAACCTTCATAGATGACCTGGGTGCCAAACTTGACGCCGGTAACGTTGTCATAAACCGTATAATACCGATCAACGGCACCGGTCCGCCCGGTGAGAATGGCTATCGCAGCAACAGCAGCGACGATCATTGCGATGACAAAAACACCAACGACCAGATAATTGATTTTGCTATACCTCATAGGGCTGCTTCCTCGTTCACTTTTACACCCGTCAAACGGTGCAAATATTCGTCTACGTCCATCGCTTCATCTTCGGGCACCCGGTTCAGCAAATTATACACCCGCTCATTCGTTGAGTTTTTCACTTCGTCCACCGTGCCTACCATTAAGATATGGCCGCGATCGAGAATGGTAATGCGATCGGCAATTTTAAACGCACTTTCAAGTTCATGCGTTACGACAACGATGCTCATCTGCATAGCGTCACGCAAAAGCAAAATCAGGTCATCCAATGCAGAGGCAACAACCGGATCAAGCCCGGCCGAGGGTTCGTCACAAAACAGGATTTTTGGATCCATAACGATTGCCCGGGCAAATGCCGCGCGTTTGATCATGCCACCGGATAACTCGGATGGCATCAGCTTTTCGAAGCCTCCCAATTCAACAACTTCCAGCTTCATCCGGGTCATGATATCCATGGTCATGGGATCGAGATCCGTATGCTCATACAGAGGCAGCATGACATTTTCACCAATTGTCATCGAACTGAAAAGAGCACCCCCCTGAAAAGCGACGCCCAGTTTTTTGCGCAAATCAAAAAACTCCCGCTGCTTCAGATCGTCAATGTCCTGGCCCAGAATGCGCATGGTACCAGACGTTTTTGTCTCAAGCGCCATAAGGTGACGCAGCAGCGTACTTTTCCCCGAACCACTGCCACCCATAATGACCATAATTTCGCCATC
>Ga0316204_10011233_pt1 | contig 11279 bp, 10 predicted proteins | sample 6monrhotite_MG_2_FD_205661 | JGI IMG/M metagenome (GOLD analysis project Ga0316204, IMG submission 205661) | Microbial mat bacterial communities from mineral coupon in-situ incubated in ocean water Damariscotta River, Maine, United States -... | ecosystem: Environmental > Aquatic > Marine >...
TACTCTCTAACAATGTGATCTTTCAGGAACGTACCAAAGGGGTAGGTTTTCTATCCAAAGAAGATGCTATTTCCTTTGGAGTTACCGGACCTACCGGAAGAGCCTCAGGTTTCTCTTGTGACGTTCGCAAGCATAATCCTTATTCCGCTTATGATCAGGTTGAGTTTGAGGAAAAACTCGACACTGTAGGCGATTCATTTGCTCGCTATCAGGTAAGGATTCAGGAAATGTGGGAGTCTATCTCCATCATTGAACAATTGATCGACAATATTCCTGAAGGAGAATATAAGGCAAAAACAAAAGCAGTAATTAAGCTTCCTAAAGGGGAATTCTACCAAAAAGTGGAAACAGCCAGAGGAGAGTTTGGAGTATATATAATAAGTGAAGGAGGAAAGAGCCCATATCGGCTCAAATTCCGTTCCCCCGGATTTTCAAATTTATCGGCATTGAACAAAATGGCCAAAGGTTGCAAAATTGCCGACCTGGTAGCCATGATGTCAACGCTGGATTTGGTAATTCCGGATATTGACCGATAATCTTGAAATATTGAACATACAGAAAGAAATATATGATTTTCAAGCAATAACAGGACCCATCCATGAATGGCTTTATGGTCACTTATCTGAAATGGGAGCGCTGGTCGCAGAATTTATTTTGGTAGGTACAACATTTGCAATTGTCTTTACTCTTCTAGGATTGATTTTGGTTTATGCGGAACGAAAGATCTGCGCATTCTTTCAACTCCGACTTGGACCTATGAGAGTAGGTTTTTGGGGACTGGCTCAAACCGTCGCCGATGCCATCAAATTGTTATTAAAAGAACCTTTAATGAATAAGGAAGCGGATAAATTTCTTTTTAATCTGGCTCCTTTTATTATAATTCTAGGATCTTTCATGGCTCTTGGTGCTGTCCCTTTTGCAAAAGGGCTGCATGCATTGGATTTCAATATTGGTATTTTGTATGTGTCTGCAGTCTCCTCCATTGGTGTGGTCGGAATCCTGCTGGCTGGCTGGGCCAGTTCCAATAAGTATTCGCTGATTGGGGCAATGCGTTCAGGTGCTCAAATTGTCAGCTATGAGTTATCCGTCGGGCTATCCCTGTTAACCATTGTAGTCCTTTCTGGGAGTCTTCAGTTTTCAGAAATTATTTCAAGTCAGAGTGATGGTTGGTGGATTTTTAAAGGTCATATTCCTGCGATAATAGCTTTTATCATCTTTATGATAGCTGCTACAGCAGAAACCAATCGTGGTCCTTTTGATCTGGCTGAGGCAGAGTCGGAACTTACTGCGGGATTTCATACGGAATACTCCGGGATAAAATTTTCCTTCTTTTTCCTTGCTGAATTTGTAAACATGTTCATTCTGTCGGCAATAGGAGCTACTGTATTCCTGGGAGGCTGGATGCCTTTCCATATCGGCGAATGGGAGGCTTTTAATTCAGCAATGAATTATGTGAATCCAATTTTCTGGTTTTTAGGAAAAACCAGTTTACTGATATTCCTAATGATGTGGTTTAAATGGACTTTCCCAAGACTTAGAATTGATCAACTTCTAACACTGGAATGGAAATACTTATTGCCCATTAATATGGTCAACCTTTTACTTGTTGCATTTATCGTTCTCATGGGATGGCATTTTTAAGAAAATTATTAAGACAGACAAAAATATACTTTTCCGGAATATTCCGGGGACTGGCTTCATTGGTAACAGGAATGGGAGTTACCGGAAAATACATCACCAGTCCTAAAGAAATTATAACTCAGCAATACCCTGAAAATCGAGATTTTCTTGAAATGTTTGATCGTTTTCGAGGGGAAGTAATATTGACCCATGATGAAAAAAATGAACATCGTTGTACCGGTTGTTCAGCCTGTGAGATTGCCTGCCCTAATGGAACCATTGAGATTATTAGTAAAAGGGAAGAAATGCCGGATGGTAAAAAGAAGAAGATCATTGATAAATTTGTCTATCATCTTTCCATGTGCACATTTTGTAATCTTTGCATTCTTTCCTGCCCTACAGATGCTATAGTAATGTCTAATGATTTTGAGCATGCGGTTACTGACCGTTCGCAACTTACAAAGGTCCTGAATAAACCTAATTCTAAACTAATGGATGGAGTAAGATAATGGGAGCAGAACAAATCATATTCTACATACTTGCTGCAGTAATGCTTTCTTGTGCATTTCTTACAGTGACTTCAAGAAAGCTTTTAAGAGCCGCAGTATATCTATTCTTTGTCCTTGCCGCCACCGCGGGTTTCTATTTTATGGTGGATTATCTATTCCTGGCAGCGGTCCAGATATTAGTGTATGCAGGAGGAATAGTAGTATTAATCATATTTTCAATCTTTCTGACTTCACATCTGAACCAACGTCTTGATGTGCCTGGAATTTCTAAAAAATGGCTTACCCTACTCTTTGCTTTGGCAGGGGCAATTATCGGAATCAGCTTAATCATTCAGCACCCTTTTAAGGCAAATGGTAGAGTTGAAGCTCCTTACGATATTGGCGCCATTGGCGAAAGAATGTTGAGTTATTCTGAAAATGGCTATGTTCTCCCATTTGAAGTGATTTCCATTGTATTGCTTGCAGCAATGATTGCAGCCATAGCAATTGCTAAACGACAAAAAATAGATACAGATGATTGAAGGAGTTCCATTAACCCATATTCTAATTTTAAGCACACTGTTGTTCTTCATAGGAACCTATGGATTCCTTACAAGGAAAAACTTGATTACCATGCTAATTTCTATTGAACTCGTTCTTAATGCTGTAAGCATTAATTTTGTAGCCTTTAACAAATACCTTTATCCGGATCGGCTGGAAGGACATTTCTTTACCTTATTTATCATAGCCATTGCTGCCGCTGAAGCTGCTGTAGCTATCGCCATATTTATTAACCTGTATCGTAATATTCATTCAGTGAATGTAGAAGATGCTAATGAAATGAAATACTGATGGACTATTCCTATTTAAGCTGGATACTTATCATTCCCTTTACCACATTTTTGGTAATCGGATTGCTTAGTGGGCAACTAAAAGCACAAATATCAGGATGGATTGGTACTCTTAGCTTATTGGTTATAACCCTTATTTCCTGGGTAACTGCCTTCTCCTATTTTATAAATGCTAAAGCCCCTTTTACCTCCACGGTTCCCGTAAGTATGGAATGGCTTCACTTTACAGATCAACTTACTATTGATATCGGAATTTTATTGGATCCAATTTCCGTGATGATGATGGTGGTGGTTACTACAGTTTCCCTCATGGTTCATATTTATTCCATGGGATACATGAAAGGAGAATCTGGTTTCAGCAGATACTATGCATTTCTCTCTCTGTTCACATTGGCAATGTTAGGCCTCGTTGTTGCAACCAACCTATTCCAAATGTATATTTTCTGGGAATTGGTTGGGGTATCTTCTTTTTTACTCATTGGTTTTTATTACGAAAAACCCTCAGCTGTAGCCGCAGCAAAAAAAGCATTTATAGTAACTCGTTTTGCAGACCTGGGTTTCTTATTAGGTATTCTATTATTAAGTTATCATACCGGAACTTTTGATTTTAATGAACTTACCCAACCGGAGAGCAATATTTTCGCCAGTGGAACCTCTATCAGTTTTATGGGGCTATCTGCCATTACCTGGGCTTTGATCTTAATATTTATTGGAGGCGCAGGAAAATCTGCAATGTTTCCCCTACATATTTGGTTGCCAGATGCCATGGAGGGTCCTACCCCGGTCTCGGCCTTAATCCATGCGGCAACAATGGTGGTTGCCGGTGTCTACTTGGTTGCTCGACTCTTTCCGGTATTTATTTTTACTTCACCTGAAGCACTGGAAATTGTGGCTATTATTGGTGGGTTTACCTCTCTTTTTGCTGCAATTATTGCTTGTACCCAAACCGATATCAAACGAATACTTGCATTTTCGACCATGTCTCAAATCGGCTATATGATGCTCGCATTAGGCGTATCCGGATATGGAGAAAATGGACTGGGTTACATGGCTTCTATGTTTCATTTATTCACCCATGCTTTCTTTAAAGCATTGTTATTTTTGGGAGCAGGGGCAATTATTCATGCAGTCCATTCCAATGAAATAGGAGATATGGGTAATTTGAGAAAGAAACTTCCGCTCACACATTTAACCTTCCTAATAGCCTGTCTGGCGATCAGTGGTATCCCGCCACTTTCAGGTTTTTTCTCAAAAGATGAAATTCTGGTAGCAGCCTATCAAAGCAATGTATTCCTCTTTGGTGTGGAATATCTGGTCGCTGGTTTAACCGCATTTTATATGTTCCGGCTTTATTACGGAATCTTTTGGGGAAAAGAACAAACTTATACACAAGAGCCTCGTGAAGCTGGACTATTTATGGGTATTCCCATGATTATTCTCGCCCTGGGATCAGTTTTAGCTGGATTTTTACCTTTTAACCAATGGGTAACTACTAATGGACTCCCTCTTGAAATTCACATGCATTGGAATATTGCGATCCCTTCAGTGTTGATTGCTATTGTGGGAATTGTAGTTGCTACGGTATTATACAGAAAAGAGAGTAATCTGCCAGAAAAAATTATGAATGGCAGCAAAGCATTTTATACCATGGTATATCATAAGTTTTACATCGATGAGATATACCTGTTTATAACCAAGAATATAATATTTAAATATATATCAAGACCACTGGCCTGGTTTGATCGAAATGTGGTAGATGCCACTATGAATGGAGTGGGATGGTCAGTAGAAAATGGTTCAGAAAAAATGAAAGGATTACAATCTGGTCAACTGCAGCAATATGCAGCAGTATTTTTGGCTGGAGCTATTTTTCTCATACTGCTTATTATCTATGTTTAAACGAAAGGAAATTTAGAATGGATGTGCTGACTTTACTGGTAATAGTTCCGATGATCACAGTGCTGATCATGATGTTTATTAAAGACCATAAGCAGATAAGAATGGTAGCTGCGGCAGGAATGTCAATCCAGTTAATTCAGACCATTTTTCTGGTCTTTAGGTATTTGGCTGAACGAAAGGCAGGAAATACCAATAACGTGCTTTTTGAAAAATCCATGGTTTGGTTCGAATCTCTTAATATTAATTATAGTGTTGGGGTGGACGGAATTGCGGTTGCACTGATACTGCTAACTTCAATAGTAATATTTGCAGGAGTATTCGCTTCCTGGAATGTAAAAGACCTGGCTCGTGAGTTTTATATTTCATTAATTATCCTTGCAGCAGGAGTATTCGGGTTCTTTATATCAACGGACCTTTTTACGATGTTTCTATTTTTTGAGCTGGCGGTAATACCTATGTATCTGCTCATTGGAATATGGGGAAGTGGACCAAAAGAATATGCGGCAATGAAGCTTACCTTAATGCTTATGGCGGGTTCCGCCTTGCTTATAGTAGGAATTTTGGGAATTTACTTTAACTCTTCTTTTGAAGGGGAGCATACATTCAATGTATGGGAGATTGCACAAGGGTCAATGCCGTTGGAAGCACAGCGAATCTTCTTTCCACTTACCTTTATTGGGTTTGGGGTAATCGGAGCATTATTTCCATTCCATACCTGGTCCCCTGATGGTCATTCCTCCGCCCCCACTGCCGTTTCCATGCTGCATGCCGGAGTATTGATGAAGTTGGGAGGATATGGTTGTCTTAAGGTAGCCATCTTTCTCATGCCAGATGCCGCTCAGGAAATGGGCGACTTCTTCCTCATTCTGGCAACAATTGGAGTAATCTACGGAGCTTTGTCGACCGTAGTCCAAACAGATTTAAAGTATATCAACGCCTATTCTTCGGTAAGTCATTGTGGTCTGGTTCTTTTCGGAATACTTATGCTTAACAAAACAGCTTCCAACGGTGCAGTGCTTCAAATGGTCTCTCATGGTCTAATGACGGCTCTCTTCTTTGCACTCATTGGAATGATTTATGGAAGAACCAAAACAAGAATTATAACTGAAATGCAGGGATTAATGAAGGTAATGCCTTTCTTATCTGTGGCTTATGTTATTGCAGGTCTGGCTTCTTTAGGACTCCCTGGACTAAGTGGTTTTGTAGCTGAAATGACCATTTTTGTTGGATCATTTCAAGAACCTGGAATATTTCATACCACCGTAACCGTAATCGCAGTATCCTCGATAGTGGTTACCGCAGTATACATATTACGAGTGGTGGGTAAAATTTTAATGGGGCCTTTGAAGGAAGAAAGTTATAATGATTTTCCAAAGGCCGCCTGGCATGAAAAATTGAGTACGGTTACATTGATCATTGCCATTGTAGGAATGGGTCTGGCGCCACTTTGGCTATCCAATATGGTATTAAATAGCCTGGACCCAATTATTGAAAAATTAAGTTTACTAAACTAGCTGAACTATGACGCTGGAGAAGTTTTTATTGATGAGACATGAGTTAATGATTATTGCCGGAATATTGGCGATTCTCATTATTGAGCTCATTCTGGACGAAGACAAGAAAAAAACAAATGCACTTAGTCTAATGATCATTACTCTGATCACAGTGGTAGGCTTTTTCCCACTGAACCCGGGCTCCCTTTTTGGAGAAATGTATCTGACCGATACGCTTCGGGTGACTATGAAAAATGTACTTAATATCGCTGTACTCGTTGTTGCTCTTCAAGCATCCAGTTGGTTATTACGAACTGAAAATCGTCACAAATTAGCTGAATTTTACATTTTAATTCTTGCTGCCTTAAGCGGCATGAGCTACATGATTTCTGCAGGAAATTTTCTAATGCTTTACCTTGGTCTGGAACTAGCAACACTTCCAATCGCAGGCCTGGCGGCATTTGATCAGTTTAAATCAAAATCTGCCGAAGCTGGGATAAAGATGATCCTTTCTTCAGCTTTTGCTTCCGGCATGCTCTTGTTTGGTCTTTCCATACTTTATGGTACTGCAGGATCCATGCATTATTCAGAACTAGCCATTTCCTTCTCTGATACTCAACTTTCTACATTTGGTTTTATACTGTTCTTCTGTGGTATGGCATTTAAAATATCAATTGTACCCTTCCACTTATGGACTGCAGATGTCTATGAAGGAGCACCAATTAATGTCACCTCATTTCTTTCAGTGGTATCCAAAGGAGCAAGTATTTTTGTGCTAATCATTGTACTCTATCAAGTCTTCAATCAATTTCCAAATATCTGGCAGCCCATCCTTTATATAACTGCAGTTTTGACTATGACGATTGGAAATTTATTTGCACTTCGGCAGAATAACCTTAAACGTTTTCTTGCCTTCTCCTCTATTGCCCAAGCTGGATTTATACTATTGGGAGTAATTGGAAATTCCAGTTTAGGAATGGCCTCTGTAATCTATTTTATATTCATTTACTTATTCTCAAATCTGGCCGCCTTCGGAGTGATTTCATCAATTTCTATGGCAACAGGAAAAGAGAATATTTCAGATTATAAGAGTCTCTATCGAACTAATCCAAGACTTAGTCTTGTAATGATGCTTGCATTATTTTCATTAGCAGGGATTCCACCAGTGGCTGGTTTTTTTGGAAAGTTTTTCCTATTCACCGCTGCAGCAGAAAATGGATACTATCTATTGGTTCTGATTGGAGTTCTCAATGCCACACTTGCCTTGTATTATTACCTTTTGGTTGTAAAATCCATGTTTATCGATAAAGATGACCATCCTATACAATTTTTCAAAAGCCCTTTAACGCTTCGGATCAGCCTGGTAATCTGTGTAATTGGTATCATTGCCATTGGACTGGTAGGATTCCTGTTCGATCATTTACAAATAATTAGTCAGTAAGCTATGAGCCTTTTATCTGGAAAACATAAAGAATTAGAGATCAACGAAACCAGGGTAAGAATGGTTGAAACAGGAGCCAGCTCTGAACGGATTGAGTTCCTAAAAACGTTATTGGAACACAATGGATATGAGGTCCTTACTGAAAAAGAGGCAAAAAAAGAAGAATCTGACCCGGATACGTGGGTTATAGGTGTAACAGATATTATATTTAATCCTGTAGTCGCCGTTTATAACCGAATACTAAGAACGTTGGATGGAAAAAAAGTCACTCCCGATTTTTGGAATCAAAAAACGACTAAAGTTGAACCCAATTACTGGGATCTCCACAAAAAAAACTTTCATTAAAAAAAGACACCCGAAAAGGTGAAATCCGGGTGTCCTGAGCAAACTGCAAGTATTGATTCTTGCTTGTTAATTTTAGGGATAGTACTCCCTTAATAGTGTATATACCTTAATCTTAGAAAAGGTAACCCCCTATTTAAAATAATTTTAAAAAAATCTGTTACTATAGCTTTTTCAATGCCTTTTTATAGGTTTCCAATGCGCGCATTCTTGCAAAAGGATGATCTACAATTGGATCAGGATATTCGGATGTTTCAAATTCAGGTACATATTTTCGGATGTACTGACGGTTTTTGTCAAACTTATCGGTTTGTAAATATGGATTAAAAACCCTGAAATAAGGCGCAGCATCTACCCCAGTTCCAGCAGCCCATTGCCATCCTCCATTATTAGAAGCCAATTCATAATCCAATAACTTCTCAGCAAAATAAGCTTCTCCCCACCTCCAATCAACTAATAAATGTTTTGTAAGAAAACTGGAGACAATCATTCGTACGCGATTATGCATAAATCCTGTGCTATTGAGTTCACGCATTCCTGCATCTACTATTGGATAGCCTGTGATTCCTTCACACCATCGTTGAAACTCCTCTTCATTATTTCGCCATTGCACAGAATCATACTTTCTATTAAAATTATTTTCTACCACCTGTGGAAAATGCCATAACACTGATGCATAAAACTCTCTCCAGATTAATTCATTGAAGTACTTCTCATTATTTTTTCGGGCCAAAGAAGCAAGTTCACGTATGCTGAGTGTCCCAAATCTTAAATGAAGACTGAGTCGTGTTGTCCCCCGGATTCCCGGAACATCTCTGGTCTTATGGTAGTTACGAATAATCTCAGTGTTTATCTTCCGATCTGGAAATGGAATTCCGGCCGGCTCAAATCCAATAGAATCTAAACCCATAATAGCTTGCTTCTCAGTCTGGTGCCAATGGTTTGTGGTTTCTGAAGGACTCGTATTAAAGCTATCCTGAGTCAGGCGTCCTTTCCAGATCTTTGAATAGGGAGTATAAACGGTATAGGGTAAACCATCTTTTTTGACTACTTCCGATTTTTCAAAAATGACTTGATCTTTTTTGGCTATAAATCGAATCCCATGATCGTTCAGTAACTCATAAACCTCTTTGTCTCGTTCCCTGGCATATGGCTCATAATCCTTATTGGCATAAACCCTGCCTACTGGATATTCCATTAACAGCGTCTTCCAGACTTCAAGTGGTTTCCCATACCGAACATCAAGACGGCTTCCGCGTTCACCAAGCTCTGCATTTAGCCTTTCTAATTCATTATATATAAACTCCACCCTTGCATCTTTGGAAGGTAACTCATCCAGTATCTCAGAATCAAAAATAAATATAGGTTGAACAGGATACTCATCTACAAGAGAATGAAACAATCCAATATTATCTTCCAGGCGTAAATCTCTTCTGAACCAGAAAAGAGTGATTTTCTCTGAATTAGGCATTTAAAAAATTTGATTTAGTAATTTCCTGGAAAGTAAGGCAGCAGTGATAAAAAATAACGAAATATCATTTCCTTAGTTTTAAATATAGCGAATAATTTAATCTCGCATATATACTGTTCGGTGTGGAAATGGAATTTCTATGCCTTCCTGATCAAACCGTGCTTTTACTGATTTATAAAGATCAGTCTTTATCTCAAATCCTGTAAATGCATCTTTAGACCAAATTGTAGCTCTCAAATCTATTGAAGATTCACCCCATCCCATAACTCGAATGATTATCATAGGTTTTCCGTCTATAATGTCCTGCTCACTACGTCCGTCTATAGTTAATGGATGATTCTCGGCCTCTTCTCGAAATATTTCCATGGCACGATCAATACTGGATGAATAACTAATTCCGAAATACACCAAATTAGAGACTTTTTCATCCAGAATACTAAAGTTATGGACCACTTCAGCGCCAATTACTGCATTTGGAATTATGTATCTCTTATTTTCCATATCTCTGATCATCGTATGCCTTAAGGTTATGTCTTCGATAATTCCAAAGTATTGGTTACTGACCTTAACTATATCACCAACACGAAAAGGTTTAAAAATTACGATAAATATTCCATTGATAATATTTGAAAATGCAGCTTGTGAAGCAAAACCAATAATGGCTGCAATTATTCCAGCGCCCGCAAAGAGGGTCATTCCTATCTGCTTCAATTCCGGTATCGCAAATAAAATCACTATAGTTGCAAAGAAAAATATGATGAAACTCAGCGCGTTTTTAAGAAAGTAATATTGAGTTGGATCTACATTGATCTGTTCAGAAGATTTTTTGATGTAGCGATCCAATGAAAATCGTAGTAGCCGTAAAATGATTAGTGAAATCACGGATACTCCTAGAATTAAAATCAAATAATCGAGATACTTATTTCCTGTAGTCATTCCCTAATTTTAGAATATTTAACGAAAATAAAGAAACATTTTGCAAACTCTTTCGTACTTTTGATAGTAATACTATTGTTGTACATATTAAAGCTAGCAAAATGTCCTCTATTTCTATCATAATTGGTGAGATTTACTATAATAAGGATCCACAGTCCTCTGATTTGGGTAAAAACATTATTACGGCCTCTATTGAAATGATGGATGAGAAGGGGTTTGAACAGTTTACATTTAAAAAACTAGCTGAAAAAATACATTCTACAGAAGCATCTATTTACCGATATTTTGATAATAAGCTGATGCTTTTACTCTACCTTACTACATGGTATTGGGCCTGGGTGGAGTATATGATTGATTTTAAGACTTATCATATTCAAAACAAGGATGAAAAGCTTAGAGCTATCCTTCGTATTGTTAGCCATGCAGACCATACACTGGAATCTATTAATCTTCCCGGAATTAGTATTGGCTCTCTCAGGAATGTGGTGGTTCGCGAATCAGACAAGACTTATATGACCCGGGATGTCGATGAAATTAACCGTCAAGGCTTATTTCGTGGATTTAAAGCACTCTGTCATAAAATTGCTCTGGTAATTGAAGAAATCAACCCCAAGTATAAGTATTCACATACATTGGTCAGTACTATGCTGGAAGCTTCTCACCAACAAACCTATTTTGCTCAACATTTACCTTCATTGACTGAAATTGGTAAAAACTCAAAGGTGGACCTTGAAGAAC
>Ga0316204_10011234_pt1 | contig 11278 bp, 13 predicted proteins | sample 6monrhotite_MG_2_FD_205661 | JGI IMG/M metagenome (GOLD analysis project Ga0316204, IMG submission 205661) | Microbial mat bacterial communities from mineral coupon in-situ incubated in ocean water Damariscotta River, Maine, United States -... | ecosystem: Environmental > Aquatic > Marine >...
TAATTTTATCGTCAACGATTGCATTGCGCCCCCTGCCAACGCGCAACGCGTCGGTATCTTTAAGTCATATTTAATTTCCTTAGGCACCAAATGACCCGGAATTCATAGCCTTTCCAATCCGTTATAGCCTGTTGAGGTCGTGTTTTTGCGCATGGAGGATAATCACTGCGCATTCGAAGCATCGACGCACGTGATTACGCGCGGCGAGGCGATAAAATATTCAGAACGGAAAGTACGGAGGATTCGTCAGTTACGTGTGCGCAGGGTCTGCGACGGCAGAGCGCCAAACTGCTGAAAATAATTTTTGGAAAACCAGCCCGTATGGGTGAACCCCCACTTCAAGGCGACGCTGCGGACGGTCACGCCATCATCGGCACAGCGCAGGTCCTCGTGGGCCAAGGTCAGGCGCACATATTTAATATAAGCCATCGGCGACATATCGAATGCGTCGTTGAAGCCGATTTGAAGAGTCCGGTAACCGCAGCCTGCATGAATTGCCAGTGTCTCCAAAGTGATCGAGGACCCGGCATGGGCGTGAATATAATCACGCGCACGCTTGACGTAGTACGGTAACATCCTGAACGCTGATCGTTCGCCCGGGATGTCCGAACAGGTATTGGGTAAAACCGACAGTACGCTGGTCAGTAACAAGTCCTTCAAACCGTCAAGAATGATGGGATTGTCGACCCCGTGCAAAGGCCCGTTCAATGCATCGGCAATATAATGCACCGTATTACGCAAATGCTGCCCACCGGGCGTGCTCAGGTCCAACTCGGGATCGAACGTGACATCCCGCCCGCTGGGTTCGTCGCCCCAAAGGGCTGTCGCATGTCTCTTCAAGACTTCGTTGGACAGCGGAATGCCAAAACTTGAAAAAGACTCCTGCCGGGCAATCAAGGGAATCTGTGAATCCCTCATCAGGCCAGTCGTCGTTGACATTTCAAACTCGTGACCATTGTGCTTAATGTTCGCTGTCCCACCAGTCATAATAAACAGCAGGAAGGAATTTTCATCAAGCTCGTGAGTCCGCACATGGGTCGGCACATCGCCATAGGTGGCATGCATTAGATTTAAGCCGCCAAACTCGGCAGAGCGTAGGGACGAGTCGATCTCATTTTTCTTACCAATGACATCGATCTCCATAGGACTACTCAACTTCGCCAAGGCATCCTGCATTTCATGCAGGTCATCGGACGCTAAAATTTCATGATTATCCAGGTACTTCATAAGTGTAGGCTGCTGTTTGCAATTATTAACAGCACCTTACAGGCCTTACGTGACTAAGACCACTCTCACGTGACGTAACGTGCAAGTAATTTGGGCCCCGCCCATAACAAATGGAACAGCCCTTTAATGCTCTATTTTTTGGTGTGGAAATAATGGTGCCCGGGGGCGGATTTGAACCACCGACACGCGGATTTTCAATCCGCTGCTCTACCAACTGAGCTACCCGGGCTCACGGCCTGTAAAAGGCTGTTCAGTGTCGTGCAAAACGAGCATCAACACCGGTTGGAGAAAGCGCTTATAGAAGATATGGGAGAGGCTGTCTAGGGTCGTTTGCAGGCGTTTGCAAGAAGCTTAAGTATCGTCAGGAAAATCGTCATCCATGGAGGCTTGATCCTCTGCCGGAATACGGTAACTTTCCGTCAACCAGCCCCCCAAATCGAGGTCGGCACAGCGTTTGGAGCAAAATGGGCGAAAGGCCTCCAGCATTGGTTTTTTGCACATGGGGCACTTTTTTTGCTTCAGGGGCACGACCTTTGGCGAGCCTTGATCTTCACCTGTCATTTTTGGTTTCCTTGGAATTATAGACGATCTCAAAACCATCTGCCGCGAGGTTGTCATCGGCAACCACCTTGAAGTGCCGCCCAAAGCGATTATTGAGGGCAAGCAGCGCCGCTGCGGCAGGCCCTTGCAGAGCCTGAATGATGGCCGGACTGACCACCAGCGACAACCTGCTAGCCGGTGCCATATCGGCCTCACGGGCCAGCCGGTCAAGTGCCCTGTGGGCGGCACTGAGGCCGCTCTGCACCCAGCCCTGGCCCTGGCAGGGCGCGCACAGGGCCAGCAGGATACTGGACAGCGCCGCACGACTGCGCCGCCGGGTCATTTCCAGCAGCCCGAACCGGGTGAAACCGCCGACATAAACGTTCGCAGGGTCACCGGCCACGGCTTTTTTCAAGGCCTCGAGCACCTTGGCCTGGTCCTTCTTGTTTTTGGTGGAGATAAAATCAACGACCAACAGGCCACTTAAATTACGCAACCGGATTTGGCGTGCGATCAGGGCAATCGCTTCCATGTTGGTTGCCAGCACAGTTCGCCCCGTACCACCGGATGATGCCCCGCCAGCATTGACATCCATGGCCACAAGGGCCGGCGTTTGGGAAAATATTACCGAGCCCCCCGAAGGTAGCGACAAGACTGGCGACAAGGCTTCATCGATGGCCACCTCAACACTGTCTTCGCCTCCCCGGCTGGTTGATGCATCGGCCGTATCAAACAGTGCCATGGGACTCGAATACAGATCGATCCGGTCGGTCAGGTCCGGCGCAAAAGCTTGGCACCAGGCGCGGGCGCGCGATACGGTATCGGCGTCATCTATTTTTATGTGCGCCACATCGCCAGGTGTCAGATCCCGCAAAACAGTCTCCAGCGCGTCCGAGGCATCGTCCAGCAAGGCCGGTGCCGTGGCCCGGTCGGCATCGCTTTGCAGTTTATTCCAGCATTGGCGCAACATCGCCGCGTCACGGCCAAGGCTTTTTTCGTTCAGGCCGACCGCCGCCGTGCGCAGAATAAAACCTTCATCCGGTAATGCCTGCTCGCAGGCCAGGCTTTCAAGCCGCGCTCGTTCAGCAGCATCGTCAATGCGCCGCGATACCCGCACGCCAGGATCACCCGGCGTCAGGATCATCGCCCGCCCGCCCAGCACGGCACGCGCGGTCAGCTTGGGGCCCTTGTCTTCAAAACCATCGCGCTGCACCTGAACGATGATCGCCTGGCCTTCGGTGACACAGGTGGAGATGTCGGCGGCTCCAGGTTCGCCTGCGGGCCTGGCATCGGCTGCGCCGAGAAAACCCGAAATGCCGCTGCCTAAATCGACAAAGGCCGCCGACATATGGCCCAATACTTTTTCCACCCGGCCCAGATAGATGTTCCCGACCAGGCTTTTTTGGCCTTCGTCAAGAACCAGCAAATCGATCAGCGCGCCATTTTCCACAAGGGCTGCGCGAATGCGCCCGGGACGGACCGAGACCAGTACTTGCGAGCTCATGTCAGGTTGCTCCGGTTGGCAAAAGCCCCAGTCCCTTCAATACCGAGCCCGTTTCAAACAGGGGCAGGCCAACGATATTGGAGTACGATCCGATAATCTTGCGCACGTAAAGTGCGGCAAGGCCCTGCACGGCATAGCCACCGGCCTTGCCTTGCCATTCTTCGGACCTGACGTAGGCGGCAATTTCACCCTTGTCGAGATTTCGAAAGGCGACCGCCGTGGTCACCAGGCGGCTGTGCAATTTGCCACCGGCGTCGATAATGGCAACCCCGCCCAGCACCCGGTGGCGGCGACCCGCGAGCATAGTCAAGCATTCTTCGGCGGTTTTCGCGTCTTCGGCCTTGGGAAGGATCCGCCGCCCGAGCGCAACCACGGTATCGGCACCGATAACAATGGCACCGGGATGACTGCCCGCGACGGCACGCGCCTTCTCGGCGGCAAGACGAGCCGCAAGTTGGCTCGGTAATTCGGCCTTCAGGGGTTCCTCGTCAACATGAGCGGGAACGATATCATCCGGATATATGTTGATCTGGGCCAGCAGGTCGACCCGTCGGGGTGATGCCGAGGCAAGAATCAGGCGGGGCCTGGAATCTGCCATGCGGATTACTTGAAGCGGAACGTGATCCGGCCCTTGGACAGATCATAAGGCGTCATTTCGACGTTGACCTTGTCACCGGCCAACACACGAATGCGAAACTTGCGCATCTTGCCAGCAGTATGGGCAAGAACTTCGTGCCCGTTATCGAGTTCAACTCGAAACATCGCGTTGGGCAGAAGCTCTTTTACCGTGCCGCTGAATTCCAGTAGTTCTTCTTTGGCCATTTGGATCTCAATTTGCGTTGGAAACGGCCGTATAAGTGCCGCTGTAGTGGCCTCGGGTCAAGTGTTTTCCCAACATTGGGGCAATTATTCGACATATTTGCCTTAATTCCCCCGGTCCTGCTGGTATTTCACACATCGGAATAAAAACCGGAGGGAAATCTTTCCTTGATCCGGGCCATCAATTGGTCGCGAACCTGACGGTAAGCTTCCAGCTTTGTTTCGCGACTGCCTTCGATCATCGTCGGGTCGAACGTATTCCAGAATTCCAGATCGCACGCCATGACACGGGTCATTTCCACGGCCTTGTGCTGGGCTTCGGGCGACAAGGATATGATCACATCAAAGGAACTGTCTTCCAGGTCATTGAAGGTTTTTGGCTTGTGGGCGCTTAAATTAATGCCAATTTCGTCCATCACTTCGACGGCAAAACCATCCAGCACCCCGGCCCGGGCACCCGCGGAATCGACATAGACCTGGTGCCCGTGAAGGTACTTTAGGATGCCTTCAGCCATGGCTGACCGTACCGAATTCATGGTACAGGCGAACAATACGGCGGAAGGCAGGTCCCCCATACGTTAGGCCCTGATATGTAAAACACAGATGAGGGTAAACAGGCGCCGCGCCGTATCATTGTCGACAACGACCTTGTCGGCCAGTCGTTCGGCAAGAATTTCGGCTCCTTCGTTGTGCAATCCCCGACGTCCCATGTCGATAGCTTCAATTTGTGACGGCGTCGAGGTCTTGATCGCCTTGAAGTACGAATCACAGACCATATAGTAATCTTTGACAATCGACCGAAACGGGCTAACCGGCAGGGTAAAGTTTGCCAGCACGATATCATCGGTATCGCGCACATCAAAAACCAGACGGTTTTCGACAATTCCCAGATGCAGGTTAAACGGGCCTTCGATATCGCCCGCCGGCGCAAAATGATTGTCTTCCAGCAGGTCGTATATGGCGACCTTGCGTTCGTGCTCGACCTGGGGTGACCGGCTGATGACGCTTTTCTCGTCGAGAAAAATCCCGGCTATTTTTTTTCTGGCGGCGTCATCCCGTTCTGACATCGATATTTCATTCCCCGGCTCGCGAATTGATCCTGATGGCGATAGATCGGGCGTGGGCATCCAGGCCCTCGGCCTCAGCTAGTTTTATGGCCGCTGGACCAACCGCCGCCAGACTATCGGCATCGGCAGCAATCATGGAACTGCGCTTCATGAAATCGAGCACGCCAAGGCCGGAAGAAAAACGCGCACTTCTTGCCGTTGGCAAAACATGGTTGGGGCCAGCCAGATAATCCCCCAGTGCTTCGGGCGCATATCGACCCAGGAAAATGGCTCCGGCATTCCTGATCCTGTTGGCCATGGCACGGGGATCATCAATCGCCAGTTCCAGATGCTCCGGTGCCAGACGATCGACCAGGGGGATTGCGTGCTCGAAATTATCAACGACGATCAACGCCCCGAAATCACGCCAGCTGGCCGATGCGATTTCTGATCTGGGCAGGGTCTTCAAGGCTGCATCCACGGCACCTGATACGGCGTCGGCAAATGCGGCATCATCGGTGATTAAAATCGATTGTGCGGCGGCATCATGTTCAGCCTGCGATAACAAATCCATGGCGATCCAGGCAGGGTCATTGGTTTTATCGGCCAACACCAGAATTTCCGAAGGGCCGGCGATCATATCGATACCGACGGTGCCGAACACCTGGCGTTTGGCGGCAGCGACATAGGCGTTGCCGGGGCCGACGATCTTGTCTACCGCTGCGATGGTCTGGGTGCCATACGCCAGCGCACCAACGGCCTGAGCGCCGCCAATACGGTATATTTCATGGACCCCGGCAATCCGTGCGGCGGCCAGGACCAATGGGTTGACGACGCCGTCCGGGGTCGGCACGACCATAACCAATCGCTCAACACCCGCGACACGGGCGGGCAAGGCATTCATCAGCACCGACGACGGATACGCCGCCGTACCGCCCGGCACGTATAAACCGGCAGCACCCACTGCCGTCCAGCGGTAGCCCAGGCGCAGACCGGCAGCATCGGTGTAATCCAGATCCTCCGGCACCTGACGTCCGTGGAAATCCGCTATGCGCTTTGCGGCCACGACCAGTGCGGCGATCAGCTCTTCATCACAGGCTTCGATCGCCGCATCGATTTCAGCAGACGTAAACTGCAGGGTTTCCGGGGTCATGTCGAAACGGTCGAAGCGACGGGTCATTTCCACGACAGCTTCATCACCGCGTTGGCGCACGTCTTTCAAAATTTCGGTGACCGTATCGTTAACGTCGGTATCGGTTTCCCGTTTGGTCGTCAGCAAATCGGCGAAGGCCTGTTCGAATCCGGCGTCGGCAGTATTCAGGCGAAAGGTCACGACGAAGCTCCACCAGCCAACTTGGCATCGTCATCCGCTGCCTCGGCTTGGGTCAGGGCATCCCGGAAAGACTGGATCAATTCACCAATTTCATCGGGGCGGGTTTTCCAGGCGGTACGGTTTACCGCCAATCGCGACGTAATGTCGGCAATGTGTTCAATTTCGACAAGGCCATTGGCGCGCAGGGTGTCGCCGCTTGATACCAAATCGACGATGCGGCGGCACAGGCCCAACTTGGGGGCCAGCTCCATGGCCCCGTTCAGCTTGATGCATTCGGCCTGAACGCCGCGCCTCGCGAAGTGATCTCCGGTTATTTTAGGATACTTGGTAGCGACCCGCACATGGCTCCACGTGGATGGGTCGTCGGCATTCGTCATGCCTGCCAACTCGGCGACGGCCAGTCGGCAATAGCCGATATCCAGATCAAGCGGCGCATAAATTTCAGGGTAATCAAATTCCATGAGCACATCGTTGCCCACGACCCCCAGGTCGGCTGCCCCGAATGCAACAAAAGTCGCGGCATCAAAACTGCGAACCCGGATGATATCCAGATCATCCCGATTGGTGGAAAACCGAAGCTGCCGGGCGCTGTCGTCATCGAACGCCGCTTCGGGTTCAATACCGGCAGCACGGACCAGGGGCATCACTTCTTTGAGGATGCGCCCCTTGGGCAAGGCCAGGACAAGTTTTTCTTTCGCGCTCGACATGGGATTCCTTTAGTACACGGTTTTTGGAACGGCGGCATTAATAGAAGGTTTTGTTACTATAAACCAGTCCGTTCAACGCCATAAGCCCCTTGGGAAGCCGGAATTGGCTAGCCCGTTACCCGTTCGATATCGGCGCCACAGGCAGCAAGCTTGCCTTCGATGCGCTCGTATCCCCGATCCAGATGATAGACGCGGTTAATTTCCGTCTCCCCACTTGCCGCCAGCCCCGCCAGCACCAGCGACACCGATGCCCTGAGATCGGTCGCCATGACCGGGGCCCCCTTCAACCCACTAACGCCGCGAACAATAGCAGATGACCCGTGCACGTTGACATCGGCCCCCATACGGGCAAGTTCCGGCACGTGCATGAAACGATTTTCAAAAATAGTTTCGGTGATCATCGATGCGCCCCCGGCAACCGACATCAAAACCATAATCTGCGCCTGCATGTCGGTCGGGAAGCCTGGGAACGGTTCGGTCATCACATCGATGCCGTTCAAACCTTTCTCGCCGCACCGCACTCTCATGCCATCTTCGGTATCGGTAACGTCGACCCCGGTGCCGCGCAGCACGTCAACGACGGCCTCGATCAGTTCCAGGCGTGTTCCCTTCAACAGTAAATCGCCGCCTGTTACCGCCGCCGCCACCGCATAGGTGCCGGTTTCGATGCGATCGGGCACCACCGAATAAGATGCGGCGTGCAGGCCCTCGACACCCTGAATATGCAAGGTGTCACTGCCGATCCCCTCTATCTTGGCCCCCATGGCAACAAGGCAATGCGCCAGGTCGGCAACTTCGGGCTCGCGGGCGGCATTGGCCAGCACGGTTTCACCCTTGGCCAGCGTCGCCGCCATCAGCAGGTTTTCCGTGCCGCCAACAGTAACCATGGGAAAGACAATATGCGCGCCCGTTAAGCCGTTCGGCGCACGGGCCTCCACATAGCCTCCGTCCAGTTCAATTTCAGCCCCCAACTGGGCCAGCGCCTTTAAGTGCAAATCCACCGGCCGTGTACCGATGGCACAGCCACCAGGCAAGGAAACGCGGGCTTTTCCAAAGCGGGCCAGCAACGGCCCCAGAACCAGCACCGACGCCCGCATTTTGCGCACCAGGTCATAGGGCGCCGTGGTTTCGATGGGGCCTGCGGCATTTAATTCAAACACCCGGCCAAAATGCCCGCCGTTGCTGTCATCGCCATTCATGCCGATGCGCACGCCCAGTTCCGCCAACAAGTTGGCCATGGTCGAAATATCGGCCAGATGGGGCAAGTTGGCCAATTTCAGGGTGTGTTCGGACAACAGGCTGGCCGCCATCAGGGGCAACGCCGCGTTTTTAGCACCGCTAATGTGAATGGTGCCGTTTAGCGGCTTGCCGCCACGAATGAGAATACGATCCATAAGCTTATATACGCCCGCAATAGGTCAATAAAATGGCGCATTCAAGCACCGTCGCGCGCTTTGTACGCCATGGTGCCCGCGACCACAAGGCGGCAGCACCGCTCAAACGTCAGACTTTTCGTCACCATCGCCCGAATCGCGAGAGCGAACTTGTTGTTTGCGCCTCTTCAGATTGTCGCGCAGTGATTCCGCCTGCCGGGCCTGACGCTGCTTTTGCAGGGCGGCACCGCGCCCAAGCACCGGTTTTTCACCGCTGTCGGCGTTCGTCTTGGACGTATCGTTCATGTTCGAATCCGTTGTCTGGCCTGTACTTACAGGCCGCATGGTGACCCCCATGAAAAACTTCGTCAAGGGATGCTTGCAACGGCGATAGTGCTATGGCATTGTGCGCGCCTTCAAGACTGGGGAGCCTCTTTTTCAAGACACCCCAAGTCCAGGATGCCGCCGTAGCTCAGGGGTAGAGCGCGCCATTGGTAATGGCGAGGCCGACAGTTCAATTCTGTCCGGCGGCACCATTTACCCCCCTTGAAATGACTCAGTGTTTTTCGGTGTCGGGCGACGGCTGCGACTATCAGTTTAGTGCCGCATCGCGGCACTAGAATTCCTTTACGTCCGTTTCCGAACAATCCGCCCACTCCTCCCCAACAGGGGCCAATAACGGAAAATAAAAAAGCGCCAAAATTATGAAATGAATAGAAACCTTAACCACCAATCGCACGACCTGTCTCAAAATGCCGTCGCGTGAAAAATTGCCGACTTAGGGTATTAGAACAGTTAGGAAGCAAAAAAGTGTTCAGGAAAAAGCGACAATCGAAGCCCCTGCAAGGCAGCCTAAAACGAACAGGATCACCGCCGTATTACCCGAAAATCGCGTAAAATAGTCACTAACCAGCCATTTAATTGGACTTGGTTCAAAGCCTTCATGTTTTGCTATTCTGAGAGACAACGACAGAGCATACGCAATGCTAAAGACCACCCCGAAAGAAAACAAAGAAAGCGGCAATGCGAGAATATTCATTAAGCAACTGTTTTTAGCCGTCGCGCCAATCACAGTTATCGTAGCGGCCACTCCGCCAGCATTTGACAATGCCACCAACTTAATAAGTCCTTGCGCAGCGTCAGCTGTATTGGATGGAAATGATGGCTTTTCTAGCGTGCCTTCAGTCATTACGCCCTCACACGCGTCAGTTATTCACCACACTATAAATTCAACCGTACATGATCGTCGACAAGAAAGTTAGATTTGGAGATTTGCTTGAAGCATACATCCCCCTAGTGCCGCATCGCGGCACTAGGGGGATCAGGATACCGCTCACAGGCTGTTATGTGCTGCATCGCGTGACGGTTTTGTCGGGTTCTGGCGGGATAGCGTATCACTTTTTGTTAGGCACCCCTTGGTTTCCTTGTGTCTTGAGTGTCGGGAGCGCAACCTTGGTAATGGCGAGGCCGACAGTTCAATTCTGTCCGGCGGCACCATTTACCCCCCCTCCTGAAATGACACAGTGTTATGCGGCGGCAGGACTATCCCCTGCTCTCTTTCACAAGCCTGCTATATGTGTTGAAAATCCAATTTTCATACTTACGTATTGTTTGTTCGGTAATTTTGAAAATCAGGGTCGCGGCTTGGTGCGTGTACTTTTTGGCAAGACGTCATTTGATACTGGAAAAGGTTCCTGTCTGGCTTTTAGGATGGGCGGAAATGGGACGTTTACCGGGAACATCTTTCAGGCATGCGTATGAAAAAACAGATCGACAAAAATATTGATACCCCGCTTTCAGAGGTCGACCAGTTGCGAGCTCGCCTGTTGGAGCTTGAGGAATCCAACCAACGGCTGAGCGCCTTTGAAAAACACAGCACGCGCATACTCGACGGCCTGAATACGATCAACAGGGTCGTCGCCCCCGCGACGGACCTGGATGACATGCTCGATCAGGTTCTGAACAAATATCTGGATATTTTTTCAGCCGACAGGGCCTGGTTCCTTTTCCCGTGTGACCTGAACGCAAAAACCTGGCACATCCCCAAAGAGCGCACGCGCCCCCAATGGCCCGGTGGGCTGGCAGAGGGCGTGGAAGTGCCGGTGGATGACTTCGCTAAATCGGTTTTCACCGAAGCCCTGACGAACCCGGGGGTCGTGCGATTTGATTCACAAACGAACCCGTTCGCCCGATTTTCAGATGTTCACGCGACATTTGGCATCCGCTCGCAACTGATCATGGCGATCCATCCCAAAATCGGCAAGCCGTGGCTGATGGGCATACATCATTGCGAACAGGAACAAACCTATACCGAGACGGATTGCGAGTTGTTCGAAATCCTGTGTGGACGGGTGGGCGACAGCCTTTCAAGCCTGCTGCACAGTCGCAAGGCCATTGAAATCGAGAAAACGCTGAACGCCGGGCTGGAACAAAGTGTCCGGGACCGAACCCTTGAGCTATCCAACGAACGCGATCACGCGCGCCAGTATCTTCAGATTGCCGGCAGCATGATCGTCGCGCTGGACGCCGACGGGCGGGTCGTACTGGCCAATCGCAAGGCCTGCGACGTCCTGGGGTGGGAACCCGACGCGCTGACCGGCCTGGATTGGTTCGAGACCGCCATCCCCGACGAAGAAAGGAGCGAGGTGCACGGTGCGTTCCAGCAAATTCTTGCAGGAAAGCTTGATCCGGTTGAAGATTTTCAAAATCACGTCGTAACCCGCGACGGA
>Ga0316204_10011235_pt1 | contig 11277 bp, 10 predicted proteins | sample 6monrhotite_MG_2_FD_205661 | JGI IMG/M metagenome (GOLD analysis project Ga0316204, IMG submission 205661) | Microbial mat bacterial communities from mineral coupon in-situ incubated in ocean water Damariscotta River, Maine, United States -... | ecosystem: Environmental > Aquatic > Marine >...
CTTTTTGCAGCAATGAAGCATCAGCTACTAACTTAGCCGGATCACCATCACGTCGATCACTTAGCTTTACTTCAAAATCTGTACCAGTGACTTTTTTAGCCACATCGATTACTTCTTTTATCGAATAGCCTTGACCATTGCCCATGTTATAAGCCTTACTTTCACCACCCGCGACCAAGTGCTCTAGTCCAAGTAAATGCGCACTACATAAGTCATTAATATGGATATAATCACGTACACAAGTCCCATCAGACGTTTCGTAATCCGTACCAAATATCGCAATATTATCGCGACGACCCGAAGCGGCTTGCAATACTAAGGGCACCAAGTGTGTTTCAGGAATATGTCGTTCACCCAACTCACCATCCGCATCCGCACCTGCTGCATTAAAGTAACGCAAACTCACCGACTTCAAACCATAGGCATGATCAAAATCAGCCAATATTTGCTCAACCATTAATTTACTATGGCCATATGGATTAATGGGCTTTTGAGGATGTTTCTCATCAATCGGAATATATTCAGGCTCACCAAATGTCGCTGCAGTAGATGAAAAAATGAAGTTTTTTATACCGTGCTCCACCATCGCATCTAATAACACCTGAGTATTAGTCACATTATTTTTATAATACATAGAAGGTTTTTCAACAGATTCACCAACTTGAATATAAGAGGCGAAGTGCATAACGCCATCGAATACAGTGTTAGAAAAAAGATGATTTAATAACTCTGCATCAGCAATATCGCCTTCAATAAACTCGCCATATTTCACCGCATCTTTGTAACCATTAGAAAGATTATCAAGGGTAACCACATCATGCCCTTCCAGTGATAACATTTTCACCATGTGTGAACCTATATAGCCTGCGCCGCCTACTACTAAAACTTTCATTTTACGCCTATATTAATATGCATTTTTATTAAAAAAACCTTTAAAAATTGTTAGAAACATAATTTTCAAATCAAACCATAGAGACCAATTTTCTATGTAATAAAGGTCATACTCAATACGGTTCTTCATTTTATCTAAAGTATCCGTTTCACCACGCAAACCGTTGACTTGTGCCCATCCGGTAATGCCAGGCTTTACCATATGGCGTAACATATATTTGTTAACTTTATCTTTATATATTTCATTATGCTGAACGGCATGTGGACGAGGACCAACAATAGACATTCGCCCTTGAAGAACATTAAAAAACTGAGGTAATTCATCAAAACTGGTGCGTCTCAAAAAAGCTCCAAAAGGTGTAATTCTATTATCACCTTTTACAGCCTGCGTCACAGACTCACCATTTTCATTATGTACTTCCATCGTTCTAAATTTGTACACATTTATGATTCGACCATCCCAGCCATGTCTTTTTTGCTTAAATAAAATGGGACCAGAAGATGTTAATTTAATAATAATAGAGATAATCAATAGCAATGGGATTGTTAATATAAAGATAATCAAACCTAGAATTTTATCTTCAAGTATCTTTACAAGCTGATTATTACCCCACATTGGAGTATCAGACAAATTCACAGCTGGGAGGCCGACCAACTCCGTCATTGAGTGATTTAGAAGTGTAAAGCCAAATATGTTCGGCACAAGTTTAACGTTTACAGTTAAGTGCCTTAATGAATAAAGCAATTCTTTAACCCTGTTTTCAGCCCTAAAAGGCAGTGCAATCCAAACTTCATCTATTTTATTTTTTTCGACATAATATTGCACATCATCTACACAGCCCTGAACTTTAAATCCATGAACAGATGTATTTTTCAAATCATTATCATCATCAAATAAAGCACCTATCTGAAAACCAGACCATGGAGCTTCTAGTGTTTGCGTCACTAATTTTTCACCTAAACCACCTGCACCTACAATGACAACACGACGAAAATTCCTACCTTTAAACCTCTGATATTGTAAAACGGTATACACGCTCATACGATAAAACATAAGAAAGGAAATCCCTATTCCCATCCAAAGTATCAACCACAACCTTGAGTAGTCAGCAGAAGCTTTTAATCCAAATAAGATTATTATCATCAATAAAACAACAGAAAGCCAAGCCAGTATGATTGCTCTAGCTTGCTTAGCTAACCCCTGCCCTCTCCAAGAGGAATAGAGATTAAACGCTGGAAATATCATAATCACACAGAAAGATGCCACCAACACTAAAAAACGATAGTCCTGAGGAAGGAACACATCAACATCCGAAAAGCGAATTGAATATGCTACTACAGCAGCTATTGCAACTATCAAGGGGTCCACAAGTCGTGAAAAAAGATTAATAAATCCAGAATAACTTTTGAATATTGACTTACCAAACACAAGTAATCTCCATATATAACTTGCAACATTGATTAAGAGACTTACAGAAATACATTATTTAGTCCTTATTCATTCCATACAATACTTGATTAAAGCATTCCAATATAACATCTATTGATAAATTTTCTATAGCATAGAGCCTTGCATTTTTGCCTAATTCTTCACGTAAGACATCCTTATTAGATAAGTTAATAACTCCATCTACAAACCTATCCACATTAGACGGCGAGACAATTACGCCTGTGTTTTCTAAAACAGCCGCAATTTGCGTTTCCTTATTGACAATTACTAGTATGGGCTTGCCCCTCGTTAACATTCCGGTCAATTTAGATGGTATTATCAAATCCGCAGCATCAGACCTTTGCTGCGATAGATTTGGCATGTCCAATATGTAAACAACCATTAGGCTTCGGCGGAAAACACGTCGCTATTTTACCGTTATTTTTTATTATTGGATAAATTTTCATCAACAATGTGACGAATAAAGTTGGTCGGCTTGGAACCCTCTTCAAGGCTTAAAGAGGTTAATCCTGTGGGTGATGCAAATAGACGGCTTTTCTAGCCTTAATTACTGAATGCCGTAAGCCTAAAAGATAGACTAAAACTCACTTACAAAACATTTTCAACTTAAACTGCCTTCTACTATTTATTTAAAAGCAATTTATGCGTACCATTATGTATTCAATTAACTTATTACTAACCTGTACTTCATCTAATTCCAACGAGGCTCAAATCGGCATTAGCCTTACTCAGCAGAAACCTACAAAGGAAATGTTTTGAAAATCATCATCACTGGCGGTGCCGGATTCATTGGCTCCGCGGTTATCCGTCAATACATTCAGCATACCAATCACGAGGTGATTAATTTAGACGCATTAACATATGCGGGCAACTTGCAATCATTAGAAGTTGTTTCACATAACCCTCGGTACCATTTTGAACAAGTTGATATTCGTAATATCGTAGACATTCAGTCCGTTTTTGATAAATATAAGCCAGATGCCATTATGCATCTGGCCGCAGAATCACATGTAGATCGGTCTATAGACGGCCCGGCTGATTTCATACTAACCAATATTGTAGGCACATATAACTTACTGGATGTTGCAAAAAAATATTGGGATTCACTAGAAAATGCAAAAAAGGCAACCTTCCGCTTTCATCATGTATCTACTGATGAGGTTTATGGTGATCTAGATGAAACAGGTTTTTTCACTGAAGAAACACCTTACGATCCAAGTTCACCTTATTCCGCAAGCAAAGCATCTTCAGACCATCTCGTTCGCGCCTGGCATAGAACATATGGATTACCCATTGTTGTAACGAACTGCTCAAACAATTATGGAGGCTATCAGTTTCCTGAAAAACTGATCCCATTAGTGACTTTAAATGCGCTTGAGGGAAAGCCCTTACCTATTTATGGCAAGGGAGATCAAATACGTGATTGGTTACATGTAGATGATCACGCCAGAGCACTACGCCTTACCCTTGAGAAAGGCAAGTTAGGTGATACATATAATATTGGTGGCCATAATGAAAAAACCAATATTGAGGTAGTAAAAACTATTTGCACTTTATTAGACAAGTTAGTACCTAATTCACCTCATATCCCACATGAGCAACTCATTACGTATGTGACTGATAGACCTGGTCACGACGTTAGATACGCTATTGATGCAAATAAAATTGCCAATGAACTTGGTTGGTTACCTGAAGAAACATTCGAAACAGGTATAGAAAAAACCATTAACTGGTATTTAGAAAACAGCGAATGGTGCAAGTATGTTCAAGATGGTAGCTACCAGAGAGAACGCTTAGGTGCGGGAGAGTCTAGTTCATGAAAGGAATAATTTTAGCCGGCGGCTCAGGCACACGCTTATACCCTATTACTCAAGGCGTTAGTAAACAGTTAACGCCTATCTATGACAAGCCGATGATTTATTACCCTTTATCGGTTTTAATGCTAGCAGGCATTACAGAAGTATTAATTATTTCCACGCCTACTGATTTACCACAGTTTAAAAGCTTATTAGGTGACGGTGATCATATAGGCATGCAATTCACCTATAAAGAACAACCCTCTCCAGATGGGCTTGCGCAAGCCTTCATAATTGGAGAAGAATTTATTGGCGATGATGACGTATGCTTAGTTCTAGGTGACAATATTTTCTATGGCCATGGTTTTACCCGAATGCTGGCCAACTCAGTTGCAAATGTAACAAATGAAAAAAAGGCAACAGTATTTGGCTATTACGTAAAAGATCCTGAGCGCTATGGCGTTGCTGAATTTGATAAAAAAGGCAATGTTTTAAGCATTGAAGAAAAGCCAGAAGCCCCTAAAAGCAACCATGCTATTGTGGGCTTATATTTTTACCCCAATAACGTTTGCGACATTGCAAAGACAATAGAACCCTCTGATCGAGGTGAGCTAGAAATAACCACCGTCAACCAGATCTATCTTGAAAAGGGCGACCTTAAAGTTGAATTAATGGGTAGAGGTTATGCATGGTTGGATACAGGCACACACGAAAGCCTTCTAGAAGCTTCTAACTTCATTCAAACCATCGAAAATCGACAGGGCTTAAAAGTTGCCTGCATTGAAGAAATCGCCTATGAGATGGGATACATCACTAAAGAAAAGTTAGTCGATCTCGCACAACCACTTAAGAAGAATCAATATGGGCAATACCTAATTCGACGCGCCAATGAAGATATAGTGACTTAATGAATATCATAAAAACAATGATTTCGGATGTCCTACTTATTGAGCCAACAATATTTGGTGATGAACGTGGTTTCTTTTTTGAAAGCTTTAATCAGAAAAAATTTCAAGAGAGTACGGGACTTGACTATGACTTTGTACAGGACAATCATTCCCGCTCTGTGAAGAATGTTTTACGAGGATTACACTATCAAGTCAAACATGCTCAGGGAAAATTAGTAAGAGTCGTTGAAGGTGAAGTATTTGATGTTGCTGTAGATATTCGTAAAAGCTCCCCTACTTTTGGACAATGGGTCGGAGAATACCTAAGTGCTGAAAATAAAAAGATGCTTTGGATACCACCCGGATTTGCTCATGGATTTGTAGTACTCAGCGATAATGCACAATTTTTATATAAGACGTCGGATTATTATTCACCAGAACATGAGCGCTGCCTTATATGGAATGACCCTGAAGTAAATATTAAGTGGCCAATTACTAATAATCCTGTCCTCTCTAGCAAAGACCAAGCTGGTGTAAGCCTGAAATCAGCAGAGGCATTTGAGTGAATATAAATATATTCGATAAAAACAAAATCCCAACAATATTAATAACCGGTAAGAATGGACAAGTGGGTTGGGAGTTACAACGTTCTCTTCAATCATTAGGAAACGTCATTGCAGTTAATAGAGAACGCATGGATTTATCAGATTCAGAAAATGTAACATCTGTTATTCGTGAAATTAAGCCCGATATTATTGTTAACGCAGCCGCATATACCGCGGTTGATAAAGCCGAGGAAGACCAAGAACTAGCCTATCAAATTAATGCATTCTCACCCGGCGTAATGGCTGAAGAAGCAAAAAAAATTGATGCGTTATTAATTCATTATTCAACAGATTATGTATTTAACGGAGAGAAAGATTCTCCATACAATGAAACCGACACGCCCGACCCTATTAATGTCTACGGCGCTAGTAAACTTGCTGGCGAAGAAGCTATCAAGGAAAGTGGTTGCCAGTATTTAATTTTACGAACCTCATGGGTATTTTCTTCACGCGGTCATAACTTTTTATTGTCTATGCTGAAATTTGCACGAGAACGTGAGCAATTAAGAATTGTTGCTGATCAAGTTGGAACACCCACATCAGCGAGCTTTATTGCCAGCGCCACGAGTCTTATCATTTGTAAAATCAGAACTAGGGCTCAAAATGAATTTTCGTCAGGTATTTATAATCTGGTATCTACAGGTAAAACATCGTGGCATGGCTTTGCAACAAGCATAATAAAGATGGCCAGTGAAATATTACCTGACATTAAAATATTGACCAAAGAGATCACTGCTATACAGACAACGGATTATCCATTACCTGCGAAGAGGCCGATGAACTCCGTTTTGTCTGTAAAAAACATTGAGAAAGAATTTGGAATTTATCCACCTGACTGGCATAAACAAATGAAGTTATGCTTAGAAGAAATAATGCCGTCTTAAGCTTTAAAGCTTATTGGACAAGCCAATACGTAGCACATTTCATTTGACCACAATAAAAATCAGAGCCACTTAAGTAAAAGACTTTCATACTGCTGCAAAATTGAATTCCACGTAAAGTGATCATCGAAGCGCTTACTACTAAATACCGACATTTTTTTCAGCATAGTATCATCTGACAACAACAAATCTAGCTTTTCACTACATTCCTGCATATCGTTAAAATAAGATGCTTCCTCACCTGAAACCCAGCGATTAAATTCATTATCATGAGCCAATACTGGCTGCCCGGCACCCAGAGCCTCTACCAGCGATGGATTTGTCCCTCCGACTGTATGACCATGAATATAAAGGCATGAAAAGAAACGAAGCGAATCAAGACTTTCATGCTCATAAACAGCACCAATGAACTTAACTTCATCACTAGCTGCATCAAGCACGCTACACTGATAGGGGTTTCCTTTATCATACTCACCAAGTACAACTAGGTTCTTATTTCGCTTTTTAACAGAAAAGGCACTCACTATCTCCAAAATACTATTTTCAGGCTCTGGCCGTGCAATTACTAAAGCATAACCACCTATCTGTAAATCATGAATAGACAAGACCCCTTCATTTGCTTGCACAACAAGACGAGCACCGTAAGGAATCATTTCCACCTTATCTGGATTAACACGTGTAACTAGATGCTTTTTAATTTCAGGGTGATCTGCTATCAAATGATTACCTATTAAACACCCTGCTCGCTCGTTCAGATAAAGCCACAAGCGCTCATACCATTTCCACTTATCTCTTTTCCACTCTATTCCGTCCATATTTATCAGGTTTGTCTTTTGCTTAAATCTAAACCAAAGATTAAACAATGCCGTGTTATAACCCAAGGTAAGAACCAAGCCAGGCTGAGTTGATGCATGCTTTACAGATAGATAGTCAAATACAACCGTCGATTTCGCACCATCCCCTTCTACGGGAATATGAATCCGACGCACCCCATTCCAAGCACTTTCAAACACGCTTGAATATTCATTGGTGGACTCCTGACAATAAACTGTGACTTCCCACCCTAAATCAATCAAATACGTTGATAAATTTTCAGCAAAAGTTTCGAACCCACCATGCGAAGCAGGTACACCTCTTATACCCTGAATAATAATTTTCTTAGTCATATGCTCTTATTTATTTTTTGTAGTTGAGCTGCCGAATAATTTATTTTTTACTTTAACAAGTTTTGGCCAGTTCTTTCCCAACATCTTTTTTATTACACCACCATCTTCAGGATACCATGTGGTAGATCTAACATTATCAGGGGAATCTTTTTTTGAATAAGCATATGCAGCAAGTGAACGACGATAATGACCATCTGGGAAACTAATGGGGTCATAGCCATGCAAGGTGTAATCACGCGTAAACATTATTACACATCGATTAAACAAAGGTTCGACTTCAGCTCTTTCTCCTGTAGTCTTATGCTTCAATTTGAGCTGTCCACCGTATTCTTTTTTCCATCCGTGATTTAGATATAGCAAAATATTTAAGTTACGAAACCAGTCATTGTGAACAGGATGAAAATTAAAATCAGCATGCATATTAAGATAACTACCCGCTCCACCTTGGTGCAAGCCACCGCCGTGAAACTCTTCATCCACGAAAACATCCTCACCCGTTATTATCTTCAATTGCTCTTTAAATCTGTCGCTTACTAAATCTTTATGTAATTCGGAAAATAATTCACCATACTGACTATATTTCGATTTTTCGAACTTATTTTTAGCAAACATATAGTCGCGACTTTTATTCACTCCATCAATATTAGGATCAGGTATTTGCTTAACAAGCTCTAACAATTTATCTGCATCACAAAAATCATCTATAACAACATATTCAAATATTCCATCCTTTCCAAATAAATCTTTAAGCCTTTCTATATCTTTATCTATTTTATCAAAATTTATCATTTATTCTCCCGCTATATTTTTCACTTACTAGCTACATTAATTTTGAAGCAATTCCTTTCATTTTTATACGGAATATTGATTATGAAAATAGTCTTACTCTCTTACCAATTCATCCGTCTATAATATCTTTTATAAGTTCATAAAGATCAAACCCATAAGCATCGAACCCGGCCAAATCAGCGGCACGAGAAACACACCCACTATCGCAGCCCACATCAAGAAACTTGTCACTTTTAAAAAATCCAGCCATCTCTTTCACTGCATCCTTAACCGATTTAAACCTTCCAGAAAAACCCTCTCCTTTTAGGGCACTAGCATGACCACCACTTGAATATAATTATTCAATGAGGACTACTAAGTAGCCAATGGTGAGCTTATAACGAACCTTCACGACTAACATCCAAATCAACAATAATGTAACACACCCTTTCGTATTGTCAGCACTAATGACTTCAATTTATCACTTCCACACAAGTGATAAATTAGTACAATCTCACACTGAACAATCATATATTCGACTAAAACAATGCCCGATTGATATTATTATTCTTCATATTAGCTCGAACGCAAGATGTAGCCGCACCCAATATCACAAAGTAGACCATAACTATAGAACGAGTATATAGAAAAAACGCACCTGTAATAAATGAATAAATAAAAACAAAAAAAAGTGAGAATAATAACGACGATATAATTACTGAGAATCGAGGAGACATATGAATCATCTTAAGTCTGGAAACTGCTTTATAATACGAAAAACATAAAAAACTAAGCAGCACAATACCGATCAAACCCATTTTATAAAATATTGATACAAATGCATTATCAACAAAATGAAACTCCTTATCACCAGCTGTAACGTATGGATGGGAGGTCATTATTCCCGTACCAACACCATGCCCAAAAACAGGATAATCCATACCAGCAGAAACTGTTTCCCTATAAGTATACAATCTTGTTAAGATTGAGTTATCTTCAAAAGATATGGCATACATAAATCGATTAAGCATAACATCGATATATGTCGGCTCCAAAAAACTCACCAAAATCACAGCAAAAATCGACAGCAGCATAAGAAAAAATGCTTTCGTGAATACATTACTTGTTCTTGAAAAAAACACTAAAAAAGCAAGCATTAGCAGCAACAACCCAATAAGCATTCGTGATTGAGTGAACATTACAGACAAAGCAGTTAGAAATAACACCAAAAATAACACCAATTTCTTATATGGCTTAACATCTTGGCTTAGCAGCATAATTACCGTCCATGCCACTAGCAAAAAATACAATCCAGAGTTCCTAAACCAAACCCTTTTTGATCCACTTATAAAAGTTTCCTTATTGATTTCGGCTACAGAATTCTCATCAAACACACCAAGATACACTGTAATCAATACATGTAAAAATATTGCCGAAACAAAAACGTTGAATAACTTAATAAAATCCTGCTCTTTATTTATAAGAACAGCACCAAAGACATACGAAAACATCCAAGGCACAACCCTAACATCATTTACTATATTGGTAATATCCTGTGAACTCATCATTAAAGCTGCAACGCCATAAATGACAAAAATCAAACTATACAACACAATCACATAAGCAAACAAACTCACATGATGGGGCGCGCCGTGCTTTAAAAAAAGATAACATATAAACAATATCAAAAACCCTATAAACATGAGCTCTAAAATATGACCAATTGGTGTTTTATGTGGAAACACCCTATGCGCTCCAAAACCCTCAGGAAGACTAACCACACAAAAAACCAACAAAAATAATACTAAAGAAACTACCCCCTTAACGCTTAATGATTGCATAATATTTAGACGCCGCTAATAAAAAATTAATTTTTATTTTTCCTTAATTCAATGTTAAAACCTGAAATCACACTCAATATCTTTTCTATTTTCTCCTCCCAAAAATCATTTTTTGTCAATTTATCTTTTACTTTTTCAACAACTTCAGAATGTTTAAATGAAATTTCTTTTAAGGAATTATCAACAAAGTCATTCAATCCATCAATATCATGATATTTATGCACATACTCGTTATTTATTTCATATTCTTCAGATGAAATAACAGGCTTGCCATAATTCAAGTATTCATATAACTTTAGCGGTGATTCATCATGACTCTTCGATTTAAGATAGGGAATTAGTCCGATCTTGAATGTTTTCATTATACTGGGCAGGTCGTAGCCTCTAAACTCCCCCATTACCGTCACAGAATCGATATCATTAAGTTGCTTTTCAATACCCTTGTCCTGTATTTTTCCATAAATTACAGCGCGTCTATTTGTAGCTTGCGTGAGATTTCTCAACAACTCAATATCAAATTTATCTGAAACAAAACCAACAAATCCAAACTCACATGGATCATTAAGCAAATCACAATCAACCGCTTTTGTTAACAAACCATTATGTACAACTATTTTATTAGCATGCTCAAACTCATCAAGTGATTTTTGACTTACTCCTGTTATTAAATTAGCAGTATTTTCTACTTTTTTATATTTCTCCAACACCTTAATCTTTTCTATTTCAGAATACCTATTATGCAGCGAAAAATTATCAATGACATCATACCAAATAATACAATTCTCAAATTTTTCATATTGTATTTTAGCAATTGGCGTAAAATCTAAAATGACGTTAATTACGCCATCATCCTTATCTAAATATTTTTTAACCTCGTCATAATACGCATCATAACAATATTCGGCCCATAACCTCTTCTTTATTGGCCCCACAAGATCTAGAGAGAGAATTTCACACTGTAATATTTTATCGCTTTCATTTAATGGAAACGT
>Ga0316204_10011236_pt1 | contig 11277 bp, 10 predicted proteins | sample 6monrhotite_MG_2_FD_205661 | JGI IMG/M metagenome (GOLD analysis project Ga0316204, IMG submission 205661) | Microbial mat bacterial communities from mineral coupon in-situ incubated in ocean water Damariscotta River, Maine, United States -... | ecosystem: Environmental > Aquatic > Marine >...
GATTAAAACGAATTTTTGCGGCCAAGCTTGTATCTTCAGCATGAACCTTAAACGGCCTCTCCTCCAGCGCCGCAACACCGACTGCCGCGCCAGCACCGACAATCGTACTTACACAACCGCTGACCGCCGCGACGGAAGTCATTACTAATCCGATAAAAATTGCTTTTTTTAGGTGTTTCATAAATGTCCCACTTCGCGTTCATTTGGTTTCTTGCGCGTACGCACCACGCGTATATAGCCTAAACTCATGAAAATTTAGTAACCATTAACCCGGTCGCCAGGCGTCAATCAGATGTCTCGGAAAACGCCAGGGACGCACCAACACAATATCAAACCGCATGTCATCGTCTTCCAGACCCGCTCGCGACTGAACAAATAAAAGGCTGGCGCGTCCAATTCTGTTCATCTGCCGCGATGTAACGGGAATTTCTTCTGAATTGTTCCGCCGGCCCTTCACTTCAATAAAACACAGCATCCGGCCGCGGCGAGCCACCAAATCGATTTCGCCAACCGGTGTTTTGTAGCGTCGGGCCAGAATTTTATATCCTTTGCTGACCAGTAGAAGGACGGCAAAAAACTCAGCCGTCCTACCAAACTGCCAGGCTTGCCGGCGCTTGCTTACGGTCAATTTCAGGCGTCCTTCAGGGCCTGGGCGCGGGCGTAAATATCTCGCTTTGGCAGCCCGGTCAGGCGGGCAAATTCAGCAGCTACCTCCTTTACGCTCTTGGTTTTGAGAGCTTGCGTCAACAGGGCCGATAGCTCCTCCTCTGTTGGAACGGCTTTGGCAAGCGGTGGCCCAACACAAAGCGTTATTTCACCCTTCGGTGGGCCCGCATCCGCGTAGTGCGCTGCCAGTAAGGTTAAATCCGCACGCCGCACTTCCTCATAAAATTTCGTCAGCTCGCGCCCGACGGCGGCTTCTCTGGGGCCAAGAACTTCCGCCATATCGGCAAGACTGGCCGCCAGTCGTTTAGCGGATTCGAGAAAAATCAAGGTGCTTGGAATGTTTGAAATTTCTTCCAGGGCTTTCTTTCGGGCCCCGGTTTTTGACGGTAAGAACCCCTGGAAAAAAAACCGGTCCGTCGGCAACCCGGACAAAACGAGCGCGGTTAAGCTCGACGATGGCCCAGGCGCTGCTGTTATTGGAAACCCATTGCTCAAACACTCTTCAACCAGTTTATATCCCGGATCCGAGACCAAGGGCATACCCGCATCAGAAATCAGGGCCACAATTTCACCTTCTTTCAGGCGTTTCATGACCAATGGTCGAACCCGTTCGGCATTGTGTTCATGATAAGGATGAAGTGATGCGCGGAGGCCGTGGATACGCAAGAGTTTTCCAGAAATGCGTGTATCTTCACACAATACGACATCTGCACGCGCCAGAATGTCGAGGGCCCGGAGCGTAATATCAGCGGCGTTACCAATCGGTGTCGCAACCAAGTAAAGGCCGGGAGAAAGAGGTTTTGGCGACGGTTTACACGTCGTCTCTGTATCGTTAGGCTCTGCAGCAGTTGGGGTCAATTGATGTTTTGCTTTTTCCAATGAGGGAAGATTATCTGCCGATGATTTTGGTTTCGCCATTTAAACAAAATGTCCGTAAATATGGGCCGGGCCTGATTGCATTTTCCTTACTCGTGAGCGGTTGTCAGTCTCCAGAAAATTTTAACAGGACGCAAGCGCCGTCTGCCGTGACCAATCCGGGCCTGACTTCGCTGCCGCGACCTCAACAAAACCCGCCGGTCGTTGCTGCTGCTCCAGCTCAGCAACCCGCCACGCAGCGGGTTTTACCACCGGGCAACACACCGCAGTTGCCCTCCTTTTTGCCCTTGTTACAAGGCCCTGCCGGTGCCGTTGGAACCGAACCCAGCGACACCGTGCGCGTTCCCCCTCCGGCAACAACCGATACGGTTCGTATCGCCCTGTTGCTGCCGCTAACCGGGAACAATGCTTCAATTGGCAATGCCCTGTTAAACGCCGCCCAGCTGGCTCTCTTTGATTTTGCTGATTCGCGGTTTGAACTTTTGCCACATGACACCAAAGGCACCCCGTCTGGTGCGGCCAATGCCGCCAGCCTAGCGATTGGCGACGGAGCGTCTGTGATATTAGGGCCTCTCTTATCACAAAATGTATCTGCCGTCGCACCCGCCGCCCGCGCTGCAAACGTCCCCGTTCTTGCCTTCTCGAACGACCGCTCCATAGCAGGAAACGGCATTTATACGTTGGGGTTTTTACCATCTGAACAGGTTGCCCGCGTGGTTCGTTTTTCGCTCTCGAAAGGCGTTACCCGGTTTGCCGCGCTGGCACCTGATAACGCCTATGGCGCCCGCGTTGTCGAAGCCATGCGGCGAACCGCTGAAGCCCAAGGCGCGACAGTGACACGTGCGCGCTATTATGATCCGACGGCTGGCGACTTTACAGATGTTGTGCGCGAGTTTGGCGACTACGATGTGCGCCGGGACGCCTTGTTACAACAACGCAAAGTGCTTGAAGCCCAGGACGACGAAATATCCAAACGCGCACTGCAGCGTCTCGAAAACCTGCAAACCATCGGTGACCTGCCCTTTGAAGCCTTGTTGGTGGCAGATGGTGGCAAGCGGTTGCTTTCCGTTGCTGCTCTGCTGCCGTTTTATGACATTGACCCCGGAAAGGTTCGCATGCTCGGAACCGGACAATGGGACGAGCCGGGTATTGGTAAAGAACCGGCGCTCATTGGTGGATGGTACGCAGCCCCGCCGCCTTCGGCACGCGTTGATTTTGACCAACTGTATGCCGACACCTATGGCGAACGTCCGCCACGCCTGGTCACGATGGCCTATGATGCAACGGCGCTGGTCTCCGTATTGGCGCGCCAGGAAAGCGGCGCCGACTTCAGCCCCACGGCCTTAACAAATCCAAACGGGTTTTGGGGCAGAGATGGGGTCTTCCGTCTAACGCCATCAGGCACAGCGGAACGGGGCCTGGCGGTTATGCAGGTTGGTCGAGACGAAAATAAGGTGATCTCAAAAGCCCCCGAATCCTTTGACGTGCTCACCAATTAGAGTATCCGTCTTGATCAAGGTCTTATTTGAACCTATTTACTCCGGTTTTGCTCTAACGAACCAGTCTCGCAATAACGGAATTAAGTCGCGCTAAACCTTCCGCTTTGGCAATCAGATGTGTCTCCGATTGTTCAAGAATACCATGTTGTTTGAGCGCCGCCAGCTGCTCGCCACGAATGTGATCCGGTAACCAGACGCCCGTACGTCGATGGACGGCGGTCAAATCGATACCGCTGTTCAGTCGTAGACCCAAAATCAAAAGTTCCTCGGCCCGATCCCGATCCGATAGCTGTCGACGTTTGGCGGTACCGTGACCCGTGCCAGCTATCGCCTTTAACCAGGCCTCGGGACTGTGGATCTGGTGTGTCGCCACCGTCTGCTCGCCTGAGCGAATACGCCCGTGAGCGCCCGGACCAATCCCGACGTAGTCACCGCCCTCCCAGTAAACCAAGTTGTGCCTGCATTCCTGACCCGGGCGGGCATGATTAGAGATTTCGTAGGCGGGTAACCCCGCGGCACTCAAAATTTCTTGCGTGTCCTCATAGAGATCCGCCGCATCGTCACCTTCGGCCGCGACCACACCGTCGCGATGAAAAGCGGTGCCACTTTCGATGGTCAATTGATAGAGTGATAGGTGATCGCTGGCTAAATTCAGCGCTTGAGCAAGCTGATCGCGCCAATGGTCACGGGTTTGCCCGGCCGTCGCATAAATAAGATCAAAGGATGTCCGGGCGAACGTCTGTTGCGCCGTGGCAATCGCCGAGCGCGCTTCGTCGGCCGAATGTTGACGGCCCAAACTCTGCAAGACTTGATCGTCAAAGGACTGAATGCCAAGCGATAATCGATTGACCCCGGCGGCTCTGTAGTCTGTGAAGCGACGGGCCTCCGTCGATGTCGGGTTGGCCTCTAGGGTCACTTCAATATCATCCGGCATCTGCCAATAATGGCTCGCCGCTTCAAGCAGCGCAGCGACCGTCGCGGCGTCCATCAACGATGGCGTGCCGCCACCAAAAAACACGCTGGATAACTCGCGCCCTTTTGTTTCATTTCCGTAATGGGCCAGATCGGCAAGCAACGCCTGACGCCAGTGCGCCTGGTCTATCGCGCTCGAAACATGGGAGTTAAAATCACAGTAAGGACACTTTTTCAGGCAAAACGGCCAATGGACATAAAGCGCAAACATCGGATGGTTAGCACCTCATTCAAAACAAGCCCTCACGAGCTTTTTGAAGGCCACAGCGCGGTGCGTGATGGCGTTTTTATCTGCCGGTTCAAATTCACCGAACGTTTTATCGGATCCCGTCGGCACAAATATAGGATCGTACCCGAAACCGTTTTCTCCGCGGGCGGGCTCAACAATTTGCCCGGAAATTCGACCTTCAAACGTCTCGATGTGGCCATCCGGCCATGCCAAGGCGAGGACACTGATGAAATAGGCTGATTTGTCAGATTTGTCGCGAAGTTTGCGGTGGACTTCGGCCATGGCGATGCCAAAATCCCTGGTCGGTCCCGCCCAACGCGCCGAATAGAGCCCGGGATCACCATCCAGCGCATTGACACACAGTCCGGAATCATCGGCCAGTGCAGGCAAACCCGAACCCAGCATGGACGCCCTTGCCTTTAGTATCGCATTTGCAACAAATGTCGCACCGGTTTCCTCAGGTTCTGGCAGATCAAGCTGTCCTGCGGACAGCACCTCAACCTCAAAAGAGGCGAGCAGCTCATCGATTTCACGGACTTTTCCCGCATTATGACTAGCGATGACCAGTTTTTTTTCATGAAACTGCCGAGCCATGGTTTATCAGGCCTGTCCTAAAGCTTTGCGCTGCGCAGCAACCAGTTCCGACACACCCAATTTTGCCAAGCGCAGAAGCTCCATGAAATCCGCCTCAGTAAATGGTTCTTCTTCGGCCGTTCCCTGAATTTCCACGATCCCGCCTTTTCCGGTCAAAACAAAATTTGCGTCCGTTTCAGCGGCGCTATCTTCGTCGTAGTCGAGATCAAGCACGGGTTGACCCTGATAAAGGCCACACGAAATAGCAGCAACTTCATCCGTCAGCGGAATAGACGTCATCAAACCACGCGCGATGCAATCCTCAAACGCCTGATAAAGGGCCACATAAGCGCCGGTGATGGATGCGGTACGGGTGCCGCCGTCGGCTTGAATGACGTCGCAATCGACACGAACCTGCAATTCACCCATCGCCTTCATGTCAACCACAGCACGCAAAGAACGCCCGATAAGTCTTTGTATTTCCTGGGTTCGGCCCGACTGTTTACCCCGGGCCGCCTCGCGGTCCATGCGGGACCCAGTTGCTCTGGGCAGCATTCCGTATTCAGCTGTCACCCAACCTTTTCCTGAATTGCGCATCCAGGGCGGTACCCGCTCTTCAACACTTGCTGTGCACAACACATGTGTGTCGCCAAACCGCGCCATGCAGGATCCTTCTGCGTGTTTAGAGAAGCCAGGCTCCAGGGAAATCTCGCGAAGCGTGTCTAGCGCTCGTCCAGAAGGTCTCATTGTCATCAATCCTGTATGTAAAATATGAGCTTGAATTTCGGCGCAAGCTAGCGCGTGCTGCAGGCAACGTAAAGGCGAACTGAAGCCCACGCAATTTGGCGGTAAATTTTACAGAGTTCGGCGGTAAAACCGGCTATCGACGGCCATGATCGGAAACCGGGCAGGTAAATCTGTTTTGCTATACTGATTAAACCCGTTTTTTTCATAAAACCGATGCGCCGCGATGAAATCAGATGTGGTCCCCAGGTAAATTTCCCTAACACCTCGTGAATTTGCCTGTTCGACCAGATGATTGAGTAGGGAAATGGCAACCCCTTTGTCGGAACCGCGGTGGTTTTTCGCTACAAACATTTTCCGCAAGGCAGCTTGATTGTTCGTAATGTCGAGCAGTCCAATCGTGCCAACAATCTTGTCGTCATCGACGGCGACCCAAAACCCGCCACACCCCTGTGTATAAAACCCATCGATATCGGCGAGGTCTACCTGCTCTTCAAGCGTAATGGGTATATCAAATTCTTCGCGCTGAATTGGCACAATCAACGCGGCAATGGCTTGCTCGTCACCAGCCTGATAGGGGCGTAGAGTAAGGGACGAAGAGGACATGGAGCGTTACTCCTTTAAATCTTCCCAAATGTCTTTCACTTTTGAGAAAAACCCATGGCTTTGTGGGCTGGTCGTATCTTCGGGGCTTTCACCTTCGAATTCTTTAAGCAGTTCTTTCTGGCGTTTGGTCAAGTTAACAGGGGTTTCGACAAAAGCCTGGATAAACATATCACCCCGCGCTTTTGAACGCAAAATCGTCATACCTTTATCACGCAGCCGGAACTGGTGGCCTGTCGGCGTGCCGGATGGAATTGTCACCCGGGCCATCTTGCCTTCTACGGTGGGCACCTCAATGGTTCCACCCAGCGCGGCTTTGGTCATGGGAATGGGTACCCGGCAGTGAATATCTGCACCATCGCGCTGGAACAATCGATGTGGGGCAATCGATAAAAAGATATACAAGTCTCCAGCAGGCGCACCACGCAACCCGGCTTCACCCTCGCCAGACAGGCGAATTCGGGTGCCTTCTTCCACACCTTGCGGAATATTCACGCTCAACGTTTTTTCTTTTTGTACCCGGCCAGCACCGGCACACACCCGGCACGGGTCCTTGATCATTTCACCCGTTCCCTGACAGGTTGAACAGGTCCGCTCGACCGTAAAGAACCCCTGCTGGGCACGAACCCGACCGTGTCCGTTACAGGCCCCACAGGTTGCTGGCGAAACCGCACCCTCTGAACCCGTTCCTTTACAATCGGTGCATGCCGCCGATGTGGGTACACGAATTTCGGTTTGTTTGCCCTTAAAGGCGTCTTCCAGACTGACTTCCATATTAAAGCGCAGGTCTGAGCCATTGCCGGCCGCCGCACGCCCCCGGCGGCCGCCGCCGGCAAAATCACCAAACATCTCATCAAAAATATCGGCGAAGCCGCCGCCAAAGCCGCCTTGCGCACCCCGTTCGCCCCCACCTGCGCCGCCTTGTTCAAAGGCTGCGTGGCCAAACCGGTCATAGGCCGCGCGCTTTTCGTCGTCTTTCAAAACCTCGTAAGCTTCGTTTACATTTTTAAACGACTGTTCCGCTTTTTTATCGTCCGGATTGCGATCCGGGTGGTATTGCATGGCAAGTTTTCGATAGGCCTTTTTCAGCTCATCGTCGCTAGCGCCTCGCTCTACACCGAGTGTTTCATAAAAATCATTTTTTGACATGGGGCCAGCCTCGGATGGTTATCCGGAAAAGTGACAATCAAAAAGTGCTGGCCCCGACAGTTGCGCCGCCGGGGCCAATACCTTCAATTACTTTTTCTTTTCTTCGTCCGGGTCGACTTCTTCGAAGTCGGCATCAACGACCGTTGCATCTTCCGGTGCCTCGGCTTCCGCTTCCGCACCACCATCACTGCCAGCCGTCGCCGCGGCTTCGGCTTCCGCTTGGCTCTCTTTATACATGGCTTCGCCAAGTTTCATGGACGCCTCCGTCAAAGCTTCCGTCTTTGCTTTGACGTCATCAACGTCGGGCTCTTCTGCTGCAATAGCGTCTTTTAGTTCCTGAATTGCCGTCTCGATGGCCTGTTTATCTTCTTCAGGAACCTTGTCGCCATATTCTTGCAGGTTCTTTTCTGCAGAATGCACCAGCGAATCTGCGGAGTTTAGGACCTCAACCATTTCACGTTTGGCTTTGTCATCATCCGCGTGCTGCTCCGCTTCATTGACCATGCGATCAATGTCATCGTCCGACAGGCCGCCGGATGCCTGAATGCGGATCTGCTGCTCTTTACCAGTCGCTTTGTCCTTTGCAGACACATTAACCAGACCGTTGGCATCAATATCGAAGGTCACTTCAATTTGTGGCATTCCCCGGTGTGACGGAGGAATACCCACCAAATCAAACTGGCCAAGAATTTTGTTGTCCGCAGCCATTTCGCGCTCACCCTGGAACACCCGGATGGTCACAGCAGACTGATTATCTTCAGCCGTTGAAAACACCTGGGATTTGCGGGTCGGAATGGTCGTATTGCGATCGATAAGGCGCGTGAACACCCCGCCCAACGTCTCAATACCCAAACTCAGCGGTGTGACATCAAGCAACAAGACGTCTTTAACATCGCCTTTGAGAACACCGCCCTGAATGGCCGCGCCAAGGGCTACAACTTCATCCGGATTAACACCCTTATGCGCTTCACGGCCAAAGAAGGTTTTCACCTGCTCTTGAACCTTTGGCATCCGCGTCATACCGCCGACCAGAATCACTTCATCGATTTCCGAAGCTTTGAGGCCAGCATCTTTAAGCGCCAGTTTACAAGGGGCCAACGTCCGCTCGACCAGATCCTCAACCAAAGCCTCAAGCTTCGCCCGTGTCAGTTTGAGATTGAGGTGTTTCGGCCCAGACTGATCTGCCGTAATAAAGGGCAGGTTGATCTCTGTTGAAGACGTCGATGACAATTCGATTTTGGCTTTTTCCGCAGCTTCTTTCAAACGCTGAAGAGCCAGGGTGTCTTCGCGCAGATCAACGCCATTTTCTTTTTTGAATTCATCCGCCAGGTAATCGACGATACGAATATCGAAATCTTCGCCACCCAGGAACGTGTCGCCATTGGTCGACTTCACTTCAAAGACACCATCGCCAATTTCCAGGATCGATACATCAAAGGTGCCACCGCCCAAATCGTAAACGGCGATAATGCCACTTTCTTTCTTGTCGAGACCGTAGGCCAAGGCTGCTGCTGTTGGCTCGTTGATAATACGCAAGACCTCAAGACCGGCAATTTTGCCCGCGTCTTTCGTCGCTTGGCGTTGCGAATCATTAAAGTAGGCAGGAACCGTGATCACGGCCTGATCGACCGTTTCACCCAAGTAACTTTCCGCCGTTTCCTTCATTTTTTGCAGAATGAAAGCACTGATCTGACTTGGGCTATACTTTTGGTTTTCGGCTTCTACCCAAGCATCGCCATTTTCGCCTTTGACGATTTTATAGGGCACCAGCTTTTTGTCTTTTTTGGTGATTGGGTCGTCAAACCGCCGCCCCACTAAACGCTTGATTGCGTAGAGGGTGTTAGCGGGATTGGTTACGGCCTGGCGTTTCGCCGGCTGACCAACCAAACGTTCGCCATCGGCAAACGCGACCATTGAAGGCGTCGTTCGCGTGCCTTCAGCATTTTCAATAACTTTTGCTTCCTTACCGTCCATCAACGCCACACAGGAGTTGGTGGTCCCAAGGTCAATACCGATTACCTTGCTCATGATATCCTCATTTATTTGCGGCAGATTCTATAGATGGCCCAATTGGCACCACCGGAATCCCCTAGGTTTTCAAATTGAAAGCCTGTACCCCCTTGGCTTTCGCGCCTTATATAGGCGTCTCGCTCCCGCCACGCAATACCCGGTTATGATTGAAAAAAGCTGTTTTTTGCAGGTTTTTAACTCGTTATGGACTTCCGGGTCGGTTTAAGGCCTATTTAGCAAATGAACGAAAACGCTTATTTTGATCCCGCCGATCTGACGCCCGCTCAACGCACAGCAATATTGCTGACGTTAACTATGGTCACCATGCTTTACGCGATGACCGTGACCATTGCCAATGTCGCCTTACCCAGGATGCAAGGGTCCTTGTCCGCGACCCAGGATCAGATTGCCTGGGTTGTGACCTTTAATATTGTCGCAACGGCCGTCGCGACACCGCTGACGGGATGGATGGCAACCCGCCTCGGGCGGCGCAAACTAATGATATCTGCTGTTGTCTTGTTTGCCATTGCGTCGTTGCTCTGCGGCACGGCAAACAGCGTCGAGGAATTGGTGTTTTATCGAGTGATCCAGGGTGCTTCCGGGGCCCCTCTTGTGCCTTTGTCACAAGCCATTGTTGTTGATACCTACCCGAAGGAAAAACACGGCTCGGCAACCGCCTTTTTCGGCATCGGTGTGATGCTCGGGCCTATTATTGCGCCAACTCTTGGGGGTTACATTACCGAGCTGTATTCCTGGCGCTGGGTGTTTTATATGATTTTGCCCTTCACCCTGGTTTCGCTGATTGGGGTTTTGGCGTTTATTCATGACCGCAGCGAGGCCGGCAAGACCGCCCTCGACTGGACAGGTTTCCTGGCCCTCGCGATCGCAATTGCGTCCTTTCAACTGATGCTTGATCGCGGCGAAAGGGCCGGTTGGTTCACGTCTACGGAAATTATATTGGAAGCCGCTTTGGCAGCGGTCGCGCTTTATGTGTTCGTTGTCCATAGCCTGACCTCCGATACACCCTTTTTGCGCCCCGCCATGCTTCTGGATCGAAATTATGCCATTGGTCTGCTTATTGTGCTTGCGTTCGGAATGCTTAATTTTACGCCGATCACAATTTTACCGTCGCTGCTGCAGCAACTGCGCGGTTACCCCGATTCGGTCATTGGCTGGGTGCTGTCAGCACGCGGTGTGGGAACGCTCCTTGGCTTCATGATCATGGCGTTCGCAGGCAGGATTGACCCCAGATACCCTCTGGCGCTCGGATTTTTCCTGCAGGTGGTCGCCGGGTATGCCATGTGGCAATTTGATATCAATCTGACGATCATGGATGTGGTTTGGACAACCTGGTTGCAGGGGCTGGGGGTGGGCCTTATGTGGGTGCCGCTTAGTCTCATTACTTTTTCCACACTCAAGCCGGCGTTTGTTCCCGACGGCATGGCGCTTTTTCATTTGCTACGCAATATTGGCAGCTCGATCCATATATCCTTATCCATTGCGCTGGTTATTCACACCACCCGGATCAATTACGCCGAGATGGCGGAGCATGTGACACCGTATAATCGCAACTTCCAGATCCCTTCGGTGGTAGATCGATGGAACACGGACACGGTCCAGGGGCTGGCCGCCATTAGCGGCGAGATAAACCGTCAGGCAACGATGATCGGATACTTAAACTCGTTTGCTTTCTTCGCAGTGACCGCAGCCATCGCGATGCCGCTGCTATTGCTGATTAAAAAGAAAAAATAGGGATCTGGTGCCGAAGGGGTTTACCGACTAGCTAAACCCCAACATTTCTAGCATGCCATAAAACCCGCGGCCTTGCCCCCGGCTCCAAAGTGCAGCCCGCACCGCACCGGCGGAATAGATGGTCCGGTCCGATGCTTTATGGGTCAACTTCATGCGTTCCCCATCCGCCGAAAACATCACGGTGTGATCACCGATACCAGCGCC
>Ga0316204_10011237_pt1 | contig 11276 bp, 12 predicted proteins | sample 6monrhotite_MG_2_FD_205661 | JGI IMG/M metagenome (GOLD analysis project Ga0316204, IMG submission 205661) | Microbial mat bacterial communities from mineral coupon in-situ incubated in ocean water Damariscotta River, Maine, United States -... | ecosystem: Environmental > Aquatic > Marine >...
GAAACGATGGACCCGTCGGCCCAAAGGCTGGGCTCAAGCCGTCAACCAACTCGCCCTACACTTTGAGGGCCGACTGCCCATCTGAAGCTTGCGGGGTCTCCGCAAACACAAAGAATCGGACACACTCCGAGCGTACGGTGTCGGCGATGCGCAGCGGCAACTCCGCGTCCGAGTGACCGACCGCAGCTTCCCAGACCGCGTCTGTCTTCGCGCTGGGAAGCCGAAGGTCGAGCTGCAACGTCGCGCAGGAGAGCCCCACAGCACGCAACGCATCAGGGCCCCGCTCACCCACTGCGTCGTGGATGGGTCGAAGAGCGCGGGCGTCCAGCGTACGTAGGGCGGGCACACCTTGATGGTGCCCGCCGTCGGCCGAACGATCACGCCTTTGTTGCGGCAGTGAGCTGGGCTCTACACCCGGAGCGCAGGAAAATCGTAGCCACCACGCCCTCGTCGGTGGTGTTGCTGTCTCCGAGCACAACGATATTGGGCTTCATGTCCTCGAACACGGAGTGGAGTGGAGTGGAGTGGAGTGGAGTGGAGTGGAGTGGAGTGGAGTGGAGTGGAGTGGAGTGGAGTGGAGTGGAGTGGAGTGGAGTGGAGTGGAGTGGAGTGGAGTGTGCACCGTGTCCCGAGGGCAGGACAGTGATCGGGCAACGTTTTGCAGGGCCCCCAGCTTACGGCATGAGCTTGGCCAAGAAGCCGTCGGCCCCTCCGAATCCGCCGCTTGAGACGAGGTCACCATCGCCGAAGTCGATGACCCCGTTGAACGAGCCCCCGACGTAGACATGGCCCGCCGCGTCGGTGCTCACGCCGTGGCTTTGCTGCGCGACGGTTTGCTGGTCGTCGTCGGTGACGAGGCGTCCCCAGATGAGGTCGCCGGTGTGCGCATCGTATTTGGCCACGAAGCCGTCCCTTCCGGTGGAGGACAGGGGGCCGTTGCCGAAATCGACGGTGCCCTCGATGAGCCCCGCGATGAGGAGTCCATCGCCGCTATCGCGTGCCAGTCCGAGCACGCCGCCCCTGAGGCCGGTTATCGGGCGGTCCCACTGTGCGTTGCCGTTGGGGTCGAGGCGCACCACATGGGAGAGGCCGTCGCTCGGCCCGAGGCCGAAGTCGAACTCGAACTCGATGCTCTCGACCTCGCTGGAGTATGTGCCAAGGTAGATAGCATCAGGCGTCGCAACGATTCTGGGGAGTGGGGCGCCTAGACCGGCTGAGGGGGCGTATTGCCGGCTCCACACTTCTTCGCCGTCGTCGGCTTCCAATCGTGCGACCACCATCGATGCCAATCCGGTGGTGGTGTGCGACTCGGCGCCGCCGAACGAAACGGTTCCCCAGTTGCGCAGCGAAACCGCAACGTCGCCCCCCTCAGTGAACCCCACTCCGTGGCCCGTCTGCGCTGCGTCATCCCCGAAGTGGCGACTCCAGACGTGGTTGAGGTCAGGATCGAAGACCGCGACGAACACGTCCTGCGCGCCGCCTAGAGCGGACATCTGGTTGCCGCCGAAGTGGACGCTGTTGCGAAATTCTCCGACCACGCCGATGCGGCCCTCTTCGTCGGTCGCCACAGCGTGGGCCGCGTTGAGCCCTGACTGCGACCCGAAGAGCTGGCCGGAGCTCAAGCTGCCGTTCTCATCGAACTTGAGAACTGTGATGCTCCCGCTTCCCTCGAGTGTTTGGCCGTCCACGATCAGCTCGCCGGTCGCCGAACCCACGACCACCGCGCTACCGTCGTCGTCCACCGCGATGCTTCTGACAGACAGACCCGCGGCATCGCCCACGACGGAGAGCTCGCGGACCCATTGCAGCTCGCCGTCCGGACCCACCTGGGCGACGAAACCTGCGCCCGGGCCTTCGATGGTGCCCAAGTCCCCGAAGTCCGCGATGCCGTTGATCGTGCCGCCGATGACCGTGTTGCCAGCGGGATCGGTCGCGATTGCGGTGACAGCCTCGCTGGAGGCGGAAACCACGCTATTGCCGTAGCGGCGGCTCCACACCACATCGCCGTTGCACTCGATGAGTTCGCAGCTCGGTCCAACAGGGTCGTCGCCCTCACCGGTGCTGCCGCTGCCACTGTCACTCGTGGAGACCTCGGTCTCGCCGCCGGTCGGACCGCCATCGGTCGGGCCGCCGCCGGTCGGGTCGCTCATGCTCGTGCCGTTGGTTCCAGAGGCCTCCGCCCCGCTGGTTGCCGTGCCGTCCACCTCTCCGGGGCCGCTGTCGTCGACGCTCCCCTGAGATCCGACGGCTCCCGTACCGCCGCCGCCGCCGTTGCTGCCCTCGGAGGAACAACCAATCGCCAACGCCGAGGCAAGGAGGAGGGTCAACGCTCGGGAAAGCATGCTGGGGACTTAGCAAGGTACGTACCAACCTCAGGCGCCTATCAAAACCGAGACGGATGCACCGCGAGGGATCGATTCGGGAACTCCTCTCCGGCCAGGAACGCCCGATCCGGGTCGCGGAACCCCGCTCGAAGGCGGGGCAAGACGTCCTGAACCCGGTGCTGTGAAGCGAGCCGAATTTCCGCCCATACTCCCGTCCACAAAGAGCGCCGCGCCAAGCCGACTGCAACCGATACCTTCACCGCCCAGGCAGGGACCCACTGGGGCGTTTTCTTCGACGGACTTCAGCAACTCGTCGAGCACGAAACGACCGCACCCGTCCGCCCTCCGCAGGACCCTGCTGACCTCCTGCGTACCCTTTCGATCGGGCTCGGGGAACGAGGCCTCTCGACCGAAGCTGTCGTTGAGGCGCTCGTGTGCTTGAAGTGAAACTAGCTGGGAAAAGCGGCCAACACCGGGCCCGCCCTCAGACGCCCACCCGGCCCTCACGAGTCCGCTTCAGTACTCGTCCCGCCCGCCCCTGACTCCGCTCGGCACGTCCGATGCCATCTCCGCGGCCATGGGTGGACCGGATCGGGTGTCGATCGCATCATCCGCCGTCAGAGCGGGTGCAAGCGTGGGGAGCAACCATATCGTCCAGGCGAAGGGCTTGTAGTGGGTTGGTGACCGCTACGGGCGCAACGATCACGTCGGTAAGTCGCGCCATTATCCTGGAGCCCATGCCGTTGAAGAAGAACTCCGCCTCTACCGCCGAGTGAGCACCCTCGACCAAGACCCGCGGGCCGGTCAACGAAAGGGGGCCAGGCCCTTGGTTCGATCGGAATAAATGCTAGCTTTTGTGGGAATTGGAGTCAGCTGTTATAGTTATCATGCGGTAGGACGCTCGGGACCGCCCACGGTGTTCGCGTAGACGTCGTCCTGCATCGCCCAGATCCTTGCTTCGCCATTCCGTCGCCGTCATGAGATTCCGCAGCTTCATCTTCATGTCCTTAGGGGCCAACATGGCCTGCGGACCCGCGGTTTCTATCCCCGAAGTCGGCTCCACCTCGACCGGAGGCGATGACCCCCCAGTGGTTCCCAGTGGATCGAGTGGCTCCTTGGGGACGACCTCCACGCTCCCACCCAACCCGGACCCACCGCCGCGAACCACGACCGACACCTTCGAGCCCACGACGAGCGGGTCGAGCGACACGGGTTCCTCCAGCAGCGGGAGCTGTGGGGGTTTTCTCGACTGCTGTGGATTCCTCGACTGCGACGACCCCACCGCCGGCCCGAGCGTCGAGTGCAACACCTTCCTCCAGGACTGTCCACGCGGAGAGAAGTGCACGCCCTGGTCGAATAACGGAGGCACCTCCGTGAACGCCACCCGGTGCTCTCCGATTGAGGACGATCCGGACCAACCCGGCGAGCCTTGTACCGTGGAAGGGTCCGCGTTATCCGGGTTCGACTCGTGTGACCTTGGTTCGATGTGCTGGGGCGTCAGCGCCGAGACCAACACTGGAGTTTGTACGCCGCACTGCGCAGGGGCCGAGAATGCTCCCATCTGCGAAGACAACTCCACGACGTGCACTCAGTCCGGAGACAGCGTCCTCGCCCTGTGCGTGTTTGGGTGCGACCCGCTCGCGAGCTCGTGCCTCGACGGCCAAGGTTGCTATCCGTCCAACTATGGGTTCATCTGTGCGCCCGACGGCTCGGGTAGCGGCGGCGGAGCCTTCGAGACCTGCGAGTCTGCCAACGGGTGTGACCCTGGGAACGTTTGCGTCGATGGTGAGGCTGCGCAGGCCTGCAACTCCACAAGCTGCTGCAGCCCGCTATGCAGCCTCGAGGCGCCCGACTGCCCGGACTCGATGATCTGCTGGCCCTGGTTCGCAGAAGGACAGGTCCTGCCAGGCGGGGAAGACGTTGGGTACTGCGCCGACGCGGGATGGGACGGCGGCTGAGCACTCCGGGCGGTGGGGTCGCACGAGGGGCCTCGCGAAGGTCGTGTGCCGACAGCTCACCTGAAGCGGTTTCTCGTCAACGAAATGGCTCGACGTACACGGCCGCGTTTCGCGGGATCCTCAGCACCGACGAGGATGGGTGCGCCGAGTACGAGAGCAACCCGGACACCGATGGCGGTGCGGGCGGCGTGCAGTTCAGCGAGCTCGAGCGCTTCCTCGACCAGATGGTACTGGCCCGCGATCGTGTCTGGATCGCAGGACGCGTCCAACTCCACAAGTACACACTGGAGGCCCAGCGCTCGAACATCCGCATGCATCAGGCCTGCGACGACCGCATCTACTTCGATCTCGTGTCACCGCTTGGTCCTCTGTACAAGGAGCCGTTGACCCTGCTGATCACCGTCCCCGACGACTGGACGTCCTGCGCGGCCTCTCAGGGAACCGAGTCAAAGTCCTGCGTCATCGGGTCCGATGGCCGCGTACTGATCGATGCGATTCCCAACGGGGGCCGCATCCTCCTTCTGCGCGAGGCTTGATCTCGGTGCAGCCGCACGCCGTCACACCAGCCGGGGACACGTGCTGCAACCGGTGCCCGAGCCGGGCAATCGCTTCGGGATGTCGGGCCTTTCGATCTGGCCCCAAGACATGGCGCGGATCGGGCAGCTGATGTTGCAGCAGGGGCGCTGGGGCGACGAGATCCTGCCGCTGCGCGGGCGCGAGATCGAAGGGCCGCAAGAGATCGAAGACGCGTTGGCGGAGATGGGCGGCCTCGATGCCTTCAAGCAACAGGTCGCGGAGCCCAGTGGGGAGTGGGGGCGGATCGTCCGGCGTTCCACATCGTTTCGCGCCGATGGGTGGCAGGGTCAGAAGCTTCTCATCTTCGAGGAGCTCGAGCTGGTCGTGGTTCGGAAAGACTGGCCTCCACACCAAGGCTCGAGCCAAAGCGCTCGGCCTGACCATCCCACAGCGGGCAAACCGTTGCATGAGCCCCACCGTCTCAGCCGAGTTCGAAGGGGAGCGGGTCAGGGTCGCATCGCCCACATGCATCCAAAGCCCCACGAGAACCCGATACGGCGCTTTGTGGGCTGATGCTGTTGGGTGCGACAGAGCCACCCCGCATGTAGGGAACCTGGCACCCCTTACGTTCAGCCGACCCCCATTGAGGCCGAACGAACGAGGCTGACTGCCGCGGAGGCGACGAACTCGACGCCGATGGCGATCACCACAAACCCAATGACTCGGGACAACGCGTTGATCCCCGACGCCCCCATGCGGCTGACGATGAAGTGCGAACCGCGAAGGGTGACGTAGACGACGACCGACGCCGAAAGAATGGCGCCGAGGATGGCGAGAACCTCGGGGAACGTGGTGTGCGTCTGATCGTAGGTGATCAACAGTGAGATCGTGCCCGGGCCCGCGATCATGGGGATCGCGAGTGGCGTCAGCGAAATCTCATCCCGCGTTTCGGCATCCTCCCAAACGCGCCTCCTCTTCATTCCTTTGTGTTCCGTGAACCTGCCGGTGAGCAAGGCGAACCCCGACGAGGCGATGATAAGACCTCCTGCGATCCTCAATGAGCTGATGCTGATCCCAAAAAACGCCAATACATACGTTCCGGCGAAGAACGAGACCATCAGAATGATGAGGGCGCTGACCGCCGTTCTGAGGGCGACGGCCGACCTTTCGGCCCGAGAGTGCTGCTGTGTCAAGCCGACGAAAATCGGCACGGTTCCCAGGGGGTTCATCACCGAGAGCAGCGCGCCGAAGGCGGCGAGAAAGATGTCCATCAGGGGCATGCTCCACCAAGGACTACAGAGGTAGAACGACATCCCCGTCGTGACGTTGGAACCTGAATCCCATGCATGGCGACAGTATGTCCGGCGCTCGTTAGTTCTGGGTGTCGAAGAGGTGACCTTTCGGTCGCAGGGCGCGGATGAGCACCGACCCCCAATCGCCCTTGAACTCGACTCCTGGCGGGCCTCAGCGAGAGCGACGTCGAGGGGAGCCGACTCGCGCGGCACTTCTCCCGAATCGACAGCAACAACGATGGCCAACTGACGCAGGAGGAACTCCGCGCAGGACACATGAATGGAGAGCGGTCTGGCCAGGGCGAAGGCAAGTCCAAGCGCCGCGTAAGGCGAGACAACCAGAAGAAGTCGAGATCCCCCTCTGAGTGAAGCCCACCCCCGACGATTGAAACGATCTCGGCCAACGTCTGATGTTGTTCGCAGAAGAGACGCTCACGGCGCACCTTCGCGACCCCGAGCCGCTCATCATCCTCTACGCCGAGATGCAGGCCCGGTTCCGGAACAGTGGACCCACCGTGTTGGCAAACCTGGGCAAGCACCACGAGGTGCTGACGGGGTTCCTCTCTTCCGCCCGCCACCGGAGTCTCTTACGCAAGGGCGTGGATATCGACATCGTGGCGGGCACCCTCCTCGAACGCCTCAACAACCAGGTGCACCACGTGGACTTCATCGAGTCGGTCTACGGCGCCTCCATCAAAGAACCCAAGTACCGCCAACACTGGGTTCAGCAAACCATCGACCTCTTGCTGCACGGCGCGGCGCGGGTCTCCAAGGAGTAGTCATGCAAGTCAACATCACCACCTACCATCGCCTCGCCGAGTCCGTAGGCGCACTTCTGACCCTGGTGGGAGCATCGCTCGCGGTTGTCTTCGTGACCTTCATGGTCACAGGCACGAACCTGCTCGCCGAAGGGCCGGTGAACATCGACGGACCGGGGCTCCTGGTCTTGGCAACAATCGGGGCGTTTACCCTTCCGCTCGGGCTGTCCCTGTTCTCGACCGACGACGCGACATCGGCACGGCTGCGCATCGCAGGGTATGCCCTGGGCCTCATGGCCGTGCTCCGACTCGCCGCGTTCTCCAGTCCGCAGATGCGCGCCGTGCTCGGGGTTGCGCCGCTGGTCGAGTTCTTCGTGCTCGGTGGTGTCGGCTTGTTGGCCTACCTGGTCCGGCCCGACACCGAGTCTCCGATCAACGTCCACATGGAGGTCGAGCTCAACGCTCCTGCGTCGGAGGCATGGCAAGTCCTCGCCGAAGAGTTTGGGGATGTGGCCAGCTACGCACGAGGTGTCCGGGCCTCTTCCATGGAGGGCGGACCGGCTGTGGGTGCGGTACGGACGTGCGAGACCCAGGCGTTTGGCCCCTTCCCGTCACTGGCGATCACCGAAGAACTCACCGAGTTCGACCGAGGCGCGATGACGTACGCTTACGTCGCCGGGGGCGAGCTACCCGCGATGACCCCGTCTTCGACGAACCGGTGGTCGGTCGAAGCGTTGAGCGCGAACCGGTGCCGGGTCAAGAGTCACGCCTCGGTCAGCCTCCGGTGGTGGGCATTGCCTTTGGGTCCCCTGCTCGCGCGGAGCATCCGCTCCGAGATGGTCAAGTTTGGCGACGACCTTCGCGCCCGAGTCGAGTCGGGCAAGCCACTCCCGCAGAAGCCGGCGGCGCTGGCATCCGCGTAGGGCTCGGATCGCAGAACCGCCTGCCGGTTCATTCTCCCCAGCTGCAGACTCACCCATCAAGAAACGGAAGTACTCTCCAGAGATGATCGGCTACACCACGCTCGGGACCCGGGACCTCGCCAAGGCCCGCGCCTTCTACAATGAAGTTCTTGCTCCGCTCGGCGGAAAGCTGCTCTACGAGAACGAGCGGGAGATCTATTGGGGCCAAGACCCCAGCGGCACCAAGTTCGCCGTGGTGGTTCCGTTCGACGGCGAGCCAGCCACCTCGGCAAACGGAAGCATGACCGCGCTTCGCGCTGAGACCCGGGAGCAGGTCGCTGCGGTCCACGGGGCTGCGCTCAAACACGGCGGGACGGACGAGGGGGGGGTGGGACCCCGTGGAGAAGGCCCCTTCTATGGCGGGTACTTCCGGGACCTCGACGGGCACAAAATCTGCGTGTTCATCACGTAACCGCACTTCGACACGCAATCGAGAGGGGGTCTGTTCACGTCGCGTTCACGAACGGGCCCCCTTCGAAAGCGCTCTGCAAGGCGGGCAGCGCATCAGCTCGGGACCTCGCAAGCTTAGTTTGTAAGGACTTTCCGACATGAACGCACTGCTTCAACTCATCGTCCCCGCCTCCCTCCTCTTCGCCGCTCCTGCCGCTGACGCCCCGGCTCGAGAGCGCGGCAAAAAAGCCAACAAGATGCAGCGCTACGACGCTGACGGCAGCGGAACCCTGAGCACCGCCGAAGTATCCGGCACCAAACTGGAGAAACGCTTCTCCAAGATCGATGCCGACGGCGACGGCGAGCTGACTCGCGACGAGATGCGCGCCCACCACAAGGCTCACCGCGGCAAGGAGGGCAAGAAGGACAAAGACCGAGACCATCGCGCCCGTGCCCAGGAGCGATTCGCCAAGCGCGACGTCGATGGCAGCGGCTCCCTGAGCCCAGCCGAAGTCGCCGGCACCAAGATGGAGAAACGCTTCTCCAAGATCGACGCCAACAGCGACGGCGAGGTGACCATGGCCGAGATGCGCGCCGCCCGGGCAGATCGCAAAGGCAAGAAGGGCGAGCGCGGCGACAAGAAGGCCGGCAAACGCAAGAAAGGCGAGCGCGGCGACAAGAAGGCCGGCAAACGCAAGAAAGGCGAGCGCAGCGACAAGAGGGCCCGCAAGAGCGCCAAGCGCGACGGCAAGCAGGCCCGCAAGGCCACCCGACGCGGCGGAAAGAAAGCCTTCGCCAAGCGCGGCCAGAGCCGCACCGACCGGAAACGATTCGCCCGCCGCGGCCCGAAGAACGCCGCATAACAACCTCCCTCCTCCCACCGTCCATCACCGCACGTACCCGCCCCGGCATTCTCCGGGGCGGGATTCTTCTTTTTCGGACAGCGAAAATGATGCCAGACCGTACCCGCCCCTTCCGCCAACACCGCAGTTGGTGTTGTTCACGCCCGGGGATTGATACCCTCGTGCACGCCGGTCTGAACATGGCATACGGAGACGTCGATCTGAACCTCCTGCTCGTCCTCGAGCGACTACTGGCTCGTCAGAGCGTGACGGATGCGGCTGGGGACCTCGGCCTGTCCCCGTCGGCCACCAGCCGCGCGCTCCAGCGTCTGCGGGACACGCTGGGTGACCCTTTGCTGGTTCGGGCGGGCAACAAACTCGTGCCCACCGAGCTCGCCCAAGAGCTTCTGGGGCCCACCGGACGTGCGGTGGAAGCTGCTCGGGAGGTCTTTCAGCGAGAACGTTCCTTCGACGCGCGGCAAGCATCTGGTGAGTTTGTGCTCGCTTTGACCCCGGAGCTTCAGCAGGTTTTGCTTCCAGCGATCTACGAGCATGTGCGCTCGACCGCGCCGGGTGTCAACCTGCGAGTACGGGAGCTAAGCATGCACTCGGCGGACGAGGGTCGCCAGGACCTGATCCATCTCGCGATTGGCCCCGACTTGTCCGCCCTACCGAATGTGCCCGAGCTCCCCGACCTTGAGGAGTTCGTACGACGCGATCTGTATCAGCGGCACTTCGTCGTCGTCGGGTCGAAAGCGGCGTGGTCCGGCCCCTTGGACCTCCCAGCCTATCTCGCGGCCGACCATGCGATCATGAGCGCCGACGGAAGCGGACGCGGCTTCATGGACGACGTGCTGGCGCAACAGGGACTCTCGCGGCGTGTTGTGTGTTCGGCCAGCTCTTTCGCCGCAGTGCTCGAACTCGTGCGAGCGTCACGAGTGTTGGCGCTGGTCCCATCCGAGATCCTGCCGAAGCTAGGGCCCGACCTCACGCGGCAGACTCCGCCCGTACCCGTGCCCTCGATGGCCATGAGGCTGTTCTGGCATCCACGGCACACAACGCAGCCTCGTCATCGGGCACTGCGAGCACTGGTCGCAGACGCGCTGCTCCGTCCTCCCTTTGTCACCGAGGGCGAAGGCTTGAGCGGAGTACCCTAGCCTCGAACAGAACCACACCGAGGATGACCATCATCTCACCGATGAAGTAGGCCAGCCCCAGCGGCGTGAGCACCGACCCGTGCCCGATGAGTGCCACCGCGACAAGGCCGCAATAGGCGAGGTTGGCGACCATGACGATCGGCAACCACGGCCGAAGCGAGGCACGCCGCATCCAGCAGCTCAGCGAATACACGGCGAACCCGACCGCGACGACCACCAACACCCGTAGGGTCTGGGTCGGCATCCCAAATAGGGCATGGAAGCGAAGCAGGATCATCGCCGTCGCTGAGGTACTGAGAACCGCGCCGAGACCGTCGACGAGAAAAACGTTTCGTTGGAACCACTGCATGCTGCGTTCTCGACAACGATAGGGCCGCTGGGTCCACGCGACCATTGCAGGCCATACAAGGCGCATATGCACCGTGTGCATTTCGAAGTGGGTGCCGGGGTGCCCCCCATCGAGCACAGTCTCGGTTTTCCAGCGCTGCCAGGGCCCGATGCGGGGGGTTCGTGGGGTGAGCAGCCCCGACGAGATAGCCGAAGCGCTGGATGCCACTGGGCCCCCACCGCGCCCCTCACCTCCCGGACGACTGCTGTTGCTTCTGGCCTGAGCTCTGGCCCGCATCACGCCCTCGCTCACCGAGAGGTGTGTCGGCACGCGCCGACTGTGCAATGCACGAGGCGAGGACCGCGGTCGCGGTCACATTCGCCTCGCGCTTTGACCAGCGATGGGTCGTTAGAATGTGCCGGACAGGGCGATGCCTGTCAGGCGCGGGCCGACTGCGGGCGCGAAGGCGACGTTGCGGCGCTTCTTGGCGCGGACCGTGTTCGCGACCAGCAGTGCAACTCCGCCGACGACCAGGACACCGCCCGCGATGATTGCGACGTCGGCTCCCAGGGCGAACGACTTGGCCTTGTCGGTGTCGTTGCGCTCGGCTTCGGAGCACAGCTGTCAAGGCTCGCCTGATGTGACCGGGGCCAGTTCGGCAGATGTGACCACGCCGCGAAGTTCTGAGAATCGGCGAATCGCGTTTCTGAGAAACGGTCGCTCAGTTCGGCAGATGTGACCACGGCTAC
>Ga0316204_10011238_pt1 | contig 11276 bp, 3 predicted proteins | sample 6monrhotite_MG_2_FD_205661 | JGI IMG/M metagenome (GOLD analysis project Ga0316204, IMG submission 205661) | Microbial mat bacterial communities from mineral coupon in-situ incubated in ocean water Damariscotta River, Maine, United States -... | ecosystem: Environmental > Aquatic > Marine >...
GATCAGCGTACTGCTTAGGCGTTGTAGCACCACAATCTACACATGGTTTACCTTGAACTGAATCTCTCTGAGCTTTCGTCGTAGCACCAGATGGGCGTTTGTACGCCTTAGTAATTTCTGGTGCACCCTTTGTAGCAACTGGAAGTTTTTCATTATTTGCTTCCTTACTATTCTGCGTATTAGCATCCTTACCCTTGGCTTTAGGCGCTTTAGCTTCAATCGTCTTAGCGGCGCCCTTGGTATCCTGAATCTTAGAACCAACGTTGTTCAGTTTTTTAGCCTTACTGAACACTTTATTTGTCATCTGGGTGATTGTTTTCACCCCAGATGCCCGAGAGGCTAAATCTAGTGCAGCCGCCGCTTTATCACTGCCGGAGGCATTTTCATCCACTAGGGTTTTGGCATTTTCAACACCATTGGTCACGGTATCGTAAGCGCTGTAGGCACGCCAAATTGCCAAACCGGCATAAACAACCAGAGGTATCGCTTCGCCTGACGGATCAGTATGACTGAGTGGATTATTCAGCACATAGGAATAACGGTTGTAATTTTGACTCAACTCCGGGAACTGCACATAAGTATCAGCACTTAAGAAGCGGCCTGCGGCCGGGTCGTACATACGGCCACCCATGTGGATAAAACCGCTAGCATCTAACTGTTGGTGGCCGGTAAACCCTTGACTAGTACTCTCAAAGGTTAGATCCGCTAGCGCTGCTTGATAGCCCACTGACGGTGCTTGCCAATTATCATCGCGGCGCGCACCAAAGGGAGCAAATGTCATACGACTTATAACCGTAGCGCTTTCATCTGTAATGGCATCGGTTGAGCCAATATGGTCTTTATGCAGATAGCGGATTTCCTGAATATTTGCAGCTGCCCCCACCGTAACCGTTGTATGAAGCATGAAATCATCAACATAGGCTTTACGACGTGTGGTATCGCCTTCATTAACAATTTCATAAAGGCCGTTTTCATAGGACTTGGTATCGGTGATGCGCCCCTGATTATTTGTGTACTGATGAATAAGATCCCTATCCGGCCCGTAACTAAGTTGAGTATTAACGCCGGCGCCGGTAATGCTGTTTGGTTTGTTATAAGCGGTGTAAGCGATAGTACGCTCACCGGAGGTGATCATGTTGCCTCGTGTATCATAATGGTATTGCCGAGTGGTGCTGCCTTTAGTGATGCGACTTAATGCATGGACACCGCCACCATTCTGACCATAAGCGTAACCACCAATATCAGAGACATCGGATTTATAGATAATGTTACCGAGATTATCGTAATCGTAGTCGAGGATACGATTACCCGAGTTCAAACCTGATGTGCTGGCTGATTTAAGGCGATATAAATCATCGTAGGTAAATATTTCCAGTAAACTTTCTGACATATACCCAGCGTTGCTGCTTCGACTTCTGAGATTGCCCGCAGTATCAAAGTTGTAACCCAGGTTTTGTACATGAATTTCCGCGCTGGCTGGACCAGTTTTAATCGATTCTAAATAACCATTTAAGCTATTGTACTGTTGCTGAGTTTGAATGCCATTACCATAGGTTTGATGAGTAGTATTTCCCCATTTGTCACTAGCTGTAGCCAACCAATAAGATTGCTTGGTATTCGCATTAAGCAGTTCGGATTTATAACCATAATGATTATAACGGGTTTCAACCTTGAAACCATCTGGGTACTGCTGTGTTTTCAAGCGGCTAAAAGGATCATAGCGGTAGTGAAATGATTGGCCGCTAGCCTCACCAAACAGACGAGTGGCCGTTTGTTTTATACGCCCTAGGTCATCATATTCAATTTTTTTGTAATAGTCAGGGCCGATTATCATGTCAATTTGACCCAGTCCATTCGCAGGAGAGTCATAGCTCCATGAACTTGTCGTGGTGCGCCCTTCGCTTGTATCTGTACGGTTTTTGATGCGATTTAAAGTATCGTAGTTTGTACTAACAGTTGCACCGTCTGCATGAGCAACACCCCTTAATAAACCCGCGGCATCGTAATCATAATTAATTGTCCCCACATCTGGGTCATCTAGCCAGATTCTATTGCCTGCGATATCTGTGGTGATATTGACATCCGTTGCCGGGTTGTTATCTACACGCACCCAACGCAGGTGACCTTGTGCGTTGTATTTGTAATCTGAGACGATATTTTCACCGTCTTCAACTTTTTTTATTTGGCCAATGGCATTACGCTCTACACGTGATGTAATGGATTGGATACTTCTGTCGGGAAGCACAACTTTTGTGACCGTAGTTGCCAAACTGACATTTGAGCCACCATCAGAATAGCTCGTGGCAATTTGACCGCCATCTGGCTGAGTACTGCTAGTAATACGATTAAGGTCATCGTAAACATAGTGAATCCACTCTGCCGCCTCTATGCCACTCGTGTACGGCACCGACATTCGATCAAGTCGACCACGCGCATCATATTCTCGGTCAACACGTACCATTGAGCCGTCAAAGGACTGAGTATCAGTGCGTAACAATCTGTGTAATTTGTCAAAATACGCAACTGTTATTGGCGCTCCATTAAGGGCAGAGGCAGCATGTGTTTCGGTGCTGCTAACTTTGTAAGCTGCATTTAATGGACAATCAATTCCACAAGCCGCATAAACAGATTTAATTTCACTGCCATTTTTTGTTTTGGTTAGTAGCAAACGGCCAAAGTCATCAAAAAGGGTATCAGTGATTAAGCCATTTATATCTGTATGCGTTTCTAGTCTGCCAGTATGTTTATTGTAGACAAAAAACTCTGTATGACCTTTGTCATTACGCTGATCATTAGGATATATGCCATAGTTGTATACCGTTGTTGTATCGCTGCGCGCTACAATTTCATCGCCACTGATTGTAGTGTCAGTGATATTGCCATGGGTATCACGAATAAATGTTTTTGTTAAATTAACACCAGAGCCATCATACTGACTGTCGATTTTAGTTAAAAAACTGCTGGCGTTGTATGGCGTGTAGCTTGACTTCAACACGCGGTTACTCTCACCAGGCGCTGAATATGTCACCGTTCTGTCCGATAAAAAGCCAATACGCCAAGTATCACTTATGTTATTTAAGTAGTTGCTATGGGTCGAAATTGTCTGCTCTACTGCAATCATCGAGCTTGCTGTAAATACGCCCTCTGGATTAAAGCCTGAATCGATGACACCGCTAAAGCCACTGCCCATCGTAGACACGCTGTCACTTACATTTCCATGGGCGAGATCATAGGTGTTTTCTGTCAATGCCACTAATACAGACTGTGCAGATGAGAGATCATATTTAATCGCCACCTGATCTTTTAGATATGGAAAGTGTGTACCAAGACCTGTTGCATGCGTCTTCCAATGATAATATGCCTTTTCAACTGACGCTCCGTTAGATTGTCGAACAACCTCACTTTGTGGCAAACCTATACGCGGAAATTGTTGCCAATAGCGTTCAGTTGTTACAAAGCCTGTTTCGTTGTCAGTAATGGTTCTGCTTTCAAAGCCCAGAAAGCCACGCCCAGTTAAATGTGTTTTAGGGCCGCTATAGGTGTAATCAAAACGCTGCTTACCCCCTATTCCATTATCTGTTTCTGTATGGGTGACAACATAGCTTAAGCCATTATCATCTCGCACAGGGTACTGTGCGCCACTGCTTTTACTGAAAAAGGTCCCGGTTCCGCTAGCTAAGTAGTCATAATAAATATCGGTGGTAAGACCTAAGCCATCAGTAATGGCAATAATGTGGTCAGGATGTGATCGCGGTAAGGTATAAAGTGTTCTCGCAAGCGTGCCTGTACTGGTATTATATGTCCAAACAAGGTCAGTCTTTCCATCACCATTAACATCCCCTAATTGATAGGCATGGTTTTGATGCGTCGGCGATGAATCAGACTGTACAGCCTGTTGCTGCAACGTAAAACCTTCTCCATCCATATTAGCTGTATAACTTTTCCAGCCAAACTGAATTCCATCATTGTAGGTGTAGACCAAGTCGGAGCGACCGTCACCGTTTAAATCAGCTGAAGAATAATTGCGGTGTGTGTGATTTAGTGCGTTTTCACTGAGTAATACTGTATCTTTTTTAGTATGACTTGTGCCCGCTACTGTAGAAAGATAGACCTCGTGGCCGTTTGAGTTATTAAGCTTGTATGTGTAGATGATGTCAGATTTTCCATCACCATTAACATCACCCACTGTATATTTAATCTCTGCAGCTAATGCGTTGATAGCACTACCTTGAGATGAGATTTTATTAAATCCGCTACCATTGGTGTTTGCTAAATATACAATTCGATATAACTTATCTGAATGCGTAAATAGCCAGGTTAAATCTGATTTGCCATCGCCATTAACATCACCAGCTAAGACATCATGATTAGTGTAATGCTTAGGTAGATAATCGGAATCAATTGAGTATGAGGTTTTAGCTAGCGTTGCTTTACCAGCGGCATCTGTCCTCGCTAAAAACACCGCGGTAGCGAATTCATTGGTATTGACATTAATAAACGCCCATACCAAGTCAGAGCGGGCATCACCATCAACATCGGCGAGTAAGTAGCGACCATTTTCATAACCTGAGAGGTCACCGAAGGCTTCTACCTCAAAGCCCTGGCTTACAAACCCCGTACCTGCTGAGTTGGCCAAATATATCACTCGATAGAGTTCATTTTGCGACCTAGCAACCCAGACCAAATCGTCTTTACCGTCGCCATTCACGTCACCCGTTAAGTAACGATGGTCTGTATCTGCAATAGAACTTACACTATAGCCTGACTCTACCTGTTGAGAGGCTCTGGTAAACCCAGTCCCAGTGCTATTCGCTAGATAAAGTACTCGTCCAACATTATCACCGTTTCTATATACCCAAATCAGGTCTGATTTTCCATCACCATTAGCATCAGCTAGTAAATAATGTTGACTGTCTACCGTACCGTTTGGATAACTGCTTCCATCGGTCGTATAGCTACGTTTGGTAAATTGCGTTAGTTCCGTACCTGGATCCCAAACAAATGTTGTGTATGGTGTACAAACTGCAGAGACACACTCCCTAATATCCGTTAGTCGAGAACGCCCCGTTGCATTCCCATAGTCATAGACTAATTCATACGTTCTTACTGCCTCACTCGCGAAGTAATTAGTAACGCTAGTTAAGCGGAGAGCTGACTGGGAAAGCGAGCTATTTGCGTGGGATTTAGTAAAATCAGTGCGCGCTTCATAGCCCAACTGGATTTCACCGTTAGCATCGACTATTCGATCAAGATAATGTGTTCCATTTGCATTATTCCGATTGTAATAAAACGTGACGTTATTACCTTCACGGTCAGAGACTTTATTAATCGACCAGTTGACCGTATTCAGTCCATTTTCTGTTAGCTTTCTCGATGCATACGTAGCATCTAACGCCCCATACTCCTCTATCTCCCCTGTGATTTTTCGCACTGTAAAGTACGAAGGCGAACCTCCATGGTTGCCATGAGAAACAACTCGAGTAAATGACTCGTTTTCAGTTCTATAAATGGTACCATCAGCGCCATACTGCCCTGTTATGGCAACAAGCCTTTGACCATTTAGACAGTATTTATCACTGCTATTAAAATTAACACCGTTAACATAGCCATCTTGAATTAGAGTTGTTTTGCATCGAGTAATTGCAGATAGCCCTTTAACATACCAACCAACCCCAAGAATGGAATCTCCATTTTCTCCACTATAGATAAGTGATATTTCAGGCCTTACATTCCCAGGTGTAGGAAGTGTTTCCAATGAAATTACATAGTTAGGCTTACCTGTTTGAGAAATAGAAAAATTACCGCTAACACTAGTACCTGCACTCTGAGTTAAAGGACGAACAGCCACAGTTCTTGCCGGAATGCCTTCGGGGTCACCATTAGGCGTTGTTCCAGGATGAGTAAAGTATTCATCGATTAACGCCCCCTTGCTCGTATCCACGGCCAAGATGACAACATTCCCAATAGATGCTGTATTAGATTTTATTAGCAGATCATTTTTACCATCACCATCAAAGTCCATAAACTCCAAAGTAAATTGCTCTGTCGGCGTCCATGATATCCTTTGCAAAGTAGCGTACGAGGGGTCATAAATAACGTTATATGTCCCGTCTCCATTAGATAAAAGCACTACAGCTCTAATCTTTGAAATAAGATCCAGGGTTATCTCAACACCATATGGAATTGAAATTGACTCGCTACTGGGCTTTGCTTTCAGGTAGATATCTGCATGCCCATCGTGATTGTAATCACCGACAAGGATATCGTGTGAAACTTGGTCCCACTCATGAACAATTGCTTGAGCGTTACCAATCAGTAAAAGCTGACTAAATAAGACCAATGAGAATATACAAAGAGATGAAAACTTCATCATTTCATTAATCCACTAATTTTGTTTTTTATTGCTACGGACATTGAGCGCCACTCTCTACAGCAGTCACAGCAAAGCCCGGTGTATATCCACCATTGGAACAGTCATAACTAACTGGCGGCACATTGCTACCATTAACATCAGCTTCTATGCTAATAAACTCAGCGGGGGCAAGCTGGGAGATAGCGTGTATTTCAGTGCTTGGCAAAGGACTACAGCGGCTACCATTACCACTACCAATTGGCAAGTAACCATCTGGGATAGGCACACCAACAACATCACATATGGTAGTTGAACCGACAGTGTTTGGATGCTGGATAATATAGGCGTCTCCCTGCGGCCATATTGAGCTTTTACACTCGTTTACAGTCGTCAACTCCACCACTACAAATCCATTTGGCACAGCCGAGCCATAACAGACAGTACTGCCCGCTGAGGCAGGCAATATGATCGTAAATCCTCCGCCATTGCAGTGCGAATAAGATGCCTCTTTAGCAATAATCACATAGCCATCGGGCACCTCGGCGCCATCACAAAGGATATAAGGACCCTCTCCTGAAATTAGTGAAATATAGTATCCAGTCGGTATGAGGCCACACTGATTTGTAGTCACTTCCCTTGTAATGGCGAAGACCGCAGGAATAGGCGAATCACCACAAATAAATGTTTCACCTGATGTGTTTGGCTTTTGAATTGTCCATCCCCCAACAGCACATTGAGAGTAAGAACTCTTTACTTGACTCTTCACATACCCATCAGGCGTCGTTGAGGGAAAACAAATATCCGTTGTACCACTCTCATTTGGCAATCCAATTGTTGAACCTTTGCCAGTACCACCACACTGCGAATAGGTACCATCAGACAGCACTACCCACCCGCTCGGCAGTGCTGTCCCTGAACAAACAGTTGAACCATCTTGAATGGGGCCTATTACATAACCCCAACCATCTTGAGTACTTGGACCACACTGCCCATACATTCCGCTTCCATAAAAGCCCCAGCCAGCTGGCACGGGTGATGGAGAACAGACAGTAAGGCCTGCACTTACCGTAGAAATTTGCCAGCCTGGTCCGTTATTACACTGAGAGTAGTTATCTTTTCTCGTTATTACAAAATTTGCTGGCAATGGAGAGCCATCACAGACAATATCGCCATTAGTTGGTAGGGAAATTTTATAACCTGGGGCTGTTCCGACGTCTTTGTTACATTGGGAATAATTACCTTCTTCTCTAACTATGTAGCCATTAGGTATAATTTTACCATATGGGCCATTACAAATCGGAGTAGATGAGCTTATATCACTGATATGTGTTAATTCCATTGCTGGGCCAGAGCCAAATGATTTACATCCACTATAATATTTTCTTTTTGTGATAACGTAGTTTGCTGGAATAGAAAAGTGCTGTGAGTCACACACAGTCATACCACTGTATAGATTCAGAGAAATTCTCCAATAATTGCCAGCGTAACTACTATTCGGTTTACACCGTGAGAAGCCTGAGCCTTGATTAACAATTAGGTAGCCAGGAGGGACGGGGGAACCAGAACAGATGTAATAACTACTGTCGACTGCTTTTTCTATCAACATTTTAGGGAAGCTGCCGCACACAGCAGAACGATCTTTTGCCGTAATAACCCAATTATTAGGTATGTATGAATCTGAACACACCTCTGAGTAAGTTAAAGTATCTGCCGGGTATTTAATCACTTTATATGGCCCTTCATTAGAAACGCCACGGTCGCAGTCCCCCTTATAGCCCTCAGCAGTAGTAATGAACCCATCAGGAATTACAGAATTATTACACGCGTCTGTGGTATAGCCGTTGCTCGAAGCGACTACAACGTTATATATAACACCGCAACTACTACTATACCCACTAGACACCTTAGTAATCACATATCCATAAGGAGCATAATATGTCGCGTATTGAGATGCGCATATTTCCGCTGACTTGGCATTTTCAGCATAAAGCGTAAAACAAAAAATCACAAAAAAACCGAGAGCAAAACGGTTCGCAATTAAATTCTTGTATCGCATATAAATATACTTCGCAAACATTTTTATTTAGTAGAACCTATTGTATTAAGCACCCAGTTAAAGAGCTTTGTTCATTGAATTTAAAACGTACTATCCAATCAACTAGGTAAATTTAGATTAAGCTTTGGGAAATGTAAGATTTATTCTGGCATGGCGCACCGCATTCCCTTGCTGTTTTTCAATTTAGACTTCAGCATTGCACCTAGTCTTACAGAGACCCTACCCCATGTAGACTAACAATACAACATAAGCCTACTTATTGTAACGAAACCAGCTAACAATTAACCTGACACAAAAAGTTACCTGCCCCCACTAACACGCATTAACCATCTCCAGTAAGAAATAAAAATCGCGTGTAATAAAAAATAATTTTTACAACCTAAACATAGTACCACCCAGCATGTGTTTAAGCATCACTGATTATCTGTATATGTCCGCACACTAATTTAGCAGCAATAAATTGATGGCAGGCATGATTGCCTCAAACCCATACACTACAGCCGTTGCAGTCTCTTGATCCACATTCCCATCTTGGTCAAAAACGGTTAATGTCACATTGTAATTTCCTCGATCACTGTAAACATGGTTTATAAAATCATTTCCTTGATTAATAATTGTCCCATCACCTAAGTCCCAATCAAATTTCAAAGCTTTTCCATCAGGGTCAAATGAGTTCCTACCATCTATAAAAACAGGGTTCCCCAAATAAATTAAATATGACACTTGGTTTAAGTTAGCTACAGGAAGAAAGAGAGGATAATATTGATCGATAGATGCAATATCCGCAACGCTTAACGCGGACCTCTGGCCAATAAAGGCATGTTGTAATGGCGTTATTGTAGGCCAGCCATTGCGAGAAAAAGCATACGCTCCATAATGCATAATCGAGCCATAATCATAGTTATGGACATCCTCACCATCACTGATGTGTTGATTAAAAGCGAAGGCTTTTCCGTCCAGAATATTATCCCAATGAATTTTCACAAAGTCATCACGGTCTTCCCTAGAGTGCTCGTGCCACAAACCAAGCACATGCCCTAGCTCATGCACTGCACTCCCAAAGCCACACAATTGATCCAAGTTTAGGTCTTGACGCCCACCAATTCTCCCAACATATGACCAGCATGCTACTTCATCATTAATGATATTTACAAAATCAGGAAATTGACTTTCGTTATGACTATCTCTAAGAACAAATTCAATATTGGTATTCCCCTCCCAGTGCTGAATAGCTTGATAAATTAAGTCTCTAACTGTTTGTGAGACATTCGCACTAAATTGGAAGGGCACAATATTATTTGGCCATCGGAACCTATCGCCAGTAATGATGATTGATTGGGTCGATATATCAGTAGCATCAAGCTGACTTTTCCATCCCTCCACCTGCTCAATTGTTCCTAACGCAATATCACTTTCAATAAATGCCATGCCCGATTTTTTATCATACGTTACACGTTTATTATTGAAGCTGAATCCGCTTATATAGGTGTAATCACTACCCTCAGATGGTATAGCACTATTTATCTCAGTAAAATCAATACCGCTCGCTTGTCCCTGGACACCTAAAATTGTTGATAAAAAAATAACCCATAAGCCCTTGGTTTTCATATCGCCTCCATTATTAGGATAAATTAGATCATAATCTCATATACCACTCACCAAAAAAACCTTCAAGTTCACGTCATTTCAGCAAGCCGTAAAACAGGCTTTTTTGCAAAAAAATGCCCTATCATCGCTAACCCTTCCCAGCTACACATTCACCCCCTATCGCTTCTTCCGCGCCCGTGGATGCGCTTTGCCATACACCTCAGCGAGGTGTTGGAAATCAAGGTGGGTATAGATCTGGGTGGTGGAGATATCGGCGTGGCCGAGGAGTTCTTGTACGGAATCAATGGGGTCAATCAATGGCAATCAATGGGGTCGGAGTAAATTGATTCAGTCACTTCTCACCTTGTAGTTTTCGGTAAACATGCGATTTACGATCTCCACCGCGGGGTAATGGTAAAACACGCCTACCAAGTTGAGCCTCAATTTGCTCAGCAAAGCGCCCCTCACCTAATACCCATGCCTTATTTAGCGATTCCCTAATCTCATCCAGTGTGTCGTCGGGTATGAGCTGATCAAACAAAGCCCGATATCTGTTTTGTCTCTCTTCTTCACTACAGCCAAGCTGATCATAACATTGATGAGATGTTACAAGCGAAACTGGCTTTCCCAGTGCATTCTTTTGGTAACTTGACCATGGATATTCCCCAGGATGGGCCACCATAGCGGCTCTGACTGGATTAAGCTCGATATACCGGGAAACAGTTAGGAAATAACACTGGCTATCAATTAAGGTAGATTTATAGCGCCCCTCCCACAGCGTGCCAGTTCGCTTATAAGTATGATTAACATATCGCACATAGTATCGTCCGAGTGACTGCATCATTTTACTCACGCCACTATCTGAATTAGGCGTGAGCAATAAGTGGACATGATTTGTCATCAGAACATAGCTATGAAGCGCCACTTGATACTTTTCACTATACTCCTTAAGCTTATCAAGATAGACCACGTAGTCCTGATCACTAAAGAAACAAGCCTGGCGATTGTTACCACGCTGCACAACGTGTTGAGGAATACCGGGCACACTAAGCCGGGAAAGACGCGCCATAATAGAGTCCTTTCTCTTGACTGATAATACGATCACTTTAGATCAAAAACTGTAGCGGATCAATTTACTCTGACCCCATTGATTGCAGCACCCCGTGGATAAGCGGGATATGCGCCGTTTGGTGAGGTGGGCGATGGCGTTTCATGGGGTACGTTATCCCGAGTTGGCGCGGCGGCTTCAGGAGATTGAGGTGGATATTACGCCTAAGGAGT
>Ga0316204_10011239_pt1 | contig 11276 bp, 13 predicted proteins | sample 6monrhotite_MG_2_FD_205661 | JGI IMG/M metagenome (GOLD analysis project Ga0316204, IMG submission 205661) | Microbial mat bacterial communities from mineral coupon in-situ incubated in ocean water Damariscotta River, Maine, United States -... | ecosystem: Environmental > Aquatic > Marine >...
CCACCCAGCTCGAAGTCCGCGAAGGCGGCCTGGAGATCGTGAGCGCCGCAGATCTCGTCGTCCTGCGGAGCCCGGGTGTCGAGTGGACGGTCGAGACGTCCGGCATGCATCAGACCGCCGTTGCCGAGGTCAGCCTCGAAAATGGGCCGGTCGTCCTCGAGCTTCGCTGTGGAACCGCCTCGATGCGTCCCGACCGCTCCGAGGAACGGGATCGCCGTGCGCGCACTGAGTTGTTCTGGCGGGAGTGGGCCGACCGACTCGAGCTACCGGACGTGGAGACCGATCTCGTCCGGCGGAGCGCGTTGACACTGAAGGCCCTGTGCCACGGACCGACCGGTGCGATTCTGGCCGCGGCCACCACCAGCCTCCCGGAGTACATCGGTGGTGTGCGCAACTGGGACTACCGCTACTGCTGGATCCGTGACGCCTCGCTCTCGGCCGCAGCTCTCGTCCGGCTCGGCTCGATCGATGAGGCGATGGACCTGCTCGACTGGTTGCTGAACGTGCTCGAGTCGAGCGATGCCGGCCCCGAACGTCTGTCCCCGCTCTACACGGTCAACGGCCAGTCACTCCCGCCGGAAGCCACCATCGAGGAGCTGTCCGGCTACGCCGGGTCACGTCCCGTGCGGGTCGGCAATGCTGCCGATCATCAGGTCCAACTCGACGTGTTCGGCCCGGTGCTCGATCTGATCTTTCTCCTGGGCGAGGCGGGCGCGCCCCTGTCGACCAAGCATTGGCGCCTCGTCGAAGATCTCGTCGCCGCTGTCGATCAGCGATGGATGGAACCGGACCAGGGAATCTGGGAGGTTCGGTCCGCGCCGCGCCACCACACCAACTCCAAGGTCATGTGCTGGGTCACGGTGGACCGTGCGATCCAGATCGCCGGCGAGGTGTTCGGCCGCGAGCGACCCGAATGGGAGACACTTCGCGAACAGATCGAGAAGGACGTCCTCACCAATGGTTGGAACGACGACGTCGACTCATTCACCACCGCCTACGACGGCACCGATCTCGATGCGTCGGTGCTCGCCGTGGGCCTCTTCGGCCTGGTAGAGGCCGACGATCCCCGCTTTGCTGCCACCGTGTCGGCCGTCGAGACCTGGCTGCGAACGGGCGACACCGTCTACCGCTACAAGCACGAGGACGGCCTTCCCGGTGAGGAGGGTGGCTTCAACCTGATGACGTCATGGCTCATCGACTCGAAGATCCTGATCGGCGACATCGAGGGCGCAGAGCAGCTGTTCGCCGCCTACACCGACCTCGCCGGTGCCACCGGCCTGCTCGCCGAAGAGGTCGATCCGGCCACGGGGCGAGCGCTCGGGAATCACCCACAGGCGTACACGCACCTCGGCCTGATCAACAACGCCTTGAACCTGGACGCGCTCTCGTAGCGAGAACCTGCGCATGAGCGCCCGCCAGGGCCCGAACTCGCAGCGAGTCAGAGCTGAACCGGGCTCTCGGACATACCAAGGGCATTGACCTCGACGACCTCGGTGACCCCGTCGACACGGTCTTTCATGATGCGTTCGATACCGGCCTTGAGCGTCTGGGTGCTGGCGGGGCAGGTGACACATGCGCCGTGCAGTTCAACGGTGATGACACCGGTCGACTCGTCGACCTCGACGAGCGAGATGTCGCCTTCGTCGGCCTGAATGGCGGGACGGATGGCGGTGACTACCTTTTCGACCTGCTCGCGCACGAGTGCGGGCCTTTCGTGTCCAGGGCTTGCTCGGGTTGGTTGCCCACAGTGTGACAGCACAACAGGGCAACGCCGACCCTGCGACTGGCATTCCCATGCTGTCATTGGCATTCGGATCCCCGTAGGGTTCAGCCATGCACGTCGCAGCCGTTCTCGCTCACCAGGGTGGGTGGGACGAGATCGTCATGGTCGCGGTTCCCGTCGCCGTCTTCGGTGGGTTGCTGGCGCTCGCCCGCCGACGGGCGATCAAGCTCGCCGAGGCCGCGGATGCAGCCGAAGCCGCTGGATCCGCCGACTGAACACCGACTCGCCGAGCTCAGCGCGGGCTGATGTCGGCGCCGAGGCCGTTGAGTTTCGCCGCGATGTCGTCATAGCCCCGAGCGATGTGCTCCGCATCGGCGACGATGGTCTCGCCTTCGGCCGCGAGCCCCGCGATCACGAGCGCGGCTCCCGCCCTGATGTCATGGGATCGCACCGGGGCACCGGAGAGCCGTTGGACGCCGCGTACGACGGCGTGGTGGGAGTCCGTGCGAATGTCAGCTCCCATGCGGCGGAGCTCGTCGACGTAGCGGAACCGGCCCGAGAACAAGTTCTCGGTGACGATACCGACGCCTTCTGTCGTGGCCAGGAGGCTCACCAGGAAGGGCTTGAAGTCGGTGGCCAGACCCGGGTACGGCAAGGTCGAGCAGTCGGCGGAGCGGAGCCGGCGCGGGGCGAGCGCCCAGATACCGTCCGCGTCGGGCGAGATTCGCATCCCCATGTCGCCGAGCTTCTGGCAGAGCATCACCATGTGCTCGTGGCGGGCGCCTTCGACGGTGATTTCTCCGCCGGTGATACCCACCGCGGCGAGGTAGGTGGCGGCCTCGATCCGGTCACCGATCACGGTGTGGTCGGCCGAGTGCAGCGCCTCTGACGAGTCGACGCCTTCGATCGTGACAGTCGACGATCCCGCGCCGACGATCTGGGCACCCATCTTGTTGAGCAGCTCACAGAGGTCGGTGATCTCGGGTTCACGGGCGGCGTTGTCGATGACCGTCGTGCCCTTCGCCCGAACGGCTGCCATCAACAGGTTTTCGGTGGCGCCGACGCTCGGGAATTCGAGCAGAACGCGAGCACCGAGGAGGTTCGGTGCGCGGGCGGTGATGTAGCCGTGCGCGGTGTCGAACTCGGCACCGAGCTCGGTGAGTCCGCGAACATGCATGTCGATCGGGCGAGGACCGAAGTCATCACCACCGGGCAGAGCCACGCGAGCCTCACCGCATCGGGCCAGCATCGGCCCCATCACGACGATGGACGCACGGAACTGTTCGACGATCTCGTACGGCGCAACCGGTTCGATCTCGTCCGGCACGGTGATGGTGAGCGAGTTGTCGGATCGCGACACTGTGCATCCCGTTGCCCGCAGCAGATCCGACATCAATTCGACGTCGGTGATGCGCGGCACGTTCTCGAGGTGGTACTCACCCGCGGCCAGGAGTGTGGCCGCCATGAGCTTGAGCACGGAGTTCTTGGCCCCACCCACCCGGATCGTGCCTTCAAGGACCGTGCCGCCACGAACGATCAGACGATCAGGCGGTGCGGCGAGGGCGTCGTCGGGCAGGGACATCACACAAGAGTCTGCCAGCGAACCAGGGCCGTCACTGCCATTGTCGACAAGACGACCATGGTGAAAGGCGCGCGGCGCCAGACTGCCACGATCCCCGCCCCCACACCCCAAACGCGGGCATCGAGGACCAACTCTTCATCGGTCACGAGGGTCTGGACAATGATCAACGCGGTGAACAGTGATGCCGGGATCAGTGCCGTCATGGTATGGAACGACCGACCGGCGCCGGCGGCGACTCGGCTGAGGCCCAATACGCCGAGCACCTTGAAACCGAAGGCACCAGCCACCATGATCCAGATCGACAACCAGCTCATGGCGCCGACTCCGCGGGCTGACGACGCTGGACGAGCCAGCCGGGAACGACGCCGAGTGCGGCCACGAGTAGCGGCACGCCGGCCGGACTGATCGGCACCGCCGCAATCGCCAGCACGCCGCCAACGAGCGAAGCGACGCGGCCGGGCCGCTCTCGCAGGTGTGGCACCAGGAGCGCGATGAATGCAGCCGGAAACGCGGCGTCGAGCCCATAGGTTTCGGGTTCGGCGACGAACGAGCCGAGGAATGCGCCCCCGACGGAGCCGATGTTCCAGAGGGACCACAGCCAGATTGCCGTCCACCAGAACGCATCGGCCGCGGTTGCGTCATCGTCCTGGGTCGACGCCATCGCCGTTGTCTCGTCGATCACGAACTGGGCGCTGAGTCCCCGCCGAAACGTCGATCCGCGGAACAACCGCGAAACGACGGGCCCATACAGGGCGTTGCGGGCGGCGAGCAGCATCGCCGATCCCACTGCCGCAAAGCTCGATCCGCCTCCGTCGATCACGCTGACCGCCGCGAACTGGCTCGCCCCTGTGAAGAGGAACGCGGACATCACCATGATCTGGGGCAGCGAGAGGCCCGTGGCGTCGGCCAGGACACCGAAGGTCATGGCCACGATGCCGACGGCGATGCTGAGGACCAGACCCTCGCGACGATGCTCGGACACGACTAGTCCGGAAGCAGGCCCGGGATGAGCTCGTCGATGAGGCCGGCCAGTTCGTCGATGCAGGTGTCGAACGCAGGCTGCTGGCCCGAGCCGGGATCGACGACTTCCTCCCATGGTTCGATGTCGCGAGCGGCGAGATCGAGTGCCGCAACCCGCGACTCGAGGGTCGACCCGCTGATCTCGGGCAGCTCGCGAACGACACGCTTCAGCATTCCCGAGATCGGGAGCGCACTCGGCAGCTGTCGTCGCATCCACTGGATGTGGAGGGGCTCCATGGTGAGGATCAGGCTGCTCTGTTCGACGTCGATCGCTTCGAGTTGTCGACTGCGATGCCATGGGTCGCGCAGTCCGTGCCGCTCGAGCGCGGTGCGTGTGCGCACGCTCATCGGCTGATCCGGGAGGACCAATGTGCCGGCACTGCGCACATCGATCGGTCCGTCCTCACCGAGGCGGTCCTTCAACAGCACGGCCGCCATCACCGATCGAGCGGCATTGCCGGTGCACACGAATGTGACGACCGGACGATCGGTCATCGGGCACCTCGCACGAAGATCGCTTCGGCTTCCGCCGTCGGGCGAGCGGCCTCGGCCCCATCGATGTACGACGCGGCGCGGACGAGGACCCGACGCGACCGGTCCTCCTCGATCCAGGCCCGGAACAAGAGATCGGTGTCCAGCGGAGTGGGGCGGCGATAGCGGAGGGTAAGCCGGCCGGTCATGGCGCCGGGCCGCTGTGTCAATCGTTGAGCCGCTCCCATCACCTCGTCGAACAGGCCGGCGACCACACCACCGTGGACGAAGCCCGGTGGCCCTTCACGGAGCCTGTCGATTCGCACCCGGCCGTCGATCGTCGGGCGACCGTCGTCGAGCCGCCCGCCATCGAGCGACATCGGAGGCGCGGCCGCGTTGAGCACACCCGACCAGGCCGTGAGTTCGCGGCCCCGAGGGCGGCGGGCCGGATCCGGGTCCTTCTCGTACCAACGCAACCGCCGCCGACCGTTCCGGAGCCCGGCACTGAGCTCGTCGAGGCCGGCGATTGCTGCCGCTTCGTCGATCGTGTCGGTTTCGTGGGAGTGCAGCGCAAGCGCGAGTCGGCGCACGGCTGCTGCGAGTTCAGCGCTCATTGGTCTCCGAGGCGATCGAGGAGTTTCAACATCGTGACCTGTAGTGACTCGGCGGCCGCGGCAAGGTTCGCAGTGAACTGGGTGGCGGTCGCGACCGGCGAATCAACGAGATCGGTGATCGCCTTGACACCCGTCACTGGTGTGTCGTGCAGCTGGGCGACCCAGGCCACCGCGGCGGCCTCCATTTCCTTCACTTCCGCACCGCTGTCGAGAATTCGTGCTCGATCGGTCGGTGACTCGTCGAGACTGTCGCCGGTCGTGATGGTGCCCAGCCGACAACCCATGTCCGCCGCGATCCGGCGGAGGTCGGCGGTGGGGATCTCGCCGCGGCCGAAACGGTCGAAACCGGGAAGGTCGATACGTCGGTCATGGCAACTGATGTGGGGCCAGGCAACGTAGACGTCACCGATCGCCGCATTCGAGCGCTGCCAGCCGCCGGCCGTACCGGCACTGATCACCAGATCGACGCCTCCCCGACTCAGCGCGACCTGAGTCGAGAGTGCCGCGGCGGTCGATCCGACGCAGTCGACTCCCGTGGCCGGATCGGTGCCGTTGACCGCCAGGATGACCTCGGGGCGGCGTCCTTCGGTGGGCGCCACAGCGAGCCGCACGGGGAGCGACGACGCCCACGTCGGGCGCTCGACCTCGACTGCGCCGAGCGCGGTTCGCAACGGAGCGGCTTCGGCCTCCATGGCCATGATCACGGCAACGCGTTCCACGGCCGGATCGTACGGGTTTTTGGCCCTGTGACCTTGATCACGTGCGCGTCACCCGCCGGATCGGTCCCGGTACTGTTTCTCCCGTCGCCACCAAGGCCATCGGAGCCTGACCGTCGATCAACCCCAGTCACACCCGTGATGGGCCCCGACCCGGCTCCCGCAAACGATTCCCTGAAGTAGGACGATTTCCTCACCATGCAGATGCAACTGCACCGTCGAATCCTCATGTCCCTGATCGCGTTCGTCGTGCTGACCGCCGCAGCGCCCGCCGGAGCCAGCACTGGATTCGGCGACATCGACGACGACAGCTACTACACCGATGCCGTGCGCTGGATGGTCAGCGAGGGCATCACGACCGGTCTCGAACCCGGCTGCTTCGGTCCCGACGAACATGTGAGCCGCGGACAGGTCGCGGCGTTCCTCTACCGTCTCGACGCTTCGCTGGGCAATGCCCCGCAGTCCGACGTTCACCCGTTCGGCGACGTGACCGCGTCGTACCAACAAGAGCCGGTCGGCTGGCTCTACGCCACTGGGATCTCGACGGGCACCAGCTCCGCGACCTTCGCCCCCAACACCCCGATCAGCCGCGGCAACTTCGCCGTCATGCTGTGGCGCTACGCGGACCGCCCGGCACCTGATCGCGATCACTCGTTCGTCGACGTCCACCGTGACTACCAGAACGCCGCCATCTCGTGGATGGCCGAGACCGGGATCACCACCGGCACGAGCCCGGTGACGTTCAGCCCGGAGAACACGATGACGCGTGCACAAGCGGCGGCCTTCATCTTCCGCTACGTGTCCCCGGCCACGACCGCCTCGGCTGACAATCGCGCTGAGCTGACCTCCGCCGACTGCACGCGCGAGCTTCGTGAGGCGCTCGAGGCCGGAGGGCTGACCGCCGGCGAAGCGCGGTGCGTTGCCCCCTTTGTGGCGGACTTCGACATCGATCAGCTGCGCAGAATCGTCAACGACGAGGAACGGGCACCGCTCACCTTGATCATCGCGGTTGCCGAGTCGCTCCGAGCCGGCTGTCTGAGCAACACCCGGGTCGCCGAACTCACTCGAGTCTTTCTCTAGCGATCAGCGATCTCTGCTGAGCGACGGGTCACAGTCGAAGACACCCGGTTCCTCCGGTACGCGCCGCTCGAACCGGCCCCCTGCGATACCCATGATCACGACGCACGTGTCACCTCCCAGACCGGTGCCGATCGTGCGATGAAGGCCACCGGCCGTCCATCCATCGAGCGCCGTGGACGCCTCGCTCAAACAGGTTCTCCCGAGCCGGAGGTCGCAGGAATCGACCGCGACGGCGAACCGCCAGAACGCCGAGGCGGCGAGAAACGCGTCGCCCGTCGGCTCGACCGCGAGTTCGTCGAGCAGTTCGGCATAGCGGGCGGTCACCGGCGCGGCGTCACCGTCCTCGACCGGATGAAAAGGCAGCTCGATCAACAACCGTTCGATGGGCACGCCCGCGGCGTCGGCATCACTGATACAGGTGTGGTCGTAGGCCGAGGAGTCGCCCAGGAACAAGGGCAGCGCGTCATCGGCCGCGAACGCGTTCACGAAGGGCACGACCGCACTCGCGCATGCACCATCGATGCGAACGAGTCCGGCATCGGCATCGCGAACGGCCTGCGCGAGAACGTCCCAGTCCGCCGGCGCGTCGACCGGATAGGTGAGTGTCGCCACGACGACAGCGGGCACCGAGGAGTTCTGGAGCGCCGCGGCACGGTTCTCGTTGGCGCGGATTGCGCTCGGGGTGTCAGGACCCACGAGCACGACCCGCTCGGCTGCGGGTTCGATGCTGGCGGCGTGGAGATAGCCCACGAGCACCACCGGATCTCCGACGGTGAGATCGTCGAGCCATCCCTCGAACGTCGGCAGTTCGCAGAGCTCACCGGCGGTGGCCGCGTCGTCCGCCCGCAGGTACCCCTGACCGACGACGGCGATGACCTCGTCGCACTGAGCGGCAACGCGCTCGGCCGTTTCGACCACCGCCGCGTCGTACTCCCGGACCAACACTTCTCGTCCGAGCAGGCCGCCGAGCTCATTGCAGTATCCCGCCATGGCTTCCACGGCGTCGGGCATGACGCGACCTGAGTCGAAGGTGTGCAGGCCGCCGCGGTCGTTGCCCGTTCCGATGGTGATCGTGTCGCCATCGACCCCGGGCCGGTCGGCGATGGCGAAGCGTGCTCCTTCACCACCTCGGCCACAGGGAATCGACAATGTGCCGATGGACGGTCCCTCGATCGCCGGGGGATCGCTCGGGATCGGCGGAAGCAGGGTCGTCGTCGACCCTTCGCCGACCACCCGGTCCTCGAACGGTGGGTCGACCGGCTCGGCGTCAGACGCGCACGCACCGGCAAGCGCCAGTGCGCCGAGAAGGAGCGGGAACCAGCGTCGGCGCATGCCCACGGGCTACCACACCGGATGAGCTCGATGGCCTATCCCTGACGTCCGAGTCGCGCCAGGCCGATACTGACGGCCCATTCAGCCGCGCTGATTCGTCGAATCTCTCGCCAGCTAGCCTGAGCGAATGTCCCGCCTGCTTCTCCTGGTACTGATGTGCTGCGCACTCGCGGCGGGTTGTGGCAGCGATTCCGATGAGCCTGCCGAGTCCGATGCCCCCGAGTCGTGCGCAGGCGGGGACTGTGACCAGAGCGACACGGCCGAGTCCGACGAGGACCCGACCAACGACACTCCCACCGACGTCGCCGAGACCGAGGATCACTCCGACGACGATGCCGACGTCGAGTCCGAGGACGATGTCGACACCGACCTCGTGGTCGCGGCCGTTGCTGCGGCATGGGGGATCGACGAAGAACAGGCCCGATGTGTGGTCGAGGAGCTCTCGCTCGACGACCCCACCGCCATCGACCCCGCGGCGGTCGACGACCCTGGCAAGGAAATCTGTGGCACCAGCCTGCTCGAGCTGATGGCCGGCGCGGGCTGATCATGCGAATCGGTACTCGCATCGGCTGGGCAACCGTGCTGACCGTGGTCACGTTTGTGGTGTTCGCCGAACCGACGCTGGCCGCGATCGCCGCCGATTCGTCGGATGCGGACTTCCTCGATGAAGCGGGCCGCATCGTCGGCTCACCGTCCGCGGGTCCCTCACCCGAGCATCCCGGCGACCGCGGCGGCTACGCCCAGTTCCTGACCCTTGCCGTGATGGTCGCAGGCTTGGGGTTCATCGCCTGGCGCATCAACCGCCAGGTACGTCGCCACCAGACCCGCTGACGCCCCAAGCTCCTCTGAGCGTGTCCGGGCTGTCATGATGGCGCCCATGGCCGGAGCCCAGTTCAACGTCGAGTTCGATCCCCGATACGGCGAACTCATCGACGTCTCACCGATGCTGCGTCGAATCGTGTGCAAGAACCCGTCGAAGTTCACGTTCCACGGCACCGGCACGTATGTGATCGGACACGGTGATGTCGCCATCGTCGATCCCGGCCCGCGTGATCAGGCCCACATCGACGCACTGCTGAAGGCCCTCGATGGCGAGACCGTCCGCCACATTCTCATCACCCACACCCATGGTGACCACTCCCCTGCGTCGGCCGCCATCGCCGATGCCACCGGCGCCCCGGTTCTCGGGTACGGACCTCACCCCTCCCACGCCGGCAGCGAGGGTTCGGCCACCGAGGACGATGATGACGACGAGGATGACGACGAGCCGGAGGAGCCAGATGCCAGTGGCGGCTACGGCAGCGATGACCCGGAGTTCGCCGAGAAGCACAAGGTCGACACCGACTTCGACCCCGAGTCACCGCTCCGTCACGGTGATGTGATCGAAGGGCCGGGCTACACGATCGCGGCGCTCCACACACCGGGCCACATCTCGAATCATCTCTGCTTCGCTCTCGCCGAGGAAAACGCCGTGCTGAGCGGCGACCATGTCATGGGATGGTCCACCACGATCATCCCGCCACCGGACGGCGATGTCGCCGCCTATCTCGACTCACTCCAGGTCCTCATCGACCGGCCCCACGATCAGCGGCTGTACCCGACCCACGGCGATCACATCGACAATCACCACCAGTATGTGAAGGCACTGCTCGCCCACCGACTCGCCCGCGAAGCCGGCATCATCAAGCAGCTCCGGGGACGTCCGATGTCGGCCAAGGAGATGGTTGCCGAGCTGTACGCCGACGTCGCCAAACATCTGCACAAACCGGCCGCCCGTTCGGTGGTTGCGCATCTCCGCAAACTCCACGACGAGGGCAAGGCGGCGCCGGCCATTGCCGAGGCGTCGACGACGAGCAGCAAGACGGTCTGGGAGCTCGCCTAGCGTTCGGAGCGAGGCGTGATCTCGACCGGGTGATGACAGGCCACGTAGTGATCGCGGCCGCCGACCTGCACCATCTGGGGTTCCTCACTGATGCAGATGGCGTCCACGTACGGGCAGCGGGTCCGGAACCGGCAACCTCCGGGAGGGTCGATGGGTGAAGGGATCTCACCCGCGATGTCTCCCTCGCTCGCATTCACGGTCGGGGCCGGTTGCGGGATCGAGGCGAGCAGCGCACGCGTGTAGGGGTGGCGCGGCTCCTCATAGAGGAGGTCGGCACTGCCGATCTCACAGACCTTCCCCAGATACATGACCATGATGCGATCGCTGACGTTCTTGACCACGCTCAGGTCGTGGCTGATGAACAGGACGGTGAGGCCGTAACGCTGCTTCATGTCCTCCAGCAGGTTGAGAATCTGGGCCTGGATCGACACATCGAGCGCCGACACCGGCTCGTCACAGATCAGGACCCTGGGTTCGAGGGCCAGGGCCCGAGCGATGCCGATCCGTTGCGCCTGCCCACCGGAGAACTGGTGGACGCGCCGATCGCCGTGCGCGGGATCGATACCGACGGTCTCCATCAGACCGTCGACGAGCTCGGGACTCCAGGTGCGCTGTCCCCCACCCCAGATCACCAGACCTTCGATGATGACATCGCGGACCCGTCGGCGGGGGTTGAGCGAGGAGATGGGGTCCTGGAAGATCATCTGCAGATCGGGGCGAAGCGTTCGCAACGCCTCGCCCTCGAGGGTGGCCAGATCGCGCTCGAGGTAGCGCACGCTTCCTCCGGCAACATCGTTCAGCCGCACGATGGAGCGGGCAACGGTCGACTTCCCGCATCCCGACTCGCCCACGATTC
>Ga0316204_10011240_pt1 | contig 11274 bp, 8 predicted proteins | sample 6monrhotite_MG_2_FD_205661 | JGI IMG/M metagenome (GOLD analysis project Ga0316204, IMG submission 205661) | Microbial mat bacterial communities from mineral coupon in-situ incubated in ocean water Damariscotta River, Maine, United States -... | ecosystem: Environmental > Aquatic > Marine >...
CGGGTTGCAACTTCTCCGCAAGAATGGCTGCCCTGGAATTATCAAGTGAACCTTTGAATGATCGCTGAGTTTTTTAGGCGCTACTAGAAATTTGGTGTTAAATCAAACTATGCTGCCGTAAGCTCACGGATGGTCACCCCGCGTTTATGCAAAGGGAAATACGGTAATTAATTTTTTTCGAACAGATGTGGGCAGTCGGGGTCAATAGCGCTCTTGAATGACCGCTTACTTTAGGGGAGGGTTGTATAGGAGAGGGTTGTATAGGGCAGGAAAATTTATGCTACGATTTCTCATTTGGCTAGACCGTCATAGAGTGACCGCTTACGGCGTAAAGCCAGAAAAAAACATGCGGAGTATTAGACGAAACAATCTCCAATCTCAATTGTCAACAAACACACCTCGTTTGGATAACAACTGCAAAACCTGCTCAACGCAATGCTCCAAGCGATCTTCAGCGGTATTTACGACCAATTCAGGATTAATCGGTGCTTCATAGGGTGAGGTAATTCCGGTAAACTCTTTAATCTCCCCCGCCCTCGCTTTTTTGTATATGCCTTTCACATCCCGCTGCTCACAGACCGCTAGTGGGCACTGGCAATAGACTTCAAGAAATTCATCCTGCGAAAAAATATTGCGCGCTTTGTCACGCTCTGCAAGAAACGGTGAAATAAATGCTGTCAACGTAATCACACCGGCCTCCATCATTAACTTTGCCACTTCTGCAATTCGTCTGATATTTTCGGTGCGATCCTCGACTGAAAAGCCAAGGTCGCCACATAAACCATGGCGTACATTATCACCATCCAAAACAAACGTGCGGCAATTTCGTTGGTGTAACGCCTCCTCAACAGTATGCGCAAGTGTCGACTTTCCTGCCCCTGAAAGTCCGGTAAACCATAATATAACGCTCTTGTGATTATTCTGTTGCTGGCGCCGTTCGCGACTAACAGTAGCCCGCTGCCAAATGACATTCGAGCTTCTTGTGTCTCTCCCCATAACGGTAAACCTAAATCAACTAATTTTATGACGGAGCCAATAAACTACCATTAAACATTTAGTTTACTGCTCGTGGCGGGATCAATTTTTCAACATTGACAGGTAATTTTGATACCTTTTTAAACTCCTGATTAATTCTCATGAGCTGCCAGACGGGATCAACAATATCACACTGTGGTACATACCCTGACACCATCTTCTTTAAGATGTTTCGAACCTTCTCACTATCAAACGCAACGCTGGCTGTTTCCAACGAGGCGAGAATTTTCGATAGTTTCTCCCACGGAATCTCTGATTCTTTAGCGCGCATAATACGTGGGTGATCAGTGCCCAATACATTGTCACCAATCAATAATTCTTCATACAATTTTTCACCAGGACGAAGCCCCGTGTAAACCATCTCAATATCGCCGTCTGGATTATCGCAATCGCAAACCGTCAAACCACTTAATTTAATCATGCGCCTCGCCAAATCAGCAATTTTTACGGATTCCCCCATATCCAGAACAAATACATCGCCACCTTCTGCCATTGCACCAGCTTGTATCACCAATTGCGCCGCTTCAGGAATAGTCATAAAATAACGCGTAATTTCAGAATGTGTAACCGTAATAGGGCCCCCATCGCGAATTTGCTTTCGAAATAGCGGCACGACTGATCCCGACGAACCCAATACGTTCCCAAACCTCACCATACAAAAGCGGGTTTTAGATTGCTGTTTCGCCAACGCTTGTAACACTAATTCAGCCGAACGTTTAGTTGCACCCATAATATTGGTTGGGCGTACTGCCTTGTCAGTGGATATCAAGACAAACGTTTCCACCTTAGCTTCCATAGCTGCCTTCGCGGTACGCCAAGTTCCAAATAAATTGTTTACAACACCTTCTATAGGGTTATGTTCCACCAGAGGAACATGTTTGTAAGCTGCTGCATGGTAAATGGTCTGCACACCAAACGAGTTGATGACTGATTCTACGCGACGTCTATGCGTCACTGAACCCAACACACACTGCAAATCAATAGCTTTATATGAATATTCTTCTTTATCACGTAATGCCGTTAATTCTTGCTCTATTTTATATAACGCAAATTCAGATGCTTCAAATAACACCAGCCTTTTAGGTAACAACGCTAAAATCTGGCGACACAACTCTGATCCAATAGACCCACCTGCACCCGTTACCATCACCACTTTATCTTTGATGCACTTAAGCAACAACGGCTCATTGGGTGGCACTGGATCCCGGCCTAACAAATCGGCAATATCCACTTCCTGTATGTCATCCACTTGCGCTTGACCTGATACTAAATCTGCCAATCCAGGAATAGTGCGCACATAAACGGGTAAATGCTCAAGTTTGGCTAGTATTTCACGGCGTCTAACTCGAGATGCGGAGGGAATTGCAAGTAAAACCTGCGTAACGCCGACTGACTCAATAACCATAGACAGCTCTGTATGAGGATAAACTTTTATGCCCTTAATTACGGTACCTATCAAATCGCTTTTTTCATCAACGAAAGCAACCGGATTATAGTCCTTGCCTGATAACAAACCATTGACCAATTGAATTCCTGCGGAGCCTGCGCCATAGACAGCAACCTTTTCACGATGTATGGATGCCCGTTGATTCTCTTGAAAGTAATCCCTAACCAGTAAGCGGCTACCTCCTATGTACAATAAAGCCAAAGACCAATATATTATAAAAACTGCCGATGGTATTTTATCAACATGACTCAACATTGTAATTGCAAATAATATCAACGTTGAAAGAGTTACTCCCTTTATAATCGTATAAAACGCTTTTGCCCCCATATATCGAATTACCGCACGATATAGGCCAAAGCGAATAAAAATTGGAATCGAAATAAAAGGGATGGCTAAGAACAACCAACCGACGTTAACCGTAACTAAGGTAAATTCACCCGATCGTAAAAACCATGCAGACCAAAATGCAAATGGCAAACATACGGAATCCGAGAAAATTATAATTGCCTTTTTTGTGTTACGTGGTAACTGCAACAACTTTTGAGATATAGACATATTATCGTTTTATTGTTACCGTAATTTTACATTCGTGATTGTATTTAACAAAGCACCCTAATGAATAAACTTAGCATAAGAATTAAAATAATCACGCTTCGAGCTTAATTCTTATAAATTTTTCTTTAAACATTATCCCAAATTCTGCAGTTGATCTCATTTAAAAGAGTCAACACCATGACGGCATGATAACTTTACAAACGGTCGTACCACGCGTTGATGGAGCTCGAAGCCACCAGCATCTCTATCCTAATTAGCCCCCTAACTCTGCGAAAAACTTTTTAATAGCTCAGCATTAACTTTCTTTTACTTTATCGGCTGGGCAATCATTACTACTCTGTAGTCAGTCCAACTGATCCAGGTTGAACTGATCGCACGATTCCTACCATATCCATACGTACGCTAATTGCATATTTCTATGCAACGTGAACACATATTTGGCTTGAAAATAAACGCTCCCTCTGCTTCAGCTTAAAGATTTATTCCATTTTCACAGAATCAAGGTTCATCGTGTCGGAATCGGACATCATGGGGGCCAAAATTTCTTCCAATTCATTGATGATTTGGCACTATTTATCTATTCTTTGAAAATCTCCATGGCAATGAAAAGCTCAACAATTCAAATGAAAGCTTGGTCAGGATCAACTCGAGTAATTGTTTTATCTCAATACCCATGTGGCAGTACCCCGCTGTCACATTGCCAGCCGATTGGATAACTGTGCATCATTAACTCAAACGCAAGGAGAGGGGATGACCAAACAGTTTCTGCGGGAAGAGGAGTCGCCACACGCTGAAGGATATCGATGAGATAATCTGTCCGATTAGCCCCCATCATCTAACAAGTTACGAACAAGCTTTCATTGATATCGATGTATTGGACACCGATTTCGCTCCAACTAATAACCAAATATGCCTCCCCAGTCGGGTAACCCACACCGCAATCACAACGGCACCGGTATAAATGGTTGCACGGGGATCACTAAAAAATCTTCTGATTTTTTCTTAATGAATAACACTGTAGTGCAGTACGGCTACGTAATCAAGTAGTCGGTCTTGGATAGCTTGTTCATGGTGAAACTATTGGTCAATGAAAGTAATATCCACCTTATATTAAGCAGCTCGCGGTTCATCCATTTCGGCATATATACTGTATCGGTAACTATGCATACCATCATTATATCGTTAAAGTCAGCTAAATAACGTTATAGAATGATCGCTTACTACAAAAAACACCTTGATGCCCCATAAGGGTATAAACTCGAAATATCTGACCAGTAACCGTGCCGTAACCTACGCTGCTTTTGCCAGACACCGAGCACTTTGCCTTACTATTGATCCGAGACCGCAACAGGATCTCCAGCCTCATCCCACTTGGATGATCAACGAGTCTTACAGATCCATAAACAAAAACTAGAAATTTTTCACATTATTAAGAATAGCCTTCAACTGCATCCCGTATCTAATATTGAGATTAGCACTAACATTTCCTCAAAAGGTCTCTGGAAACGCTACTACTATTCCATATCCAGTTCCTACTCAATTTTCAGTAATTTATGCTCACAAATTCTACTGAAGAGACAATCAAAATATTCGCGGCAATTTTATTCAATACAGAAGAATGAAAACATTAACTGATCAGAGCGCCTTGGGGAATTTAATTTGCTCGAGATACGCCCTTACTCGGAAAAAACTCTGCTAATTACAATTTCAGACGCACCTGGAGGGGGTGCTGGAAAGAGAGGTTCTTCTCTCAACGCAATCTTCGCAAGTTCAGCGCTCACATTTAAATCAATTAAAAGTCGTTGGATTTTGCATAATGCAAAGCTTCTGAAGAACATCGAAGCTATAGTGATTGAAATTAACTTAATATCTAACAATAAACTCTGGTTGTTGATGTAAACTAGGCCAAGTCGACTTTTCCACGGCCTTATTATTTGATTATATGCCAAATCTGGATCTGCTTCTCCTTCTAGGATACCTCCTTCATCTGAGAATACAATTGACGAAATATCCGTAATCCCGGGCTTTACTGTAAGCAGTTTTTTTTCCTCTTCCGTGTACAAATCTGTCTCTCGCTTAACATTAGGTCTTGGGCCAACCAAACTCATATCACCTATTAACACATTCCATAATTGTGTAATTTCATCTAATTTTATTTTCCTTATAAACGTTCCAATCATGGTAATTCTTGGGTCATTCCCTGATGTTGAATCAACACCAGACTTATCTGCATTTACCTTCATGGAACGAAGCTTTACCATTCTAAACGTTTTACCCCCGATAGTTACCCGCGAAGCAATATAGAAGGGAGAATGAAAGTCCTGCAACCATACTAGCAATATAGCAACCACTAGTACGGGGCTGAATAACATCAACCCTATAATTGAAACTGAAATATCGAGTAGCCGCTTCATTTTTATATCAGCTATTGATTAAGCGCATTAATATTTTCTCTTACTTGCGATACAATATCCTCCGTTGTTGGATAATATATTTCCTCTAACACTTTACTAGTTGGGGCCGGTGCAAATGGTATCGTAATTCGATTTGCCACATAACGGCTTGGTCCCATGCGCTCGGTAACCGAAGCAATAATCTCTCCTGCAAGCCCACAGGGGCTCCATCCTCCGTCTACCACCACAAGACATCGTGTTTTTCGCACCGAATCCACTATTTTTTCAACGTTCAGCGGACTTATGACACGCAAATCAATCACCTCTGACTCAATATTCTCTTTTTCTAATTGCTGCGCTGCTTGTAGACACAACTTTACCGAATAACTTGCTCCAACCATGGTCACATGCTCACCTATACGTAATCGTTTAGGTCCAATTCCATGTAGAGTTAGGTCTTTAGGTGGAGACAACATATCTTCATCATCATACAGCCAGCGATCATCTATATAGACAACGGGATCATCTGTTAACACACTCGCAATTAGTAAATCGCGCGCATCTTGAACTGTTGCAGGCATAACAACCCGCAACCCGGGGATGTGCGCAAACCAGCTATGCAGCACTTGAGAGTGTTGCGCACCTTGTTCACCACCACGATTAACGATACCTCGAATGGTTACCGTTGGCCTATTTCCATTACCACCTAACATATGGCTCCATTTAGCTGCCTGATTAACAATCTGATCAGCCGCAAGAATCATAAAATCAATACGTGGATGTATTACTATAGGACGATAACCACAAAGAGAGGCGCCCAGTGCAATACCTGTACAGCCCTGCTCTGACACAGGAGTATCCATGACTCTGTCCTTACCAAAGTCGTTCTCCAAGTCTCTCATGGAATTTCCAACATACCATGGACTCCATAATCCTTGCCCAATTGCAAAGACATTACTATGGTTTGAAAGTAAATACTGAAACCCTTGGAGAATCGCTTCCCCATAATTGCTTTGATTATTCATTTACTCGCCCGGAATAAACTAATTTCATTAAATCTTCTTTTGATGGGTAAGGAGCATCCATAGCTTTTATGACAGCCATGTCAACCCTTGCTTGTATTTCTAACTCTTTATTTTCTAAACTAGCCAAATCTGATAAACCATCATCGACGATTGCATCCTTCAAACGTTTAATTGGATCTCGTTTCTTCCATGCATCTAAATCCTTCTGGCTTCGACGCACGCCAACATCGATATTTTCATCAGGCCCAACGTGACCAAGCCTTCTATACGTTACAACTTCAAGAAAGGCTGGGCCTGCACCGTTACGGATACCGTCAATTAGTTCGCTTGCACAACTTGCAACAGCTACAACATCATTCCCATCAAGCACTTTACTTATTATACAATGCGCTTTTGCATACCTTGAAACTGTGTCGCTAGGCTGTCGCAAATTTATATCCAAGTGACTAGAATACAAATTATTTTCGCAAACAAACAATATAGGCAACTTGTACACTGCTGCAATATTCATTGATTCATGAAAACCGCCTTCTTCCGTTGAACCATCACCAAAATAACTCACAGCAATTTGACCCTTAGCGCTCATTTTTGCTGCTAGTGCAGCACCAGTCGCAACAGGTATCGTACCTGCAACAATCGGTACAGATCCAAGAAAGCCGGTTTCTTGCGAACTCAAGTGCATTGACCCACCCATCCCACCAGAGCAACCCGTTGCTTTACCAAGTACTTCTGACAATAATTTATTGAGATCACTGCCAAGTGCTAGGTAATGGCCATGTGAACGGTGATTTCCAAACACATAATCTGATTTTTTAAGTGAATCTGATATACCTGTTGGTATCGCTTCTTGACCAATAGCCAGATGACAGGGACATTTAACATGTCCATCTGTGATTAATTTTGCAATCGCCTGCTCTGCCAGTCGAATCAACAGCATTGTTTCCAGGTATGAAAATATTTTCTCAGCGGAAACTGATGATATATTCAACCTATCAATATACTTTGTAGCATCAGACAAATCGCCAAGGCGATCAGAACAGTCATTTGACATTCTTATACCCTTTACTTAGTAAGAGTTATTGCTTGTAAAAATTATGCAATCTTTCACACACATATTCAACATCATAATCAGTTAAAGAGGTATTCATTGGTAACATAAGAAAACGGTCGTACATTTGCTCAGTAACTGGTAAGCTAATGCCTTCAAACCCGAGCTCTTTGTGTTGATGAATAGCCTTCCCCCCAAATTGAATTAATGTACCAATTCCATATTCAGCTAGATAACTTTTCAATTCATCTCTATTATCTGCCTCTAATTCATAATTCTGGTAGACGTCAAAATAATCTCCATCATTTGACGGCGGTGGGGGCAAGTTTAGTTGTTCTATGTCTTTTAAATTTGAATCATACAAATTCGCCAACTCACGCCTTCGATTAATATCATTTACATAGTATTTTAATTTAACAGACAATACCGCCGCTTGGAGATTGTCTAATCGGCTATTGGTCCCCCACGCTACTACATTACCTTTTTCGTTTCTCCCGTGGTCGCGCAACAACCCGAGTTTTTCACCAATTGCATCATCATTTGTAACAACTGCACCTCCATCACCAAAACACCCAAGAACTTTTGCAGGAAAAAAACTGAATGTCCCAGCAGCACCAAATGTTCCGGCAAATCTTCCTTTAAATTTGGAACCCAAGGCCTGAGCAGCATCTTCAATAATCAATAAATTCGCCTCGTCCGCTATCATCTGAATTTCCTGCATATTGCACGTACGTCCATTAAGCTGAACTGGCATTATTGCTCTAGTGCGTTTGGTTATTGCCTTTTTAATTAAGTTAGCATCAAGCATATGATCTACGCCACATTCTACCGGCACTGGGGTGGCTCCAACATAATGAATTGCTGCTGCTGATGCAACGTATGTATGAGACGGCAAGATCACCTCACTACCTCTACCAATTCCCGTGGCAATCAATGCAAGATTAAGCGCATTGGTCCCATCTGCCACCCCAAAAACGTGTTTGATATCGATAAATTTTGATATGCTTTTCTCAAACTCATCTAACTCTTTCTGCAATATAAAAGCACCCCGTTTCAGCACGTCCTGCATTACAGACTTTATCTCTTCCTCATGCTGCTCATACACCCATGGGTAATTAAAAAAGGGAACAGACTTAATTTCCATATAATTTATATATACCTGTGCGTTGGTAACTAGGATCGCTCTGCGACGCAATATATAACTTTGTAAGAATGATTAGGGCGATCGTGTTGCAACGAAACGGGCGCTTCATAGTTGATCATCTTTTCCGTAATTTCATCGGGCATCTTCACCATCTTCCCAAATACTAAACGTTTTAGTAATTTTTTTCCCTTCATTGTCTTTGGCATAAGACCCAATGATACTACAGTTTTTTTAATTGGCCTTAAAAGTTTTTGCCTTAAACTCGCACTCTCAACTGGCATGTATCCAAAGCAATTAGGCTTAAAACCATATCGAGAAAACAAGTCCACTAACTCTACTACACCATAGTAGTTATAGCTGTAAGAGCTTGGGTTAAAGTCATACAAATCTTTATTAGCAGTAACGATAAGAACCTTACCATTCGGTCTCAAGATTCTCTTACACTCTCGAATAAACTTTTCTGCATTAGGAATATAATATATAGCCTCAAACAATAACACTACATCTTTAGTTGCATTCCCATATGGCATTTCTTGGACATCAAACTGTCTCAGTTGAACGCGGCCTTTATAATGTCTCTTCGCAATATCCAGGATTTTATCTGAAATATCTGCTCCTTCAATAGATTTCGAAACAGTTTGCAAATACCCGAGCCCCTGCCCTGTTCCGCACGCCACCTCTACGACATCATTTCCATTAGAGTATTTCCCTGCCCAATAGTATCGATGGCAAAGGCGCTCTAATTGCTCTGTAGTTACTTCAGAGCCCGCGATCTCAGTAATGTCAATATAATCCTTATTCTTCCCCATAGCTAGATACACATTTCTTATGCTGCTGTCATTTGATTAACACGTTTTCTTTTTTGAGCATAATAGATGCTCATAATTCCACTTAATTGAAACAAAAATAGAAAATAAGGCCAGATGCACTTAATATACGTGCAGTTTAGTTGATATCTCGTCTGTCGCATTATCATTCACAATTAAACATGCTATTTTAACATTTGGTATCCCGACCAATTCTTCAATAGCTTTTGCTTGCCAAACTTCAAAAATGGCTTCAGAACACATCTGACCTATCTTCAATGGTTCCCGTAACAGCTATTTTTCTCTACGCAATTACACCTATAAACCAGTTATATTTAGTATCACCCAACAATCATATCTAGATCAACCAATCTACTAATACCTTAAGGAAGCAATATCTCTGTGCGACCCATAATCTTATACGAAATCAAACCAAGCCATTCTCTCAATCCCAACGACAGTAGAGCCAAAGAATCTATTGGGCTAAATTTATAATTAAATGCATTTCTACTTCCGCGATAATCTACAGGGTATGGTATAACATCCCAACCTTGCTTACGAAAACATGCTACAGCGCGTGGCATATGAAACGCGGAAGTGATCAGAAGCCAGCGATCGGACTTAAGAGGCTGCACTAATTTTTTGCTATAAACCGCATTCTCATAGGTGTTTCTGGCATTATTTTCAAATTCGACACGAGATATCATTAGCCCCATATCGCCAAATAGTTGTCGAGCTGTTTCTGCACCCAGTTTATTTTGATTTATTATTATTTCTGAACTGTCGCTAACGACAAGTCGAGCATTTTGGAATCGACGCGCCAGTGCAACGAACACCGTGAGTCGTTCAGCAGACTCAGATAAAACAACTTGACCTAGCTTTAATGTCGCATCAGCATTTTCAGCACCACTCAGCACAATAATCCCCTGAGGCGGGTTATCATCCAAATCTGGGATTGGAAAACGTTGCTCAAGTGGGTTTATTACCCAGTCAGCAATAGGGACAACCCCAATTAGAAATCCAAATGTGGTCAAGCCAACGATTACAATACGTCCAACTTTATACCAGCGGCCATAAAGTAAAACCACACCAAGCAGTAATAAAATAAAAAACAATCGCTCTGGCGACAATAAAAACCATATGAAACGCGAAACTGCTAAAACAACGCCGTCCATGTAACTTTGTTAAATCACAATTTATGGACCGTATATTGGTTCAATTTTTCTTTGGTTCAGAAAGAATAATCACAGCCTGCCACGCCTGCCACTTTATGCCTGGTACTTTTAACACAACATCATCCATCCATTCTAAAACCGTTAATAACGGATTAAATAAAAACGTATTGCGAAAAGGCACTGAAAACAAAGAAAACAAGTGGAAAAATTTAATATCAACTTGACCAAAATATTTACGCGCCACATCAAATGCAGGCTTACGTAATATATGATCAACCTCCCATTCAGTCCTCATTTTAGGAGTCATCTTGCGATACATGTGAATCAAAATATTATGCGCGAGAGCTTCCTGACAAATAGCCTTACCATCTGCTTTGAGTATTCGGGAGATTTCCTTAAAAGCTTTTTCGAGATCTAAATGATGTAATGCACCGTACTCTGTAACTATATCAAACGAATTATCGGCAAACCCGGTTGCTTCTGCATCGCCTTGCCGGTGATCAATTTCAACATTAGCGTTTTGTGCATGTACTTTACTGTTTCTAATCGACACTTCTGAAATATCGATACCATACACCTTTTTAGCACCGCCGCGAGCAATAAGCACTCCATCTTCACCATTTCCACAACAATAATCTAAAACAAT
>Ga0316204_10011241_pt1 | contig 11273 bp, 11 predicted proteins | sample 6monrhotite_MG_2_FD_205661 | JGI IMG/M metagenome (GOLD analysis project Ga0316204, IMG submission 205661) | Microbial mat bacterial communities from mineral coupon in-situ incubated in ocean water Damariscotta River, Maine, United States -... | ecosystem: Environmental > Aquatic > Marine >...
ACGTTTGCGACTCGCTGTCGATAAGGCAAAAGCGCAGAGCATGCCGAAAGACAATATCGATCGAGCGGTGAAACGTGGCGCAGGCGAGACTGACGGCGCTGATTACATGGAGATTCGCTACGAAGGCTATGGTCCGGGCGGGTCCGCCGTGATGGTTGATTGTTTGACGGACAATCGAAATCGTACGGTTGCAGAGGTTCGGCACGCTTTCACCAAGTTTGGCGGCAATTTGGGCGCTGACGGCTCGGTCAATTACCTATTCAACCAGGTTGGACAACTCATGTTCCCGTCGGAAAGCGACGAAGATGTGGTCATGGAAGCGGCGATTGATGCGGGAGCAGAAGACGTTGTCGCTGAAGATGACGGTTCTATCGAAGTTCTAACGTCTCCGGCCGAATTCGAGAAAGTTCGTGATGCCATGGTTGCAGTGGGTATGGAGGCCGACAGTGCCCAAATCACGATGCGCGCCTCGACAAGTGCGGAACTTGGCGTGAAAGAAGCTGCCTCAATGATGAAGCTGCTTGATATGTTGGAGGACCTGGACGACGTCCAGGAGGTCTATAGCAACGCAGATATTAGTGACGACGTACTTGCACAAATCTGAGAGCGATTTGACGACAAGAAAACGCATACTGGGAATTGATCCGGGCTCCCGCCTGACGGGTTTCGGCGTTATCGATTTTGACGGCGATAAGGCCTTGTACGTGTCGAGCGGCACGGTAAAGAGTGTTGACGGCGCTTTCGCGGATCGATTGCGCCAGATATTCGAGTCGATCGGCAGCATCGTTGATGAATTTCGACCCGATATTGTTGCTGTGGAAAGCGTGTTCATGCACAAGAATGCTGGTAGCGCTCTGAAACTGGGTCACGCGCGCTCTGCCGCGATTTGCGCAACTTTTGAGCATGGTGCCGAGGTCTACGAGTATGCGCCTCGTGAGATCAAACAGGCTGTCGTTGGCAGTGGTGCTGCAACCAAAGAACAGGTGCAGCACATGATCGTTTCGATTCTGGAGCTTGATGGTATGCCGGCTCCGGATGCCGCCGATGCATTGGCGGCCGCACTTTGTCACGGTCACCAGCGCCGTCTCAACGCATTGCTTGGCACCGGCAAAGCTATCGCAGGTGCCCGATGATTGGATCGCTACGCGGCCGACTGACGATTAAGCAGGCGGCGCAGATTGTCGTCGAATGCAACGGGGTGGGTTACGAGGTGGAAACGCCAATGTCGACCTTTCTGGATTTGCCCGAGGTTGGCACGGAGTTGTTCTTATACACACATCTTTTGGTTCGCGAAGACGCCCAAATTCTGTACGGCTTCTCAAGCGAAGACGAGCGGCTCATGTTTCGGACTTTGCTGAAGGTTAATCGCGTTGGTGCAAAAATGGCGCTAGGAATTCTATCGGCGATGTCGACGAATGATTTTCGTCGTTGTGTTGAGCTTGAAGACACCTCGACGATGTCCAAGATTCCGGGCGTTGGCAAAAAAACGGCCGAACGACTCATTATTGAAATGCGCGATCGTATCGATATGGCTGCACCTGGCGGGGGCTCTGCAGCACCGCTCACCGTTGAGGCGAGTGCACGCAGCGAGGCAGTCGATGCCTTGGTTGCGCTCGGCTACAAGCCGAAAGAAGTGACTAGCCTGATCGCGAAGCTGGATATTGAAGACAAGTCAGCCGAAGACATTATTCGCCTGGCCCTCAAACAGGTGGCGCAATGAATGAGTAATGTTGAGCATGACCGCCTGACGACAGCTGAGTCTGTCGGTGAAGACAAAGCGTTTGATCGTGCGATTCGACCGAAGACACTTGCCGACTATCGCGGTCAGCCCGGTGTTAATCAGCAAATGAGTATCTTCATTGAGGCGGCGCGTCGCCGTGAAGAGGCCCTGGACCATTTGCTGATATTCGGGCCGCCCGGTCTTGGCAAGACGACGTTGGCGCATATCGTAGCGAACGAAATGGGCGTGTCGATGCGACAAACTTCGGGCCCGGTACTTGAGCGCCCGGGCGACCTGGCAGCGATATTGACCAATCTTGAACCCAACGATGTCTTGTTCGTCGACGAGATCCATCGTTTGAGTCCGGTCGTCGAGGAAGTGCTGTATCCGGCGATGGAAGATTTTCAGCTGGACATCATGATTGGTGAGGGACCTGCGGCGCGCTCCATAAAACTCGACTTGCCGCCATTTACGCTGATTGGCGCGACGACTCGCGCCGGTCTGCTCACCTCTCCGCTACGCGATCGCTTTGGCATCGTGCAACGCCTTGAATTTTACTCATCGATCGATCTGGAGGGTATCGCGCGACGTTCTGCCGGGATATTGAATTTACCGATCGAAGATGAGGGTGCTGAAGCTATTGCAACGCGATCTCGTGGCACGCCGCGTATCGCCAATCGTCTGTTGCGCCGCGTACGTGATTTCGCGGAAGTGAAGGGCGACGGTGTGGTTACCGGAGCAGTAGCGAGAGATGCTATGGACGTGCTGCAGGTTGATCCTCACGGCTTCGACGCGTTGGATCGGCGATTGCTACAAACCATCATTGAGAAATTTGACGGTGGTCCGGTAGGAATCGAAAGTATCGCAGCCGCCATCGGCGAAGAGCGCGGCACGATAGAAGATGTATTAGAACCTTTTCTGATTCAGCAGGGTTTCATGATGCGCACAGCGCGAGGACGGGTTGCCACCAAGAATGCGTACTTGCATTTTGGCTTAAAGCCGCAAGCTTCCGCGGAGACGCAGGACTTACCCTTCGATAAAGAATAGCCATGACAGCTGAACCCTTTGAACTGAAAGTACGCGTTTACTATGAAGACACGGATGCACAAGGTGTCGTGTACTACGCCAATTATTTCCGCTTTATGGAGCGTGCAAGAACCGAGTGGCTGGAAGCGCTGGGCGTCGACCATGTAACCCTGATGAACAATGACAATCGTATTCTCGTCGTCACTGAGGCGCACGCCAAGTTCCTGGTGCCGGCGCGACTTGGCGATACCTTGATCGTTACCGCCGCGCTCAGTCGCCTGGGCAGAGCAACATTCGATATAGAACAAAATATTTTTCGTGACAGCAGCGACGGTGAGCTATTGATCAAGGGAGGCGTTACTGCTGCCTACCTTGACGCCGAAACGATGAAACCCAAACGCATTCCGCGAACTTTTTTTGAGGAAAATCCATCATGACCGCAGATATGTCCGTCATCAGTCTCCTGTGGGAGGCCAGCGTGCCCGTACAGATCGTAATGCTTCTGCTCGTCGGAGCTTCGTTGGTTTCGTGGAGCATCATCTTCACCAAACGGCGTCTGCTGCGACGCACCAAAGAAGCTTCGGATGAATTTGAGGCAGCGTTCTGGTCGGGTGGAGATCTCAACACGCTTTATCGCAGCGCTACGCGTTCGAAAAACGGCAGCATTGGCATGGCGAGTATCTTTGAAGCGGGATTTCGCGAATTTAATCGCGCATTGCAAGCAGGCGGAAGCAGTACCGATAAAATCGTTGAGGAATGTCGACGGGCGATGCGAGTTGCGCAAATGCGGGAAGTTGACCGCGTTGAGCAGAGTCTCGCAACACTCGCGACAATCGGATCGACCAGCCCTTACGTCGGTCTGTTCGGCACGGTCTGGGGAATCATGACGGCATTCATGCAAATAGGCTCGCAGCAAACGGCGACGCTCGCTGTCGTTGCGCCGCCGATTGCAGAGGCACTTATCGCTACCGCGATGGGGCTGTTCGCCGCGATACCCGCCGTGATTGCCTATAACCGCTACGCTGACAAAGTTGTACGACTCGAGTACCGCTACGACGGTTTCTCAGAGGAGTTCTCGAGCATCCTGCAACGTCACGCGCGCGCCAAGCAAGGAGTCTAAGATGGCTACTCCGCTTGGGAAGCGAAAGCTGATGGCCGAAATCAACGTCGTGCCTTACATCGACGTGATGCTGGTGCTGCTGGTCATCTTTATGGTGACGGCGCCGTTACTCACTCAGGGGATTGAAGTTGAATTGCCGAAGGCCAACGCTGAGCCGATAGAATCAGTGCCTGATCACGATCCGTTGGTGCTAAGTGTTGATGCAGAAGGAAATTTTTATATCAACGCTGGCGACGATGAGGACAAACCGTCATCCGGCCAGAAAATTAGAACCATAGTGGGTGTTATTTTGGGCGAAAAACCCGAAACGCCGGTATTTGTGAAAGCGGATAGGGCCGTCTCCTACGGCAATGTCGTTGGCGCAATGGTTGTTCTGCAGCAGGCCGGTGCGACGAACATCGGCTTCGTCACCGATCCGCTGGACACTTACCCGGTTCCTGAGTAGCAGAAAGAGTGGCAATTCGCGCCGAGAATTTAGGACCCTTCAGCATGGCAGTGATACTGCACGTTGTGCTGTTAGGTTCTATGGTTGCTGCCTTCGATTTTTCTCGGCCGGCACCATTCACTCCATTGGCGGTGCAGGCAACATTGGTACAGGAGATTCCTGAAAATACGCCACCACCCGTGGTCCGGAAGGATCCTGAGCCAGAACCGGAGCCAGAACCAGAACCAGAACCTGTCATTGAGGAAGCGCCGGAACCGGATAACAGCGAGGAACTCAGGCGCCAGGCAGAAGAAGAAAAACGTCAACTTGATGCGCTGCTTGAACAGGAACGACTCGATAAGATTCGACAGCAGGAAGAGGCGGACAAGAAAAAGCGCGAACGCGATGAAGCAGAGCGCAAAAAACGCGAGGAAGAAGACAAAGAACGAAGACGCATTGAGGCTGAGCGTAAGCGTCAGGAAGATATAGAGCGCCAGCGGCTCGAAAATGAAAGACTGCGGCGCGAACTGGAGGCTGAGCAACGCCAGGAAGAGATAACGAGCGAAACGAACCGTTTGGCTGCTGTCGACGCGGGGGCATTAGCGGTTTATACGGCGATGATTCGCCAGAAAATTGAACGAAACTGGTCGGCACCGGCGAGTGCAGATTCAGAGCTGAAATGTTCGGTCCGTGTCCGACAGGCGCCGGGTGGAGAAGTGATCGGGGTGACCATTTTGTCCTGTAACGGCGACGATGCGGTGAAAAGATCGGTGGAGGCCGCGATTTATCGTTCGTCACCTTTGCCGGAACCTTCCGATCCCAGTCTGTTCGATAGGAACATATTGCTAAACTTAAGTATTCGTCAGTAATGCTGACAAGATTCGATGAGGTTGATGTGCTGAAAACTATTGCTAGAACTCTGATTATCCTGACCCTGCTGTCGGCGCAAGCCATGGCTGAACTTGTCATTGACGTACAGGGCGTTTCGCAGCCGACGCCAGTCGCGGTGGTGCCATTTGGTTGGGAGGGCGGTTCAGCGGCGATGCCGCTGGATGTTGCTTCCGTCATCCAGGCGGATCTCAAGCGCAGTGGCCGATTCGCACCGATCGACGAGTCGAAGATGCTGCAGAAGCCGACAGATGGCGCGGACGTGGATTTTCAGGACTGGGGCTTTGTGGGCGTGGAGGCTATCGTTGTGGGCAAGGTCATCCAGACTGGCGAGAACGCTTACACGGTGCGATTTCAGCTTTTCGATACCTTCCGGCGCAAACAACTGCTTGGATTTCAGATTGAAAAGGCGACTCGCGGCAATATCCGCGGGGCTGCGCACCGTGCTGCCGACATGATTTACGAGAAGCTGACCGGAATTAAAGGTGTATTCGGCACCAAGGTCGCCTATATCACTGCCCAGCAGCAGGGTAAGGGTCGCTTGTATACCTTGATCGTTTCCGATCAGGACGGCGAGAACGAGCACACGATCATGGAGAGCCGTGATCCCATCATGTCGCCGGCATGGTCGCCAGACAGCAGGCAGTTGGCGTACGTCTCCTTTGAAGGTAATAAGTCGTCGATCTTCATACAGACGCTGCGCTCGGGAAACCGCTTTCAGGTCTCAAACAAGCCCGGCATCAACGGTGCCCCCTCGTTTTCGCCGGATGGGCGCAAACTGGTGATCACATTGGGCGGTGTCGATGGTAATCCTGATATCTACGTATTGGATATCACATCACGCCAAACCAAGCGTCTGACGACGCACCGGGCGATTGACACCGAGGGCACCTGGTCGCCGGATGGACGCTATATCTATTTTACGTCGGATCGCAGCGGTGGCCCGCAGGTGTATAGAATATCAGCCAACGGTGGAACTCCTGAGCGCATTACGTTTGAAGGGAGTTATAATGCGCGGCCGAGATTGTCGCCGGATGGTAAGAAGCTGGCCATGGTGCACAATGATCGGGGCAACTATCGGATCGCGGCAATGGATCTGGAGAACAAGAACCTGCTGGTATTATCGACCGGTCAGCAGGATGAATCACCGAGTTTCGCGCCGAACAGCGATATCTTGATATACGCGACGCGACAAAGAGGTGACGGAGTACTTGAAACCGTATCGGCCGATGGGCTGATTCGGCAGAAGATGGAATCAGGGCAGGGAGATGTACGTGAGCCGGTTTGGTCACCGTTCCCACGATTCCAGTGATATTATTTACTTTAAGTAATATCTATAAATTATTGATTATTAATAACTTTAAATCGCTTGATGGCACAAAGGATTTAGCTATGTCTTATTTGAAAATGTTTACAGTTGCGGTGTTGGGTGCATTACTTATTGGTTGTTCCTCGGCTCCGATTGCAGATCCGGATCCGACCGACACCACGTATGGCGGCACAGATGATGCCTCATCGACGTCCGGGATGAACAGTGACGATCCGTATGGTGGTAGTGAGTTTGAGGATCCGAATGCCGGCGAGTTGGGTACAGTCATCTATTTTGACTTCGACTCCTCGGAAGTTCGACCGGAAGATCAGGATCTGGTTGCGCGCCACGCTATGCAACTGACTGACAAGTCCTTCTTCAACGTGCGCCTTGAGGGTCATGCAGACGAGCGCGGATCGCGAGAATACAATATTGGTCTAGGCGAACGCCGAGCACAGGCAGTCCGTCAAATGCTGATGATACAAGGCGTGGGTGCAGCACAGATTCAAACGGTCAGTTTCGGCGAGGAACGTCCTGAGTCGATGGGCAGTTCTGAGAGTGACTACGCTCAGAATCGCCGTGTTGAGATCACGTACACCAACTAATCGAATCATGATGATGAATTTAAAGAAGCCTTTATTGGCGACGGTAGCAACCCTGGTTTTTACCGGCTGCACCTTGGTGCCGCCGGCTGAGGACCCCGTATTGATCAAACTCACCGAGCTTGAGCAAAGGCTGCAGTCTATCGAGCGGGTTGTGCAAAACCAGAGCCTGGTGAATCTCACCCAGCAAGTCGCAACCGCAGAACGTCGGGGCGATGAAATGCAGGGCCGGGTTGAAGAGCTGGAGCACAGCGCGGAAAGTACCGCCGAGCGTCAGCGACAGCTGTACGTGGATATTGATACGCGTATGCAGGAGCTCGAGACCGCGATTCGCGATCGTAATTCCGTGAGTGTCATGGATGGCGGAACTTTGGCCCCCGGACAGTTACCGATGCCGGGTGGCTCGGATCGCGATAATTATCAGGCCGCCTTTGAGTTGCTTAAGGAGCAGCGCTATGAGCCGGCTGCATCCGCGTTCGAACAGTTCTTGGTGACGTTTCCTGACAGCGAGCTGGCCGATAATGCTCAGTACTGGTTAGCAGAGTCGCACTATGTGACACAGAGCTTCGAGCAAGCTTTGGGCGGATTCGAGGTTGTGATTGAGAAATATCCAAATTCACGCAAGGTCCCCGATGCGCTGCTCAAGATGGGTTACTGCAATTATGAGCTGCAGCGCTGGGAAGCCGCACGAGGCTCTTTGACTCGCGTACAAGAAGAATACCCGGAAACGACGGCCTCGAGGTTGGCAGGTCAGCGACTGCAACGAATGCAGGATGAGGGCGTATAGCCCCTGCTGGGGTAAATCGCGTCAGGTGGCGCTTGTTATTTAGTGATTTTGGGGTATCATGCCGCCGTTATTCAGGTGGCAGTCCTGCTACCCATTTCCCGAAAGGGGCGTTAGCTCAGAGGTAGAGCATTCGGCTTTTAACCGACCGGTCGTAGGTTCGATCCCTACACGCCCCACCATTTTTTCCAGCCCCAGATTTGGTTTCGTATAAAACAGGCGACGGCGCATCAAAGTGCCGTTATCATTCACCGTTTTGTGCACAGGACCCTGGGAACACGTGTCGGATAATCGCTGGAAAATTCATAAGTTTGGAGGCAGCAGCCTCGCGGATGCCGACTGTTTTCGACGTGTATTGGGGATCGTGCTGGGCCTCGACGGTGACCGGATCGGTGTAGTCGTATCGGCCATGGGCGGCATGACTGACGCCTTGATCGATCTGGCACTAAACGCAGAACAGGACGACACCGCTTTCATTGCGGGTTTGCATGCGATCGGTGAGCGCTATTCAAAAACGGCGCGGGCACTGCTGGCAGGCGACAACCTTGTCGGGGTTCTCGATGCCTGGAGCAAAGATGCCGAGGACGTTATCGACGTTCTCAAAGCAATAGCACTCGTCAAATCAGCACCGCAACGCAGTAAAGACGTTGTCGCGGGCTACGGTGAAATCTGGTCCGCACGACTGCTTGCAGCGTACCTTGGCCAGGAAGCGCCTGGTCGCGGCGGAACCTGGATTGATGCTCGTACCGTCGTCACGGTTCGTGATGCGGAGTTAGGGCCAACGGTACTGTGGGCAAATTCGCGATCTAAGATGGATGCGGCGTTGCCGCAGGACTATACAGGCATCGCAGCAATCACGGGATTTATCGCTGTCGACGAAGACGGTCTGCAAACGACACTGGGTCGCGACGGAAGCGATCACTCTGCGGCCATATTTGCAGCACTTACCAAAGCGGATGAGCTCACGATCTGGACCGATGTGGATGGCGTCATGAGTGCCGACCCCAATCGGGTTCCGGAAGCGCAGGTGATCGATCGCCTGACTTACAACGAAGCGATGGAGCTTGCGTACTTTGGCGCGAAGGTCCTTCACCCGCAAACATTGGGTCCGGCCATCGACAATGACATTCCAGTCATGATCCGCAATAGTCACAATCCGTCACATCCGGGTAGTCGAATCGAAGCACACTCAGCGCCTGCGGATAACATCAAAGGCATTACTGCCATTGGCGGCATGGCGCTGGTCAACCTGGAAGGCTCGGGCATGATCGGTGTACCCGGCACCGCGGACAGGCTGTTCTCCGCGCTAAAAACTGCTGGCGTGTCAGTCACGTTGATTTCACAAGCGAGCTCAGAACACTCTATCTGTATCGCGGTGCCCGAAAATGTTGCCCAGCGAGCCAAGCAGGTTATAACCGAAGCGTTTGTTGAAGAACTTGAAAACGGTCAAATCCAGAGTGTCGATGTTACGGCAGGGCAGAGTATTGTGGCCGTCGTTGGCGATGATATGGCGGGTACACCAGGCATCGCGGCGAGGTTTTTCGGCACCCTGGCCCGTGCTGGAGTCAATATTCGCGCAATCGCACAGGGATCGTCCGAACGGAATATTTCGGCGGTTGTTGACTCGGACGAGGCGACCAAGGCTTTACGGGCCGCGCATTCAGGCTTTTATTTGTCGGCCAAGACAATCTCGATCGGCCTGATTGGGCCTGGCACGGTCGGCGCGTCGCTGCTACGACAGATTGACAAGCAAAGCGAAAAACTCAGGAGTAATTTCAACCTGGACTTGCGAGTCAGGGCGATATCAAGATCACGAAAAATGCTGTTAGCGGATAAGCGTATCGATATTTCAGCCTGGCAGGACGAATTTGAGTCATCTGCAGTAACGGCTGACCTCGATGCGTTCGAACGACATTTGAAACCCGATCACCTTCCACATGCCGTCATTATTGATTGCACCGCAAGTGAACAGATTTCCTCCCAGTACGCCGATTGGCTATCCCGGGGTATTCACGTTATCACTCCGAATAAGAAAGCCTTCAGCGGTGCCTACAGTGAGTATTCAGCGTTACAGGCTGCTGCCGACAAAGGTAGCTCACACTATTTCTACGAAACCACAGTCGGTGCCGCCTTACCGGTGATTACGACACTGTGCGATCTCATTCAAACGGGCGATGAAGTACGCTCGATTAGCGGGATCTTTTCGGGAACGCTGGCTTATTTATTCAATGTTTATGACGGAACGACGCCATTTTCGGAGATAGTTCGCGATGCGAAGGAAAGTGGTTATACGGAACCGGATCCGCGCGATGATCTTTCCGGTATGGACGTAGCTCGCAAACTCACAATTCTGGCTCGTGAGCTGGGGCAGGAAATCGAGATTGGTGACTTTCCGGTTCGCAATCTGGTGCCGCCAGCTTTGCGTGACTGTTCGGTCGAAGAATTTCTTGAAAAACTGCATGAGTATGACGGCGAAATGGAATCGCTTTACCAAGAGGCCGCCGCTGAGAATAAGCAGCTTCGCTATGTTGCAATGTTAGATGCGGCTGGCAATGCCTCGGTTGGACTGGAGTCCGTCGACGATTCGCATCCGTTCTGCAATATTAATCTGACTGACAACATCGTGCAGTTTGAAACTGAACGATATTCAGCAAATCCATTAGTCATTCAAGGCCCCGGAGCTGGGCCGGAAGTTACGGCGGCAGGTGTCTTTGCGGATCTGCTGCGGCTCGCTAATTATCTAAGTACCGGTGAAGGCTATGTCTGATTTTGTAACTGCATTTGCACCAGCATCGATTGGTAACGTCGGTGTTGGCTTCGACATGCTGGGTCTCGCACTTGAAGGTGCCGGTGACCGGGTTCTCGCACGGCGTATTGCTGGTGATCGCATTACGGTTGCCGAAGTTCGTGGCCTTGATGGAGAGATACATCCCTACCTGTCGACGAATGCCGACGAAAATACGGCTTCGATTGCTGCCCAGGCACTATGGGATGCGCATGGCGACGGTGGTGGTGTCGAAATTAAGGTACACAAAGGCGTGCCATTACAGTCCGGCATGGGTAGTTCGGCGGCGTCTGCGGTTGCAGGAGTCGTCGCGGTTAATGCCTTATTGAAGGCGCCGCTTCAAGTCGAGGCTTTAATGCCGTATGCCCTTGAGGGCGAAAAGTTCGCCAGCGGTGGCATGCATACCGATAATGTGGCGCCGAGTTTGTTGGGTGGTTTGATACTTGCGCCCGAAGTTTTGTTGCCGCGGTTAATTCGTTTGCCAACACCCGAGGGTGTGAGCGCGGTTTTGCTGCATCCGGATCTGCAGGTAAATACGGCTCAGGCCAGGCGTATTTTGCCGAAATCGGTATCTATGCAGCTCTGGCTACAGCAGCAGGGATTGCTCGCCGGCTT
>Ga0316204_10011242_pt1 | contig 11272 bp, 7 predicted proteins | sample 6monrhotite_MG_2_FD_205661 | JGI IMG/M metagenome (GOLD analysis project Ga0316204, IMG submission 205661) | Microbial mat bacterial communities from mineral coupon in-situ incubated in ocean water Damariscotta River, Maine, United States -... | ecosystem: Environmental > Aquatic > Marine >...
ATGGGCAGCTTAAAAATGTCCTTGATTCACTGGGGTTGCCAGCATCAGCGGGCAGCGCCGCCCTTGCTCAGGCGATCGTGGAAGGGAAAGTGGTGGTGGCGCGTGCACCAGTGCCTCAGGTTAAGACCGATGGCGCAGATAGCGAATCAGAGACTGATACAGCATCAGGGGAGACATCCGCTAAATCGGCCACACTTGGGCCGCATGAGGCGGGTGGTGCAGCGGCTGCCGCTGCTAGTGTGGATGAGGCTGAAAAGGAGGATGTGCCGCCATGTTCGTTAGAAGGCGCGGTCGTCCAGTGTTCTCATGGGCGTAGTGTTGAGATAAGCAAAGAGACTAGCATGACGCCCCGGTTGTCCGTGATCTCAACCGAGACGGTGAAGGAAGGGCTTGAACTGATCAGTGCTGAAATTAAGGCGGGTGAGTTATGTTCATTTCATAAGAGTGATGCTTTCAAAATTTCAAAGGAGCACGGTCTAAAATCAACGTCTGCCACTAAAGTAGAATTTAAAGTGAGCTGTGACCACTGGAATCGCGCCAATTTCTTTGAGCGTATCTGGCTGCCCAGTGTTAAGCCGAAGGTCTATAGTGTTAGTCTCAAAGAGACCTGCGAAGCACCGGAGATCACAGCTAAAATGGTTGAGGTGAATGTCTATCCCGATATGAAGTGGCACTGGAATTCAAGTATCAATCTTGGCAAGCTTGATTTTGTGCCGGGTAAGGCAGAGGTTAAATACAGTAAGCCGGGTTTTGATGGCAATGTTGTGCTCACATACGATGGCAAACCGTACGATGCCAAAGAAAAATATAAAAAGTACATCACCGAACCGCTCGATGGTTTCAAGAAGATTTGCGATGCAGTGGCTAAGGTACTAAAAGTTATCAATGACCCTAAAGCGGCATTAATGCGTATTGGCACGCAAACCGATAAGGAAAAACCTGCTGATGGCAAAGATAATAAAGATGGAAATGAAACCCGTCTGTCCATCCAGTGGCCCAAACTGTTAATCGATTATGACTCAACGCTGGTTGAAAACGCATCCTCTACCTATGTTGATCATGACTATAGTATAAAACTACAGGCGAAACCGCTGTTGAATATCGATATTCAGGTGGATGTGCTGGATTCTATGATTTCGTTAGCCCCGATGCCAGTGGCCGAATTAATACGCTACGCAAAAAAACGGGTGGAAGAGGAGATTGATGAGAACCAGGATGTCGGGCTACGTGGTGAACTTGATATTATCTTTACGGTAAAATCGACCATTGATATCAAATCAAGCGAGATAAAAGGGTGTCATAATGTCAGCGAGCATGATGTGGCTGTTGAGCCAGTCAAAGGCTTAATCCATATTCCCGCCGATCTAAATGGCGTGGTAAAAGCAGAAGGGAAGTGGTTTGTGATCTCATTTGCAGTGAACTATTCGATGGAAGGCAAAACAGAATGGTCTGGTGAATATGAGTTTGGGCATGATGATGCCGGTATTTATTTCTCCAATACAGTCGAATTTAAAGGGATTGATGTGACTTTGACCAAGTATGAAGAGGTTAAGGTTGAAGTTGAAAGTGAAAAAATATTGACTAATGCAGCTTTCGATGATTTTTCTGTTGAATCAACGGTAGTGAACGCTAATTCAGTTTCACTTAATATGAAAGATGGGGAAGTGAAAGGTGAGGCAACACTCAAAGCAAAAGAAGAGCAGCGTTGGAGCTGGATGAAGCCTGAAAAAGACCCTGAAACGAGTGACGGGAAAAGCACTGAGAAAAAACCACCAATCAAGCATTACTTTGTAAAGCACTGATATGAAAAAAATAAGACTATATATAATTTTAATAGGTATAACGATGATGAATACTGTGTTCGCAGATACTAACTATAGCCAGCCAACCTTCTCACTAGAGTTTAATATCTACGGCACGGGTGCGGAAATTCTGCTTAATGATATTCCTGTTTATTATCATGATGCTCAGGGACAGACTATCTCGCAGAAGCCGGTACCTGAATCGATTGTCGACGGTGAGAATGTATTGACGGTTAGAAGTTTTCCGCTTGATGAGGATGATGGTCAATACCAGAAAGAGGCGCATATTGAGGCAATCATCTCGGTGCGCGAGAAAGATGGTTTACCCAACGAGGGAAAGCCCCTTTTGCAGATAAAACTAAATCCAACGAATGCCGCAGATTGTATGCTTGAAGGTACGGCCACTGAATACGGTGATAAAGAAGCGGTTGTGCTTGATCATACAGATAAGCAAACTATTGCTGAACGACGCACTGCTATTCAATCGCCTTTCCCTCGTTGGGCGTGGCAAGATGGACAGGTGATTGAAGATACTCCGGAAAATTTTGATAGTCTGCTGGCTGTATACAAAAAGATTTGGGCGGCTTTAAATGAGGGGGATAAGGCGCGTGTTCGGGCGTTATATGGCCCCGCCGCACAAGAGTTTGCCCTTGCTTATCACTATCAGGATAAAAAACAGGGTCACCGTATTATGAATACGGCTGGCTTGATTGATGATGATGATTGGGTGTTGGGTAATATTGAGAAGGTTCTATTAAAAAGAAGGTATAAAATGAAGTTTTATGCCGGTGGGTTAATCGCAAGTATTATTGATGTTCAATATAAGAAGTCTCCAATTGCGTATTTGAATCCAACAAATGGATTGGTTAGTTTTCAGAAATTCGGCTTCTACAAAAACAAAGCAGGTGAGTGGGTAATGATCCGTTAATGAATAATGGTATCGTGGATAAAATTAAGTCTGCTTGTGCTGATTGGATTGGTGGCTAATACCTCATCTGCTATGGAGAATAGCCAGCCCACTTTTGCACTAGAGTTTAATATCTACGGCACGGGCGCTGAAATTCTGCTTAATGATATTCCTGTTTATTATCATGATGCGGAGGGTCAAACTGCTTCGCAAAAACCGGTACCTGAATCGATAGTTGATGGTGAGAATGTTTTAACTGTCAAAACGTTTACATTTGAAGAGGATGATTATAAATATCTGCCAGGGGCTTACCTTGAAGCTGCGATTACAGTTAGAGAGAAAGATGCGCCGTTAAACGAGGGAGTTTCGTTACTACAGTTAAAGCTGAATCTCACGAATCCTAAAGATAAGTTATTTGAAGGTTCGGTGGCTGAATATGGAGATAAAGAGCCTGTGATTCTCGATTACAGTGACAGGCATGTACTAGTAGAGCGACGCACCGCTATTCAATCGCCTTTCCCTCGTTGGGCTTGGCAAGATGGGCAGGTGATCGAAGATAGCCCTGAAAACTTTAACAGCCTGCTAACTGTGTATAAAGAGATTTGGGCGGCTTTAAATAAGGGTGATAAGGCGCGTGTTCAGGCGCTATATGATCCCGCAGCACAAGAGTTTGCCTTGGCTTATCACTATCAGGACAAGAAGCATGGTCATCGTATTATGAATACGGGTGGTTTAATTAATGATGATGATTGGGTGTTGGGGGATATGAGTAAGATAATTGATGATGCCGGTTTTAGGCTGGATATCAATGCTCATGGTCGTCTTGTACAAATTACAGATGAATTTGATAGAACTCCAATTATTTATTTAAACAAGAATGTAGAAATGCTTAATACCCAGAAATTCGGTTTTTATAAAAACCAGAGTGATGAGTGGATCATGATTCGTTAGGTTTAATGCCAGCGCTTTTAATCAAGACATTAGTGGCTGGGAGGTTCTGTCTGTCACCGATATGAATAGAATGTTTGGCAATGCCAGCACTTTCAACCAAGACATTAGTGGTTGGGATGTCTCGTCTGTCACCGATATGAGACTCATATTTGCCAGCGCTAGTGCTTTTAATCAAGACATAAGTACCTGGAATGTTTCGTCTGTCACCCGCATGAGTACGATGTTTTCTGGTGCAAGTAACTTCAATCAAAACTTAAGTAATTGGGATGTAAGTGCTGTAACCGATATGTTCGAAGGTATAGCTCTTTCAGTTGTCAACTACGATGCATTACTTTTAGGTTGGAGCGTACAATCGCTACAAAATGATGTGATATTCAGCGGCGGTAACAGTACTTACTCATCTTCATCGCAAGGTGCCAGAGATACATTGACTGGTACCTATAATTGGACAGTGACTGATGGTGGGGTTGCGCCATAACGGCCAACTAACGAGACAACTATAATTAAAATAATTGATGATGCATCAAATGCGTCACTTACTAGGATGGATTAAAATGAAAACTGTCGGTAAAAATACCCTTTACTCTCAAACGGTAAAATGGTTATTTTGTTTTGGGCTAATGGCTTTTTTAACCGCTTGTGGTGGTGGGGAGACTGACCCTGAGCCGACGGACACAACACCACCGATTGTCACCCTCAATGGTGCTAGCTCAATCACCTTAACCCAAGGGGACAGTTATATTGAAGAAGGAGCCACCGCCAGGGATACTCGTGATGGGACAGTGAATGTGGTGATTACTGGTACGGTTGGTACCAACACGGTTGGTGTTTACACGGTGACTTACACTGCGACCGATGCAGCGAACAATACAGGCACGGTAACCAGAACGGTCAATGTTGTTCTACCTGCCGACATCACACCGCCAGTTGTCACCCTTAATGGTGCCAATTCAATCACTTTGATAGTGGGGAATAGTTACATTGAAGAAGGAGCCACTGCAACGGATGATCGTGATGGAGCAGTAGCGGTGGTTATTTCTGGCGCTGTTAATACCAACACTCTTGGTATCTACACCGTGACCTACACAGCAACCGACACATCCAACAATACTGGCATAGCAACCCGTACGGTTAACGTAATAGCACCGGATACCACACCACCCGTTGTCACTCTCAATGGGGCTAGCTCAATCACCTTAAATCAAGGCAGTAGTTATATTGAAGAAGGGGCAACCGCAACCGATGATCGCGATGGAATCCTAGATGTGGTGATCACTGGCACGGTCGATACCAATACGATTGGCATTTACACCGTGACTTACACCGCAACCGATACATCCAACAATACTGGCACAGCAACCCGTACGGTTAACGTAATAGCACCGGATACCACACCACCGGTTGTCACTCTCAATGGCGATAGCTCAATTACCTTAATTCAAGGAAACAGCTATATTAAAGAAGGGGCAACCGCAACCGATGATCGCGATGGAACCCTAGATGTGGTGATCACTGGCACGGTCGATTCCAATACGGTTGGCATTTACACCGTGACTTACACCGCAACCGACACATCCAACAATACTGGCACAGCAACCCGTACGGTTAACGTAATAGCACCGGATACCACACGACCGGTTGTCACTCTCAATGGCGATAGCTCAATTACCTTAATTCAAGGAGACAGCTATATTGAAGAAGGGGCAACCGCAACCGATGATCGCGATGGAACCCTAGATGTGGTGATCACTGACACGGTCGATTCCAATACGGTTGGCATTTACACGGTGACTTACACTGCAACCGACGCCGCGAGCAATACAGGAACGACGACAAGAACGGTTAATGTATTAACACCTGATGTCACGCCGCCGGTTGTTACCCTCAATGGTGCTAGCGAAATCACCTTGTTTCAAGGCGACAGTTATACAGAAGAAGGGGCAACCGCAACCGATGAACGCGACGGAACTTTGGATGTGGTGATCACTGGCACGGTCGATACCAATACGATTGGTATTTACACGGTGACTTACACCGCAACCGATACCGCGAGTAATACAGAAATAACGACAAGAACGGTTACTGTAATACCAGATACTACACCACCCGCTATTATACTCAATGGTAGTAGCTCCGTGATTATGGCAGTTGGTGAAACATATGCAGAAGAAGGGGCAACCGCAATTGATGATCGCGACGGGACTGTTAGTGTAATTATTAGTGGGACCGTAGACTCGAGCATTCTTGGCACTTACACCTTAACTTATGCAGCAACTGATGTGGCCGGTAATAGCAGTCAAGAAACCCGAACTATTAATATTGTACAAGCTGATGCTTTTATCACCACATGGAAAACAGATAACATTGGTACAACGGATGATAATCAGATACAAATTAGTACATCGGGCAGTGGTTATAACTACCAGATCGACTGGGGTGACGGTTCATCGGATAGTAATGTCACGGGTGATATAACGCATACTTATGCATCCGTTGGAACTTATGTTGTGACTATTACAGGCGATTTTCCCCGTATATTTTTTGCTCGTGGTTATGATAATCAAAAAATACTCTCTATTGAGCGGTGGGGAAATCGACAATGGCAGTCAATGAATAATGCCTTTTCATTCTGTACTAATTTAGTGGGCAATGCTTCAGATAGACCGAACTTATCGCAAGTCACCGATATGCATCAAATGTTTAGGGGGGCTGCGGCTTTCAACCAAGACATCAGTAGTTGGGATGTCTCATCTGTCACCAATATGGCTATGATGTTTAGGGATGCCAGAGCCTTCAACCAAGACATCAGTAATTGGGATGTCTCATCTGTCACCAATATGATTATGATGTTTTACATTGCCATGGATTTCAACCAAGACATCAGTAGTTGGGATGTCTCATCTGTTACCAATATGGGCTGGATGTTTGCCATTAGCGACTTTAATCAAGACATCAGTCGATGGGATGTCTCGTCTGTCACCAATATGGGTAGCATGTTTAGTAGTGCTACAGCTTTCAACCAAGGCATTGGCGACTGGAATGTCTCGTCTGTCACCAATATGTGGTCGATGTTTACCAATGCTAGCAATTTTAATCAAGATATCAGTAACTGGAATGTCTTGTCTGTCACCAATATGAGTAGAATGTTTGATGGTGCCAGAGCCTTCAATCAAAATATCGGTAGCTGGGATGTCTCGTCTGTCACTCATATGACTGAAACATTTCAAGGAGCTCGCGCCTTCAATCAAAATATCGGTGGCTGGGATGTCTCATCTGTCACCAATATGAGTTTTATGTTTGATGGTGCTAGAGCCTTCAATCAAAATATCGCTGACTGGGATGTCTCGTCTGTCACCAATATGGGTAGGACATTTTCTAATGCTAGCGCATTTAATCAAGACATTAGTGGCTGGGATGTCTCGTCTGTCACCAATATGGTTTTTATGTTTACTGGGGCTAGCGCCTTCGACCAAAACATCAGTAGCTGGAATGTCTCGTCTGTCACTGATATGACAGGAATGTTTGAAGGAGCTAGCGCCTTCGACCAAAACATCAGTACCTGGAATATCTCGTCTGTCACTAATATGAGGTGGATGTTTGCCGAAGCTAGTAATTTTAATCAAGACATTAGTGCCTGGGATGTCTCGTCTGTAACCGATATGACCGATATGTTCGAAGGCATAGCCCTTTCTGTTACTAACTATGATGCATTGCTTTTAGGTTGGAGCGTACAATCGTTACAAAATGATGTGATATTCAGCGGTGGTAACAGTACTTACTCAGCTTCATCACAAAGCCTTAGAGATACATTGACCAATGCTTTTAATTGGACAGTTACGGATGCTGGGGTTGCGCCTTAGCCCGCTTGTTTTAACTTACCATTTTATCATCTCAAAATTTGTGATTACGTTTGACATTTTTACGATGGTAGAATGGTAGATTAAAAGCCATTTGGATAAAAGTGGAAACTGGGGGAACTGGGGAAACTGGGGAAACTGGGGAAACTGGGGTCAGGGAAACTGGGGGTAGATCACATTTAACGCTAATATACTAGCGTAAGTAGTAAGTCTTGTTGTCTTCTTCAACCCGGGGTCTCCCTGGCTGTCCAGGGCGTACTTGCGGTTTAATCATCGCTTCAATTTTATCTTTGAAATCCTCTCGGCCCAATACCAGTTCTTGTGTGAGTGCGGTTCTAATGTCGTGAACGGTTTCGTTATTCAGGCTGTTTTTGAATAACTCACGATAGGCATGCTGCCGATCCTGATCATTTTGTCCGAGTGCCAGGTATTGAGCATGAGGTTGTAATCGAATATCTGCTGTCCCTTGTGCATTGGCTTGATAGCTTGACCACGGGTATTCAGCTGGGTGTTGACCATCATTGCTCGTACCGGATTGAGTTCGATATAACGCATGCAGGTAAGCAGGTAGGCCTCGCTATCAATCAGGCTGGCCTTGAATCGCCCCTCCCATAACGTGCCTGAGCGTTGATAGCTGCGATTGATAAAGCGCACATACTTACGCCCAATATCCTGCATCATATGGCTGTTGGCGTGTTTATGGTTGGGCGTAGCGAGCAGGTGAACATGATTGGTCATCAACACATAGCTATGAATCGCCACGTCGTTTTTCTGCGCGGCTTCTTCTAATATTTCGAGGTAGCGTGAGTAGTCTGCAACTGAGAAGAAGCAGGGATCGCGATTATTACCGCGCTGAATAATATGCTGCGGAACGCCCGGAATCGTGAAACGAGGCTTGCGTGCCATAGACCACCTCCTTGTGGTTGATGGTCTGATTGTATCAGGCTGGGTTGGGTGCTTAGCTATATTAGCGTTAACTGTGATCTGATCTTACCCCGATTTCACGCACACTCAGTTATGCAACCAGTTGTCTTTTCAAAGTCTACCGGTGATTGGTAATCAATGTAAGAGTGTTTTCGTTGCCTATTATAAAATATTTCAATGTAATCAAAAATGGCGGAACGTGCTTCATCACGCGTTCGATAGTCATCATGGTGAACTTGCTCAACTTTCAAACTATGGAAGAAACTTTCCATCGGTGCATTATCCCAACAATTTGTATCAGGCTGGGTTGAGTGCTTAGCTATATTAGCGTTAACTGTGATCTGACCCCGGTTTATGCACAAATATCTCATTCTTCTCCTGGGTTTCTGTTGCATTGGCTATCTGCATACAGACGGCCGTTAGTCCAATTCAGCCACTTTTACTGATGGTGGCAAGGCGCTTTAGTCTATCCGCATGTTTGGTGATATGTGCCGTTGCCGGAGCGCTGCCCAATCGCACAATGAGAATTCCTTCATTCGTACAACAGAGCATACGCAGACACAACTATACTAATTAAAACTAATAACGAAAGATTAGGTATAAAAAAAGCAAGAATATATTTTGATAATTTGCAATACCACACGGGTACCATTTCATGGGTTTTTTCTAAACCTCTCTTCTCGCCGCTGCCAGGGAAACCTAGAACCCGCATAAACATTACCGTTCTTATGTAGCCAAAAGGAAATCCGGTAAACATAGTGATTTCTGTCCCGCTGAAATAGGGTTCCTTGAAGTAGGTTTTCAGCACCTTGTGAGGCATTAAAACATGCATAATAAGGATTGAAATAAGGCCAAGTAGAAGGCCGATCGCTGTGGCAAAGAAAATCCAGAGTAGTATTTCGATGAATGAGGCCATGTCAGTTATTTACATACCCTGCTAACGCCCGTGCCAGTAACAAAATCAATCTGACCTCCTAGCTTGTCATAACCAAAACGCGCAGTTTTTCCAGCCAGATAACTCGCTGCTACGCTACCTACCGCCAAAACAATAGCGGTTCCCCAGCCAATCGGATTGGAAACCAAAAACACACCAATAACAGCGCCTGCGCCAACTCCCACCGCTGTACTTGTAATGGTTTCCACAAATATCTCATTTTTCTCCTGGTTATTTGTCGTATTGGCTATCTGCACGCAGGCGGCGGTCAGTCCAACGCCCGCCAGTACAATACCGCCGTTTTTACTGATCGCGGCGAGGCGCTTTAGTCTATCCGCATGTTTGGTGATATGTGCCGTCGCCGGAATGCCACCTGATCTCGCAATGCGAATGCTTTGATGCGTTGTATTTTTACCGAACATCACCTTTTCAAGCGGCCCTATGTTGGTTTTAAGTTTATCTAGTGCTAGTTTCCGTCGATAATTATATTGCGATTTTGTAATGCGATCTGATTTGAAATCCGCATAATGGTCGCTCACTTCATTGATCAGGTTAACATTGCCAGGGCTGAGTAAGTTTCCCGTGGAGCCCGCGGCAATGCCGCCTGGGATGGTTAAATAATTTGCATTGTGTTCAAGCCAGGTCAGCGCCCAAAAATTATCCCTGAGGCTTTCATCTACTGATTCAGTGATAAAAGCGGGTGTTTTTATCGGATGAGGGCTTGTGGTTTTGGCGGTGAGAACGGTTGGCAGTATGCCCAGGCGTAACATATCCCCCGCCCTGATTCGGTCTGGATTTTTTAGCTGTGGGTTTAGTGTGAGAAGGTGGCTGACTGTTTCGGCATATCGAGAATCGTTCTGCGCATACCCAAACATGCTCTGTATGATGCCAGAAAGTGTATCGCCGTTTTTTATTTTGTATTCGTAGTAATTGTTCATCATGCTCTCTCTCCGTAAATCGCTATTCCACTGTGCACAGGCAGTTATTTTTTCGACGATAACCGTCATTTTAATGTCTCTTCGAACGCAGTGTCCACGCCCGCTTCAATTCGTCACTGTTAGTTTTTGGGTCGTAGAGTATATTTGTTTATTCTGTATTTAAGATGGTCGTTTTATCTGGGGTGTTTGTAGTTGCAGTCGGTGGGTGGCTATCCGGCTATTCAGGCGTGTTTTAGCGTCATCATTATGATGGGCCAGCTGTCAAGCGTTGTAACTGTATAATTTAACGTAAAAAAGTTTTATTGTTATGTGCTTGTTTTTTAGGTGCAAAGCCGCTTATTTTCATTTCACATAATAATTTCGTTATTTAAGTGGTCGAAAAACAGCGAAATTGTGTGTAGAGTTCATCGCTTTATTTTGGCCCTTAAAATGTGTTTATCCCGTTTTGATTAAGGCCCGCAGCATACTTACTTAAGGATAATAATATGCCTCAGTTAAACCTGACCTCGCGATTGGCCGCGTTCCCGCTGATTCTATTGGTATGAAAGAGAGTATCTGATGAATAATTACTACGAATACAAAATAAAAAACGGCGACACACTTTCTGGCATTATACAGAGCATGTTTGGTTGCGTGCGGAACGACATCCGATATGCTGAAACAGTCAAACACCTTCTCGCACTGAATCCCCAAATAAAAAACCTGGATCGAATCAGGTCGGGGGATATGTTACGCCTGGGCGTACTGCCATCCACTCCCCCGCCAACTGCCCGGATCGCCACAACCGCACGCCCCGGCCAGATAAAAACACCCACTTTTATCACTGAAGCAGTCCATCCCAGCGACAGAGATAACTTCTGGGCACTGGCCTGGCTGGAGCATAATGCCAATTATTTAACCATCCCGGGAAGCATTGCCGTAGGCGCATCAGGAAATTTGCTCAGCCCTGGCAATGTCAA
>Ga0316204_10011243_pt1 | contig 11272 bp, 11 predicted proteins | sample 6monrhotite_MG_2_FD_205661 | JGI IMG/M metagenome (GOLD analysis project Ga0316204, IMG submission 205661) | Microbial mat bacterial communities from mineral coupon in-situ incubated in ocean water Damariscotta River, Maine, United States -... | ecosystem: Environmental > Aquatic > Marine >...
AACCGACTTAAATAAGATTGTAGAATTAATGAAGCAAAGGCCAGCGCTTCACTTAACACTTTGCGGATTTTCAAATATAGAAGATTTAAGCGTACTGTCACCGGATACATATTCCAAAATTAAGGACTTACCTGAAAAGCCAGCCCTTAGCGAAAAGCTACTACCTGCACTTTCAGACATCGCTTCTCAACGAAGCGAGAATATAAAAACTTATTTTGTTAAAAATGGCACAGCCGCAGACAGGCTTATATTATGCGAGCCTGAATACAATCATAGCGCCATTGCAGGTGTTGAAATAAGCTTATAACTTCATTTTCACTAAGCCAAAAACACCTACTGTACAAGCCTCAAACTATGGGGCTTACCTTTACGCAGCTTTCATATTAGCAATCGTTAATACAATATTCACAACAAGTTAACACTTCTGACATTTCTTGCTTCCAATATACCGACCGTCTAACTGGCAATTTATTTCTTATATGACATTCGGAGTTAAGCATGAAAAAGTCGATATTAGCTGCTGTAATTGCAACTACTTTTACAACATCAATAAGCGCTGTAGCGGATAACTATAACCATTCTTATGACAGAGGACATGGCTACAAAAGCTTTAAATTTAAGGCACTAAACGAATCAGCTAATGCAGCTGACTGGGACACAACTGCTCCCTGGAAACTACCAAAGGGTTATACACAAACAGTTGTATCAGATGAATCAGACTTAAATATTTACCCTGAAGGTCGTGATGACTGGCATGACATGAACGTTGTTAATGAAACAGGTCCACAGGCTGGACGTTATATGTACCGAACTCACGAAGTACGTTTAGGTAATGGCGATGATGTAGTTGATGCTATCGGTGGCACCGTATCGGTTGTAGACTTATATACAGGCGAGACAAAAATTCTTGCTCAACAAGGTGGACTTGAAGATGGCTACACTGCATTAGATGGCGTTCGCTGGACACCATGGGGCACACTTGTATTTGCTGAAGAATCATCAGGTGGTCGCTTCTTCGAAGTTATCCTTAATGATGACATGATGTCTGCTGCTGAAATAATTGATCGCCCAGAAGTTGGTCGTTTAGCACATGAAGGTATCGACTTAGATGCAGACGGCAACATCTATGTGGTGGATGAATACCGCGGCCGTTCAGTGGGTTGTGACAATGTTGTGAACTGTGGTGGTGGTATCTACAAATTCATACCAAACACATACGGAGATCTTTCTTCTGGCGAACTGTACGCACTTAAAGTAAATGGTGCAGATGGTATCGGAAAAGCAGAGTGGGTTGGTCCAATCGATCCATTAAATGCACGTACTTCAGGTACAGAATACGGCGCACAAAGCTACCAGCGCCCCGAAGACCTGGAAGTTATTGGTGACACACTTTATGTCGCAATCACTGAAGGCCCACGCGATGTTGCAACTGAAACTGATATGTCTCAGGAAAATTATGGACAGTTAGAATTTAAGAAAGAGCTATACGAAGGACGTGTTATCGCAATTGACCTAAACACGATGCAGGTAAGTAACTTCGTAAAACCAGGCATGAACGTGGCTGTTGAAATTGGCAAGCCGGGAGAAGAAGGCCATCAGACAGGTTTTGACAGTGTTGACAATTTGGCTGAAGCACCTAATGGTGAATTGGTAATGATTGAAGACAATAAGCCATCTGATATCTGGTTTGCTTCTACTGATAAGGTGACTCAGTTTGGTGCATCTAAAAAAGTGAAGCTGTTTGCATCACTTACAGATCCAGGTGCAGAAGGTACAGGCATCTACTTTAGTCCTACAGATCCTGACACGCTATATGTAAACATTCAGCACTCTGCGGCTGAAGATGGTGACGGCACTTGGGCGATTTCAAAGAAGAAGCACAGAAAAGAAAGATGGAATCGTTAATTTGATGCACTACTTAGTACTACTAAGTAGTCACAAACACATGGAAGTAATGGAGGCCCTGTTTAAGAAATTAAACAGGGCCTTCTTTTTTGTTAATGACATATAATCTAATCCATTATTTTTTTAAAGAGCATTAATCGTGAAATTATCACTCATTCCAAAACGAGTTGCCCAGGTAATGCTAAGCATAATTGCATTACTGACAATCATGCACGTCACACAACTAGTGATCTTTTTTCAAATTGGTAACCCAGACATTTTCGACTTCATTAAATTTATCGACTTTGATTATGAAGCAAACTTACCCTCGTTTTACTCATCGACTAGCATCCTGTTTTGCTCGGTATTGCTCTGGGTTATCGGGCTTCAGAAAAAACAGGAGCAGGCGATCTTTCGACACCACTGGTTAGGCCTGGCGGTTATATTCACCTTTTTAAGCATGGATGAAGCAATTTCACTTCATGAAAGTATTGGTAATTTCGCAGAAGATCAGCAATGGGTAAACGCAGAAGGTTTTCTATATTTCGCATGGGTAGCCCCTTACGGCATATTACTCACAATATTTTCAGTATCCTACCTCAAGTTCGTATTTTCCCTACCTCGACAAACAATGATGTTATTTATCGGCTCGGGTGCACTATTTATTAGTGGCGCTGTTGGTATTGAAATTATCAGCGCCCAGGAAGCAGATATAAATGGCACTGAAACAATACTTTATAGCGCTCTGTACACCGTAGAAGAATTGTGTGAAATGCTGGGTATTGTGATTTTTTGCTATGCCTTATTGCGCTACATTGAACTGCAGGCTGGATATGTGCAGCTTCGTATTAAATCAAAATGACACTAACACAAATCAGGGAAGATATTAATTGCCAGCCAAAGTTTAGCTATATGCCTTAAATTCCAGCATCAGTTTCAATTTATCAAAATCAATTTCAGTCTCCGTATTTACATGTATCAGCGACTTCATCTCTTCTTCATGAAATGGCTTCATATTCGATAGCTGATGCTCCAAGACTTCAATATCTGCATCAGATATTGTATCTTGCCGTTGTGAAATACGTTTTTTTAAAACATCAACGGAAGCTGTTAATTGTAAAATAATATAGGGAATATTTAAGCGCTTCGCGAGGGACTGAAATATTTTCCGCTGCGTATATTCCAGAAATGTGGCATCAACAACAACATTGTACCCAGCAGAAATTACGGACTCTGCAAGTTCGGACAATCGCTCATAAGTTTGCTGCGATGCCTGCGAAGTGTAAAGACCACTATTAACCTCACTTGAGGCACTGCTTTCAATCTCTACATTAAATAAGCGTTTTCGCTCAACATCAGAACGAATACGTATCACACCCATCTCGTCAATTAATTCTTGCGATACAGTACTTTTCCCCACCGCAGATACACCATGCATAATAATCAGTTTTGGTGTAACAGCATGTGTATAAGCAGTCGCAAGTTTAAGATACGATTCAAATTCTGTACGTGTTTTTACACTTTCTTCCTCTGGACAATCTTTTTGCTCCATACGCAAGGCATCTACCTTAGCCCTGACCAATGCTCGGTAGCATAAGTAGAAACGCATAAGTTCCAGGCCCGCATAATCACCTGTAATTTGCAGGTAACTATTTATAAATCGATTGGCTAACCTGTACTCGTTGCGGCTTTGCAAGTCCATCATCAAAAAAGCCACCTCGCTTATAACATCAATCCAGCTTAGGTATGGGTTAAATTCAATGCAGTCAAATGCCATGGGTTGATTATCAAACCAGATTAAGTTTCTCAGGTGCATATCGCCATGACATTGACGAATAAATCCATCGTGTTTACGCTGCTCAAGTAGTGGTCCCAGTTTTACAAACTCCGCATGACTCCATTGCGCAAGTGTCGTTAATACTCCCTCATAGTTTTCTGTATTGATATGCTCGTGTATTTGCCTGAAGTTTTCTTCAACCGGCTGGTATACCACCTGCGCTTCACCATAATCTGTAGTCTCATCTGCACACTCTGCACGCTGATGAAATTCCGCTGTCACGCGCGCCAGCGCATCTATATGCTCAGCTTTAAGCTCTCCACTAACGAGCATATTATCCAGCTGCGCTGACTGCGGAAATTGACGCATTTTCACAGCGTACTCAATCGGCTCACCACGGCCTGAAAGACATAGCTTGTCCTGTTTGGCTACAATCGGCACAACACCAAGGTAGACACCTGGTGCCAGCCGGCGATTAAGCAAGATCTCCTGCTCGCAGAATTTATGCCTCTTAGGCAGCGTTGAAAAATCCAGGAATCCAAAATTGACGGGCTTTTTTATTTTATAAGCATACTCACCCGTAAGAACGACCCAGGAAATGTGGGTTTCAATGAGTTCTAAGTTTTTGACTGAATGGTCATATACATCTGCATTCAGCATCTTCGAGATATGAAAGTTCATGTCCAAATAGTAGCACACGGCGCAGCCGTCTCAATTTCAGTTATTTACTATTTTAAAACTCGGCTTAAATATACTAAAAGGGTACTGACCCCTTTTATTCCTTTTATTCCTTTTATTCTATTCATTACAACTCAGTGATATGTTCACCGAAATACCATACTTTCCTAAACTGTCCTTTATTTTTCTCTGATATGACCCTGATATTATCAATCAGCACATCATCAGAAAGAACAGTCCTTCCAATATTGTATATGAGCAATTCAATTGGTTCCTTTACATCATATCGTTTATTGATCTTCTTTTTATATGTTTCAGACGTATAGTCTTTAACTCGTATATATTCGGGATCGTCAAGATTACTGGCATTTGCTATTGCCTTCGCAACATCTTCAGAACACGCCTCCGTTAACTCAAAAAATATCACTTCTCCATTGATCCTGCACTTCAAGTCTGGCTTTCCATCCTCAGGCGATTGCTTTTCAACAGACTCACAGTTCAAATTCGCTGCCTCTGCAAAGCGTTTAAATATACTTATTTCGATCTTTCCTTTTTCTTCTTCTGAAGCCATATTTCTCAATCTTAGCTTTTTTCTGCCCACTCACGAATTTTATAATTCAGTTTCTTCTCTGATCCAAAATATTATTTGTTTTAAACTTAAGGTAATTATATTAGAAAGAATTGGGATCTGACTCCACTTAATTTCCATTAATTTTATTTCCAGAATACCTTCCTGTAAACAACTCGTTTTACAGTAAATTAATAAAACATGTGACAAGTCGTACAACCCTCTTCCTTCGCTTTTTTCTTATTCGCTAATTCCTCAACTTTTTCTTTTAGCGTGGCCGGACCCAGTACATCTTCATTATCCAATGCTTCTTTAATATCTGAAATGGTTTCAGAGGTAATCTCTTCATCAAACAACTCTATATACGCAGCAAGCCTGTGCTCTTCCGTATCAGCCAGGACCATATAATCAGGATGAGAAATAATGACTTCATCTTCTTTATTGAAGGCATTAAAGTGATAACTCGACCAGCGATAATCAGCAGGTAGCTCAACGACACCGGATCTTACGGGTATTAGTTCAATATAACGCATACAGGTCAAAAGGTATTGTTCACTATCCACCAGGCAGGATTTATAGCCTCCGCCCCATAAGCTACCTGCCTGTCCATAAGTCGTATTGATATAATTTGCATGGCGCTGACTCAATTCCTGCATCAAATGTGAAATCCCGCTATCTGAATAAGGAGTGGCTAAAATTTGCACGTGATCTGGCATTAGCACATAGCCATGAATATGACAGTTATATTTTGCTGACAGGTTATATAGATCATGAAGATAGTGCTGATAATCCTTATCAACAAAAAAGCAGGGGCCGTGCTTATTTGTTTTCCGAATAATGAGCTGGGTTATACCCGGAAAATTAAAATGCGCTCTTCTAGGCATTTAAAGCCCCTTTAATAATTTTCTACATACTACAACAATTACAATTTATTAGCATATGTATTGAGCATATGTATTGAGAGCCTTTGACCTCTGTCATCAATTACATCTTCCAGAGTTGAATCTTTATTGTAAATGAGTGTAAATGAGGTCTGTATGATTTCGGACAATAGCGGACATTCACTAGAAATATAAATAACCACTATACAAGTCTCCTTGAACTAGAATCTTTATATATAAACACCCACAGCTAGACATTATTTATTCTCAAGTAATAAGGGTGCATTAAATCACTGGTATAGAGAATCTACACCGACATCAGTATTGCTTAACAATACATAAAAAATAACAGGGCATATCAATGACAGAACAAGCTGAACAATGGGAACTGGTTTCATGGGAAATTTTTTATGATATGGCACGCCAGCTGGCACAGATGATACGCGATGATAATTATCGTCCAGATATTATTATTGCTATTGCACGAGGCGGCTACACTCCGGCCAGAATTCTATCGGATTATCTGGGTGTAATGGACATGACCAGCTTCAAGGTAAAGCATTATGCGTCTAAGGAAAAATCGCCCATCGCCAGAATAGAACACCCACTGGCAGCAGATGTCAGTGGCCAGAAAATATTGCTGGTCGATGATGTCAGCGACACAGGCGACACCTTTGAAGTAGCCATCCAACATATTAATGAATGCACCAATCCCGCCGAAGTAAGAACCGCTGTGCTACACCATAAAACCGTCTCGAAATATAAACCCGACTACTATACCCGTGAAGTCAAAGAGTGGCACTGGATCACATACCCCTGGGCCATTATGGAAGACATGACCGCATTCATCAGAAAAATGCAGCCCGTCGCCACTTGTGCAAGCGATATAACAAACAAACTCAGAGAAGAATTTAATTTAGAAGTGCCTAGCCAAATTTTGAACGATGCACTCAAACTAAGTGATATGGAATTCAAATAACCAGCGCAAAAAAACACAACTCTAACGACCAAACGCCTCGCTCTACTAAAAGGCACTAAAAGGTGTCAGTACCCTTTTCTGCCTGTAATCTAGGCCTACCACGTTGCGCCTGCCCAACCTTACAATCCAGTACAAGTTCCACTTGCTGTCGAAAAAAATCATTTCCAAGAGGCCTACCCGTTTGTACTGTAGTCCGTATATCATGAACTTGTTCTGGCTTCAAAGCCTGTCTAAATAGTTCACGGTAAATATGCAATCTTGTGTCCTGCCTTACACCAGGTGCCAAATACAGCTCATGATGCTTCAACACTTTATCAAATTGATCCTACCCTAGTTTTTCGGACATCGCTTTCTAGTTTAAACTAACTAGAAGAGGTGTCAAAATGACGCGGAAATACCAACGTTATACTCAAGAATTCAAGCTGGAAGCTATCAGGCTGATGAGCGAAGCAGATAAACCTGTTGCACAATTAGCCCGTGAGTTAGGAATAAGGGTAAACCAAATTTATAAGTGGAAGAAGCAATTGGAAGAAAAATCATCAAACGTTTTCTCACGCACACGTAAAGAGTCGACGAAGGATGATAGCGTCTCTACCGATAAAGATGCTGAGATAAAAGCATTAAAGCTTCAGGTTGAACGCTTAGAAGCTGAGAAAGATATTTTAAAAAAGGCTGCAGCTTACTTCGCCAAAGAGCTCGACTAAGGTACCAATTCATTCGTGATAATCGACAACGCTATCCATTAACCTGGTGGCTCGATTGCATGGAAGTCTCACGCAGTGGCTATCATAGCTGGGAGACTAAGCCACCGAGTGAGCGAAGTAAGCAAGATACACTTTTAATTAAGAAGATACGACAGGTGCACATGGATAGCCGTAGAACTTATGGCTATCCGCGCATCCACGCAGAGTTGAAAGACAGTGGAGAAACCTGTGGGAAACACCGTGTATATCGCTTAATGAGAGAAAATGGTATCCAGGCGCACATGGCGCGAAAACAAAAACGTAGCCGTGAAGCCAAACATATGAAAGGGTTTGAGGAGAATAAACTCAACCGAAGGTTTTATGCATTTAAACCTAACCAGCGTTGGGTAACGGATATTACAACGATACCTACACGTAATGGTTATTTGCATTTGGCGGCGGTACTGGATTTATATTCGCGTGCCTTGATCGGTTGGGCGATGGATACTCGCATGACGACTCAGCTCATTAAAGATGCATTAATGATGGCGCTATGGCGACGAGGTGAACCGAGGAATGTGCTTGTGCATTCAGATCAAGGTTCACAGTATAGAGCGATGGACTATCAGCTGCTTTTAAATAAATATGATTTAGATTGCAGTATGAGCCGAAAAGGTAATTGTCATGATAATGCGGTGATGGAAAGTTTTTTTCATACGTTAAAAACCGAACTCACAAATCATTATCGCTATAAAAATGCTGAAGAAGCTAAACGCTGTATATTTGAATACATCGAAGTTTTTTATAATAAAAAACGGCGTCATAGTTATTTAAACTATAAAGCACCGTTTGAATATGAAACAATGATGATAAGTGGAAAGTGAGTGTCCGAAATATCGGGGTAAGATCAAATATCCCCTTTGCATTTGCAGCATAGCTAGACCAGCAATACTCGATAGGAGTCATAACCATCCCTGCCCGTACAGGATTAAGCTCAATATAACGCATACAGGATAGTAGATATTGTTCACTATTAATTATGCAACCTTTATGACGGCCTTCCCATAATGTACCGCTCTTTCCATACCTTGCATTAACATAGGTGACATAATAACGCCCTACGTACTGAATAGTCTTACTAATGGAGTCTTTCGATACTGGCGTCATAAGCAAGTGAATGTGATTTGTCATCAGCACATAGGCATGTATTGCACAGCCATACTTAATTGCACCTTCTGCCAGCCAATTCAGATAAGATTGGTAGTCGTTGCCATCAAAAAACACAACTTGTCTACAATTGCCACGCTGCACGATATGTGCTGGCACTCCCGGCATATAAAATCTAGGTTTTCTTGGCATCCAAACATCCTTGTTTAGTATAATTTGTTAATAAATTATGTATCTGGTTTATTTAAGGGTACTGACCCCTTTTATTTATCTGGTTTATTTAAGGGTACTGACCCCTTTTATTAACACCACCCGATTTAGAGATAAGATCTTTAAATCGAGCAGCGCCTAATTCTTTTAATGAGTCTTGTTTATTCATTTGAATATCTTAATGAGAGTTTTGACTCTGCCCCAAATATCCCTAACACCAATTTTTAATTACTGACATTGTTGAAGTAGTTTTTCACATTTGAATTAAGTAATAGATAAAACATAATTACTATACCAATAAGAATATTAAATCCCAATTCAACGTACATGGTTTCTGAACTGTCTCTATATGCATCCATTGTATATGGTGAGACACATAATAAAATCCAGCCAAGGATATACAAATACTTTGCTTTAGAATTCCTTAACAACATTAATATTGATATAACAGATAAAGGAATTATCAGTACAACTGCAAATATAAACTCTCTAAGACTACTAGCAATTCCATATATACCATCAAAATTTTTATCAGGAATAATATTCCCAGTTAGTATAGAAATAACTCCAATTATTGGTGCAAGCGTACCAATAATTACTAAAAATTTCATATTATGTGGCATATCAATAAAATTTTTATATAATTTATACATTATCACCAACCCATCACTTCTACACCAAATGCGCCACCATATGAAACACCTGTTCCACTAAAGACGTTAGTCGATGAGTCGAAACCAGGTTGGTTAAAGTATGACCCACCTGAACCATCAAAATGACGACCTGCACTTGCACCATAATTCCCACCATATGGACCCACATTTGCTCCCATACCAGCAAAAGTTCCAGCGCTAGTACCTGAATCTCCAGGACTACAACTGCTTCCATTTGGCCCACTTCTCAAATCTCGTGTAGTTGGCCCGTTATTATCATAATCAAAATTAATACCACGTCCCATACCAAAGCCTAAACGACCACCACCAAACCATTCACCAGTATGCTCATTTCTTCCAAATGTGAATCCGCCACCAAATACACCATAGGCATCTATATTAATAGCCCATAATCCTAGAGGGTCTATAAATTTTAACGGATTATTTTCAACATAAGCATAGGTATTTATCCCACCTGCTAAACCAATAGGATCACTGGTGATATACCTACCCGTCTCCGGATCATAATACCGATAGTAGTTATAATATAACCCATTTTCACGATCGTAATACTGCCCCGGTTGCCTGATATTAAATTCAACCGCAACACCATCACCATCCACATCATTATTAACAGTCGCTTTTCCAAATGGTGTAGAGGCTGCACTCCAAACCGCTTGACGACTACTATTCGTTAATAATTTAGGCGTACCTAAATGATCATTATGAACGTAGTAAATATCGGTCGAGAAATTTGCTGCGACACAGTTGCCCTGAGTTAAACCACAGTTAACAACAGCATTAATATCGTCATTACCTGCAACGCCATCACCTGTAACTTCATAAGCAGCATCTGTTCGATAATTAAAATACCAGACTAGAAAATCTTCTACGCTAATTTCACCATCGTTATCTAAATCTGCTGCTAATATCGGTTCGCCACTTGATGGCTTACGATCTAGCATGGCTAGTAGCTTATTATTTAGGTATACATATTCTTTTGTTACCTGACCTGTAGGCCCAACTTCGGCTATTAATTCGCCATTTAAACCATATAGATAAGTGGTGCTTTGACTATATGACAAAGTACCAGCATATCCCGGTGCTATTGTATGTTTAATACTGCGATGACCTTGTGCATGATATTCGAAACTAACACCCGTGTTGGTTGATTTTAAACGGTTATCAATTGTGTAGTCTAAGGTCATACCTCTAAGATTTGATATGTTTCCATTTGCATCTGTATTAGTTGATGCACCTGCTAATGCCGTTAATCGATTCGAGTTTGGTGAATAGCTTGCTGATGTAGTTGCACCACTTTCAATCTGTGAAAGCTTATTGCCAACGGCATCATATTCATATTTAAAATCACCGAGATACCCGTTTGATGATTTTAGTCTATTGTGTTCATCATAACTTAATGAACTCATTGAAAAGGCACCATGATCACCAAGCATAGAGCCTATAATATTTCCATTTGCATCATAGTTAGTAACATAATCAAAATATAAATTCGGGTCACCTACGATCATTGGTCGATATGCCTGATCATATATACCGATTACATTCATACCGTTGCCGTACGTTTGCACAGTTTCTTCACCAAACGGCAGGTAATTCACACTCAATGAAAGTGTTTTAATAACGCCGTCTTGATCAAGATACACATTATCAACCTTACCTGCTGCGTTATAGGTGTAATTAATTATTGCACCACTTGGATACGTAATACTTTTTAAATGGCCTACTTCATCATAGGTATATGCAAGGCTATTATCAGCAGTATTGTAAC